>Ga0116204_1002021_pt1 | contig 11165 bp, 11 predicted proteins | sample LakKivwa52mmetaG_FD_94481 | JGI IMG/M metagenome (GOLD analysis project Ga0116204, IMG submission 94481) | Anoxic lake water microbial communities from Lake Kivu, Rwanda to study Microbial Dark Matter (Phase II) - Lake Kivu water 52m metaG | ecosystem: Environmental > Aquatic > Freshwater > Lake... | reverse complement strand
GCCGACCCGCCCTATCAGGGAGGGCTTTACGAAGCCATCCTCCGGATCGTCGGGACCCGGAAGCTGTTGAACGAACAAGGCGTCCTCGTGCTCGAAGCCGACAAATCGGAAACGTTCGCGGACACCGACGACCTCGTTCTGACCGACAACCGCGTGATGGGCAACACCCGCTTCGCGTTTTACCAAAGGAGGCTTCAACCATGAAGATCGGCTATTATCCCGGCACGTTCGATCCGATCACGTTCGGCCATCTCGACATCGTCGAACGCGGCGCGAAACTCTTCGATAAACTCTATGTCTCGATTTCGAACAACCGAAACAAAAAGACGCTCTTCTCGACGGAAGAACGTCATCGGCTGGTCAAGGAAGTCCTCAAGCATCTGGACAACGTCGAAGTCGTCACGTCGAACATCCTGACGGTCGAACACTGCAAGATGCTCGGCGCTTCCCACATCCTGCGGGGCCTTCGCGCCGTCACCGACTACGATTACGAATTCCAGATCACCAATTTCAACCGGCGCCTGTCCCACGAGATCGACACGGTGTTCCTGATGACCGAAGGACAGAACTCCTATCTGTCGAGCAGTTCGGTCCGCGAACTCGCGCAATTCGGCGGGGATGTCTCGCCGTTCGTGCCCGCCGTCGTCGCGGAAGCGATCAAGCACAAATTCGAAGCTAAGTAAAAAGGACGTTTTCGTCCTTTTTTTTTACTCGATCACAATCGATTTTCCGAGGTACTTCGCGAGCTGTTCGAGCGAGGAGAACGGCTTCGGATCGTCGAGCGCGTTGATGTGGAAGACGATCTTCGTTCCGTCGTGAAGCACCAGCGTCGGCGTGTATTCGTAAGCAATCAAGCCGTTGTCCGTCGGAAACGCCGGATCGGCTTCGATCTTCAAAACCGTCAGACCGGTCTGTGCGATGTATTCCTTCAGAATCGGCCGGAACTCGGCGCAGGAGAGGCAGGTGACCGAACTGATGTAGAGCAAGAAGGGGGTCCCCGCTTCAAGCAAAGTCGAAAGCTCCTCGGCGTCGATGACGACGACGTCGGTCAGCGTGTCGTCATAAGGAATCGAAACGCGGGCGTTGACGCAAGCGGTCAGGGCAAGAAGCAGGAATAGGGAAAGAAGCAGTAAGGATCGTTTCATGTCGTCCTCCTAAAGAAAACCGTATAGCGCGATGCCAAGGATCGCGGAAAGCAGGATCATCCGGATCGGCGTGGCTTCCTTCCGCCACCGCATCAATCCAAATACCAAAAGCATGATCGAGGTCGCCTTCCAATCGAAGACGATCGGACCGCCGTCGCCGCCGGCAATTCCCCTTAGGTCGAACCCAGAGAGGGCCGCGCCGACGATCAGCGTCGCCGCGACGCCCAGAACCAGGCCGACGACCGTCGGCTTGAGTCCGAGGAACGCATGTTTCATGGCCTTGGATTCGAGCAGTTTCGACCCGAAGCGGGCGATCAGAAGCAGGATGATGAACGAAGGCAGGACAACGCCCAGCGTGGCGAAGAACGCGCCGAGCAGTCCGCCGTGCTCCATGCCGATGAAGGTGGCCATGTTCACCGCGAAGGGACCTGGCGTGGATTCGGAGATGCCGATGAAGTCGCGAAGCAGTTCCTCGGTGATGAACCCGCCGCCGACCAGTTCCTCGCGCATCATCGGAATCATCGCGTAACCGCCGCCGAAAGTGAACAGGCCGATCTGGAAGAAGATCCAGAACAGAGTGAGCGCCTCACTCATGGTCGGCCACCTCCTTTTTCAGGAAGAACAAGCCGTAAGCGATGCCAAGCAAGCTGGAAAAAAGAAGCAGGACGATGATCGACACGTCCGTGAAGACCGAGAGCAAGAGCGCGGCACCGAGGACGACCCAGGTGAAAGCGTTCTTCTTGAGTTTCTTGCCAAGTTTGAAGACGGCGTTCAGGATGAGGATCGAGACGCCGGCGCGGATGCCCTGGAACGCCGCCGCCACCAGTTCGATCTGTTTGAATTCGACGATGAAGAGGCTGATGACCGAGATGACGACAAACGACGGCAGGACCACGCCGACGGTCGCGGCGAGCGAACCCCAGAAACCGCCGATCTGGTGGCCGATGTAGGTCGCCGAGTTGACCGCCAGCACGCCCGGCGTCGATTCGCTGATGACGAGCAGCTTCATGATGTCGTCGTCGGACGCCCATTGCTTGCGCTCGACGACTTCCTTGTGCATCACGGGCATCATGGCATATCCGCCGCCGAACGTGAACGCGCCGATCTTGAGAAAGGAGAAGAACAATTCGATGATTCGTTTTGGATTCTTCATACGTTACCTCGCTTTTCCATTATACCATCATTCGCGAAGATGCGGTTCAAAAAGCGTTTCCGCATTTCACCGACAAATGACCGAATCCCGTGTATTTTCGGCAATCTTTTTGTATAATGAAAGAAAGGGGTGATCCGTGTGCAGTCCTACAGCCTTCCCAAGCCCTATCAGAAAATCGCGCCGTCGAACTATCTGCTCCACCGCAACGTCAAGAAACGGTATCTGAACCCGGCCGTGGCGATGATCGCCACCAACAGCGAACTCGTCCTGATCGGCTTGCCTTCCGCCGCGCAGATCGAACAGCTGCTGCTCGACGCGAAATCCGCCGAGCCGACGTTGCGGCTCAGCTATTTCGTGCTGACCGGATGGATTCCGGATCTGCCGGAACTGGTGACCCGGATCCGCCGCTTCGCGCCGACGATCACGATCGTCACCGATGTCCGGCAGCTCCACTATTTCGACATCGATCTTCCATCCTCCCAGCTCTACCTGATCGGCGAACACGGCATGAGCCTTTCCCTCGCCGACGGAAGGGTCCTTACGTTCATCGCTTCGCCGTATCTATTGTCTCCGGGATCGTTCTTCGTCTATGACGTCGCCTCGGCGACGCTCTTCTCAGAGCACCTCTTCTCCAATCCCGCTTCCGGGGAGGGTATCTCCCCGAATTATCCCCTCGAGGCGATGCAGTATCTGTCTTCGCGACTTCCCTCGAGCGAATTCGTCCGGCTGTCGACCAGACAGCTTGTCGATCGCACCATACAACGCGCGGTCACGCTGCACGGCAACGTGCTCGATCAGAAACTCGTGCAGAGCTTGCTTTAGACGATCGACGCCAACGATTTCTACAACCTGTCGAACGCGATATCCAAGACCGCGTCGGCACCGGTCGACTATCTTTCCCATGCCAATCAGATCGTCCACAAGCTGAAATCGATCTACGGCGCCGCCTCGGTCGCCGAGCTGTTCGACGGTTCCGAATTGCGTTACGACGCGACTGCCGGGGATCTCGTCGCCAACGGCCGCGAAGGCTTCCGGATCTGGCATCGACTGTTCGAACTCGTCTATGCACGACGCGGGGCCGAGTGGCTCGCCGTCGTCGAACCCGTCGTCGACAAACTCGAAGAGATGTACCAGGTGAAGAAACCATCGATCTATCAATCGTCCTTGGTCGACACCTCCAAGCAACTCACCATCCTCGATCAGGAGCGCGAACGCCTCGAAATGGCGGTCAAGCAGCTCGAAACCGAGAAACAGGCGACGTTCGACCGCCTGATGAAGGATCCGCTGACCGGTCTCTACAACGAACTCTATCTGCTCGGCATGTTGGAAGCCCGCATCGAAACGCGCAAGCAACATCCCGCCAACGAGCCGTTCCTGCTCGTCTACGTCGCCGTCGACCGGCTGTTCCGCATCAACCGCAAGTATTCCTACGAGATCGGAGACGAGACGATCCGCCTGTTCGCCGATCTGTTGACGACCGTCCACGGAAACGACGCCCGCGTTTTCAAAGCCTCCGGCGCCGCCATCGCGCTGTTGTTCGAGCAACCTGTCGCGAAGGAACGCTTCGAACGGCTGCTCGCCACCATCCGCGAATCCACCAACTTCGTCGAACCGATCACGGCTTCACTGGCCGTCGTTTCGTCCGAAGACGTGAATCTGGAACAGGACGTGAAGGACATCGCCCAGCAGATGATCGTGCTTGCCGAGAACCGCATCCAGGTCGCCTACCAAAAAGGCGGAAACCGGATCGTCGACAAGGACACGCCTGCCGAAACCCACAGCCGCGGCAAGATCCTCCTGATCGACATCCTTTCCAATCACCGCCAGATGATCTTCAACGCCAAGTATAAACAGGTCGGAATGATCGCGATGCCGTATTTCTTCCTATTCGAAATGCTCGGTCCGCTTTTGGAACTCCAAGGCTACGCCGCCATCATCCTGGGTCTTGTCTTCGGCCTCCTGTCGGCGGAGATCGTGCTCATGCTCCTGATCGTCAACGTTTTCGTCGGCATGGTGCTTTCTTTGTTCGCGCTGCTCGTCGAAGAGCACGACATTCCTTATCTGCCGAAACGGGACACGTTTTCGCTCATCTGGACGGCCATTCTCGAAAGCCTCGGTTGGCGGCAACTGATCGGGGTATACCGCGCCATCTCGTTCTTCTCGGCTCTCAAGGAGAATCAGGAATGGGGTTCCATGACGCGCGTTGGTTTCCAGGCGAAGCAGACACAGCCGGCGCAAAAACCGCCGGGAACGCGCTGAGCGACACGAGAAATTCTTTACAAACCGCATGGGTTTCGCTATAATAATCCATGCGTACCCGACCCGGTAGCTCAGCTGGATAGAGCAACGGCCTTCTAAGCCGTCGGTCAGGCGTTCGAATCGCCTCCGGGTCGCCACTTGACAATCTCCCCCGCAAGGGGGTTTTGTTTTGTGATACAATGAAGTGGGGTGATTACTGTGAAACAAACGTACGATCCGAACCGCATCCGACGTCTGAACCGGTTCGTCGAGGAACTCGCGTCCGCAATCGGAAAAGACAAAAGGGCCGTCGTCGACAAGTATCGCGACGATCTGGACGCCGTCACGCCGTTCGAGGTGCTTTCCTTGAAACGTTTTTCCGATTCCGAAACCGCAACGCTTCAGGATGTTCTCGAAGAGGCGGGAAAATGGACCAACGTCTTTCATCGCGGTTTGACAAACACTTCGAAACCGACAGCGAAGCACCCGCTTCTGGAAAGCGACGAAGCCGAAGCGATGTCGATCCAAGCCCGATTGGATGCAATGAAGCCTTCTTTTGGTTTGCCCGCGTTTGAAAAAGACGCGCACGAATTGATCGCGGCATTGTCAGACTTCGAAAGCGCGGAACGAAGATTGCTCCGATACGAATACGTGATCTTCCCGGTGTTGGAAGACAGACTGCCTTCCAACAAACCGTTGAGAGTCCTTTGGCTCCTGCACGATCGATTGCGCAAGGTCCGCCGCGACCTGATCGAAGCGTTGACCCAACACCCATCCGACATCGACGGCATCCGGCGGATGATCGGATCGTTCTATCTCGATTGGATCGGTTTGCTCGAAAGACAAACGCTGATCCTGATCCCCGTCGCCCAAAGCGAACTGACCGCATCCGATTGGGATGCGATGAGAAGAAGCATGGATGAGATCGGTTATGCCTTTCAACCCGTATCCCAAAACAGTACGCATCTGTCAACCCATTCTGTCGCAGCGATCGCCTACGAAACCGCGACGGGTTCGCTTTCCTTCGAACAGCTCGACCTGGTGATGGCGACGCTGCCCATCGACATCACTTACGTCGACGAGAACGACCAAGTCCGCTATTTCAACGAGACCGGCCGCCGGTTCTTTCCGCGAACCGCGGAAGTGATCGGCCGTCCCGTCACCCGCTGCCACCCCGAACATTCGGTCCACCATGTCCTCGAGATTCTCGCAAAATTCCGCAAAAACGAAGCTTCGAAAGCATCGTTCTGGATTCGTTTCAAAGAACGTCTGCTTTTGATCACCTATCTCGCTGTCCGCAACAAGGACGGCAACTATCGCGGCGTCCTCGAATGCACGCAGGACATCACGGACCTAAGGTCGCTTCAAGGCGAACGCCGCCTCGCCGACTGGGACCGCTGATTGGGGGTTCGCAAACGGACCGCGTGTGGTATAATGGAAAGCGTGGCCCGGTAGCTCAGCTGGACAGAGCAGAGGCTTCCTAAGCCTTTGGTCGAAGGTTCGAATCCTTTCCGGGTCGCCACGCCAAAACCTCCCCTAACGGGGAGTTTTTTCATGGGCGAAACGGTTTTTTCTTTTCAAACGGCTTGGGTTGTGCGATAATGGAATAAAGCGCTTACATCAGAAAGGACCCCCCATGACCCCTTACGCCATGCCTCCGTACCGCATCAAAATGGTCGAGCCGATTCGACTGATCCCCAAAGAAGACCGCGTCTTGCGTTTGAAAGAAGCGGGATACAATCCCTTCAAGCTCCGCAGCGAGGACGTCTTCATCGATTTGTTGACGGACTCGGGCACAGGCGCGATGAGCGACGCGCAATGGGGCGCGCTCATGCAGGGCGACGAGGCATATGCCGGATCACGTTCGTTCTATCGGCTCGAGGCCGCGGTGAAGGAAATCACCGGTTACCGCTACGTGATGCCGGTCCATCAGGGCCGCGGCGCCGAACAGGTCGTTTTGCCGCTGCTCGTCAAGCATCCCGGCATGATCTTTTTGTCCAACACCCATTTCGACACCACCCGGGCCCATGTCGAGATCGCCGGCGCCAGAGCCGTCGACGCCCCGTGCAAAGAAGCCTTCGACATCGCCGCGAACATACCTTTCAAAGGCGACTTCGATCTGGGTCTTCTGGAAGCCCAAATCCGCCGCGTCGGGAAGGAAAACGTCGCCGGCATCATCATGACGGTGACCAACAATTCCGCCGGCGGTCAACCGGTGTCGCTGTCGAATCTGCGCGCGGTCAGCGAACTGGCCAAACGCTATGGCATCTGCCGCATCATCGACGGTGCCAGATACGCGGAAAACGCGTATTTCATCAAGCAACGCGAACCGGGTTATGAAAATGCCACGATCCGTCAGATCGCGCGCGAAATGTTCGAACTGGCCGACGTCTTTCTGATGAGTTCGAAGAAGGACGGCCTCGTCAACATCGGCGGCCTGATCGCGATCAAAGAAGACGAAACGCTGTTCCGGATGGCGCAGACACGCATTGTGCCCTATGAGGGTTTTCCGACCTACGGCGGACTCGCCGGCAGGGACATGGAAGCGCTGGCCGTGGGATTGAACGAGGCGCTCGAGGAAAGCTATCTCGCTTACCGGATCGACGAAGTCCGCTATCTGGGCGAAAAACTGCGCGCCCTCGGCGTCCCGATCCAATACCCGATCGGCGGACATGCCGTCTTCGTCGACTGCGGCTCGATGTGCCCGCAGATCCCCTTCGATCAATTTCCGGCGCAGGCCGTCTGCAACGCCCTCTATCTCGAAGGCGGCGTCCGCGCCGTCGAGATCGGCTCCCTGCTTTTGGGACGCGATCCCGACACCAACGAAAACAAGAAAGCCCCCCTCGAACTGCTCCGACTGACGATTCCGCGCCGGACTTACACGTTCCAGCACTGGGATTATGTGGCGGAGGCGTTCGCCAAGGTCTATGCGATGAGGTCTCGGATCAAAGGCTTGCGTTTCGACTACGAATCGCCCGTGCTCAGACACTTCACGTCGACCTTCCGCCCCATCGAATGAGATTCAACCGATTCACAACGTGAATCGGTTGTCTTTTTTTGATTTACGTCTTCCAATGAAAGCGTTTTTATGGTAAGATGTTGTCAGGGAAAGCAGGTGGCACGATGCGCTATCATCGCGACACGACCGTCACCGTCGACCTCGACCGTTTGGTCGAGAACGTGACGCTCCTGCGGGAACATCATCTTCAAGGAATCGCCCTCATGGCCGTCGTCAAAGCCGACGCCTACGGACAAGGGGCCGTTCCAATCGCCAAAACGCTCGAAGAGATCGGCGTCAGCGCCTTTGCCGTCGCGACGCTCGAAGAAGCGCTCGAACTCCGTCATGCCGGAATCCGCGGCATGATTCTTGTGTTGGGATCCATCGCCTCCAGCGATTTGGAGCTCGCATCCCGCAAAGCGCTGACGCTCTCGGTCAACCATCCGGAGTGGCTCGCCAACGCGCTGGCCAAACCTTTCGACGGCGTCGTCGACGTCCATCTGAACATCGACACCGGCATGCATCGCCTGGGGATCGAAGCCGAAGCCGACGTCTTCCACGCGGTCCGTTCGATCCGTTCCTCGAAACACCTTCGCCTAAGCGGCGTCTACACGCATCTCGCCTCGTCGGAAACCCCCGACGAGACGTATTATGACATGCAGATCCACCGTTTTGCCTCCCTTTTGTCGCGCATCGACACGACCGGTCTATGGATCCATGTGGCCAACAGCGGCGCTTCCGTCAAGAAGCATCCGCCGTTTGTCAACATGGTCCGGATCGGTCTTTTTTTGCACGGCGTGCCGCCGAGCGAGACCGCGAGACCGGCGTTCGATCTGAAACCGACTCTTCGATTGACGACGCGGATCGTTTCGATCAAACACCTTCCAAAAGGCTCGAAAGTCTCCTACAACGGCATCTACGAAACCAAGGAAGACGACGAGATCATCGCGACGCTGCCGATCGGGTATGCGGACGGTTATGACCGCCGCTACGGGTCGGCCAGCGTTCATGTCGATGGGAAATTCGCGCCGATCGTCGGAAGGATCTGCATGGACTACACGATGATCCGCCTGAGCGAGGAGGTGCCGATCGGCACCGAAGTCGAACTGATCGGAGACCACGTGAGCGCCGTCGCTCTCGCGGACCTCGCGGGAACCAACTCCTATCACGTATTCTGTCAGATCACCGACCGCGTCCCGCGCCGCTATGTGCGGAGGGGACAAGTCGTACAGACCGTCTGCAAGCGATATGCTTGCCTGGAAGAGGAGGACTGACATGCTCAGAATCGAATCCGAAATCGGCAGACTGAAAAAGGTTCTGCTCCACCGACCCGGCTGCGAACTCGAAAACTTGACTCCCAAATGGCTGGACGCCCTGTTGTTCGACGACATCCCGTGGCTCGAACTGGCGCGTCAGGAACACGACGCCTTCGCCCAGGTGTTCCGCGACGCGGGCGTCGAAGTCGTGTATCTCGTCGACCTCGTCGCCGAAGCCCTCGATCGCGACCAGGACGTCAAACGAACGTTCATCCGTCAGTTCATCCAAGAGGCGCAGGTGACTTCCGAAACCCTGGCCGATGTCCTCTTCGACTACTTGACGTCGTTTCCGACCACCCGCGCGATGGTCGAAAAGACGATGGCCGGAATCCGCAAACTCGAGATTCCCGGGTTCGTGAAACGGACTTTGTCCGACCATATCCGGGAGTATCCGTTCGTCACCGATCCGATGCCGAACTTGTATTTCACACGGGACCCCTTCTCGATCCTCTACGGCGGCGTCGCGCTTTCGCGGATGCACAGCGTCACGCGGTCACGCGAAACGATCTACGGCGAATACGTGTTCAAGCATCATCCTCAATACGGCGGACGATTCCCGATGTATTACGACCGCAGCGAACCGAGCACGCTCGAAGGCGGCGACATCCTCGTGTTGTCCAAGGAGCTGCTCGCCGTCGGCGTCTCCCAGCGCACCCATCCGGCAGCCGTCGAAAAACTCGCCAAAAACGTGTTCTACCGGGAGAATACCGACGTCCAGACGATTCTTGCCTTCGACATTCCCAAAGACCGCGCCTTCATGCATCTGGACACCGTGCTGACGCAAGTCGACGTCGGCACGTTCACGATCCATTCCGCAAGACTCGACGACGTGGCCGTCTACGAAGTGACCCGGGATCCCAACAAACCCGGCAAACTGCTGGTCAAACATGTCGACGGGACGCTGAAGCACGTTCTCGAACGCTACCTCGGCGTGAAAGTCACCCTGATCCCATGCGGCGGCGACGACGTCGTCACCTCCGACCGGGAACAGTGGAACGACGGCGCGAACACGCTGTGCATCGCGCCCGGCGAGGTCATCGTCTATCAACGCAACCATGTCACCAACAAACTGCTCGAACAGCGCGGGATCAAGGTCCACGCGATCCCCTCGAGCGAACTGTCGCGCGGCCGCGGCGGCCCGCGATGCATGTCGATGCCCCTCGAACGCGAATTGTGCTCCACCATCAAGGACTCCAAGGAGGAACTATGAAGACCCCGTTTGCCCACCGCCATCTCCTCAAGCTTCTCGATTACACGCCCGCAGAAATCCGTTACCTGCTCGATCTTTCCGACCGTCTGAAACGGGCCAAACGCCAAGGCGTCGCGCACCGATTGCTCGAAGGCAAATCGGTCGCGCTGATCTTCGAAAAGGATTCGACCCGGACGCGTTGCGCGTTCGAAGTCGCCGCCGCCGATTTGGGCATGCATTCCACCTATCTGGGGCCGACCGGATCGCAGATGGGAAAGAAAGAGAGCGTCAAGGACACGGCCCGCGTGCTCGGACGCATGTACGACGGCATCGAATACCGCGGGTTCGCCCAAGCCACGGTCGAAACCCTCGCCGCCTATTCGGGCGTTCCCGTATGGAACGGTCTCACAGACCAGTTCCATCCGACCCAGATCCTGGCCGACTTCCAGACGATCCGCGAACGGTTCGGACGTCTCGAAGGCATCCGCCTCGCCTATCTGGGCGACGCTAGAAACAACATGGGCAACAGCCTAATGATCGGATCGGCGAAGATGGGGCTTCATTTCACCGCCGTCGCACCGAAGCATCTATGGCCGGAAGAATCGCTCGTCAAGATCGCCAGGGAGATCGCCAAGTCCACCGGCGCCGTCATCCGTCTCGAAGAGAACGTGAAGGAAGGCGTCAAGGACGCCCAGGTCCTCTACACCGACGTTTGGGTTTCCATGGGCGAGCCCGAAAGCGTTTGGGAAGAACGGATCGGTTTGTTGAAACCCTACCAGATCAACGACGCCGTCGTCGCCATGGCCGCGAAGGACTGCGTCTTCATGCACTGCCTGCCCGCGTTCCACAATCAGGAAACCACGCTCGGCGCGCAAATCGCCAAGCGCTACGGCATGGACGGCCTCGAAGTCACCGAATCGGTCTTCGAATCCGAACGCTCGATCGTCTTCGACGAAGCCGAGAACCGCCTGCATACGATCAAGGCCGTCATGCTGGCCACGATGGGAGGAACCTTCGAATGAGCCGCATCGTTTTGGCCCTTGGGGGCAACGCCCTCGGCAACACCCCGATCGAACAACTCGCTCTCGTCCGGAAGACGGTCCAACCGATCGCCGCGCTGATCGAG
>Ga0116204_1002017_pt1 | contig 11187 bp, 7 predicted proteins | sample LakKivwa52mmetaG_FD_94481 | JGI IMG/M metagenome (GOLD analysis project Ga0116204, IMG submission 94481) | Anoxic lake water microbial communities from Lake Kivu, Rwanda to study Microbial Dark Matter (Phase II) - Lake Kivu water 52m metaG | ecosystem: Environmental > Aquatic > Freshwater > Lake ... | reverse complement strand
TAATTATATCAAATAAAAACATGCTGTCAACTGGTGTGTTTAATACGTAAATTCAAATACGTAAATTCTATTGACAAAAGATTTGGGTTGTGGTTTTATGGGCACTGTTTGGCGGGGCTGCCTGGAAAAGAGCGCCGGGGGATTCCACCCGCTTTCAAGAAAATATAAGAATTTCCCCACACCCCGAAGGAGAACCGGATTCTGGTATGACTGGTTCAAGGTACCCGTTTCTACAGTTCACTTTCCTTTTTTTCTCTTTATCCCATTCCTATCCGATATTTCCCCTGTCCAGGCTTCTCCGTAACAGGAGAAGCTGGCAGTGTTCGTTGTTATGGATGCATCAGAGAGCCTGAGACAAATATGAACCTGCTTGATTGGATTTTCATCATAATTATCGGGGTGAGTGCGATTTACGGCCTGTTCAAGGGGCTGATCAAGGAGGTTCTTTCTCTTCTGGCCGTGATCATTGGGTTGATTGTGGCAAGCCGGTTTTACATGGGAGCGTCTCCTCTGCTTATAGACCTTGGGCTCGGTGAACAGGCAGCAAAGATCCTTTCCTTCTTCATCCTTTTTATCATTATTTTTATTGTGATTGTCCTGATCGGAAGATTAATCCACAAATTCGTCCATGCCATCTTTCTTGGGTGGCTGAACAGGTTGGGCGGAATTGGATTCGGATTCATTCGAGGAATCATCGTATCTAGTATTATCATAATCATTCTGACGATAACCCTATCTGGAAAAACCCCAATTCTCACCCAATCTAAACTGACCCCTCATATCATGAGTGTATCAAAGGTTTTGTTATCATTGGTACCTGAAGATATGCAGAAACGATTTATGGAGCAGGAAAACAAACTAAGGGAATTCTGGGAAAAGAAGTTTAAACCGCAGAAGATGGAAGCTTAAAACCGGAGGGATTTCAACGTGAGGAAGCCCCTCATTCTTTATCTTATGCTTGGATTGATTTCGGCAAGGACATTTGGCTGCGGGTATGAATAAGCACATGTAACTCCCTAATATAATTATAAATCTTGTATATTTTAGTCAGAATATAAGGAAGAAACCCCTTGAAATCTTTGTGTTAACATTTTTGTTGACTTTAAAATACTTTCTTGCTATTTATGACAACGAATAACGATAACTATAAGAATTGTATCAAATATTCTATCTGGGGGCTCGTTTCTTCGACTTCATTACTGTTCAAGAATAAGCATCCATTGTAAAGACAGAAAAAGGGGGAAGCTTTGAGAACTTTTTATGAATTCATTTTTGTATTATTTCTAATCACAATCTTATTTTCCTGTACCTCCCAGTGGCACAACACAAGAACGGGGGAGATTAGACAATCTGTACCTACTTATCCTGAATGTAAGAAAAAGGAACTCGAATATAGGTTTGATTCATCCTGTTATATTCAGTGCATGGATTATTGCAGAAAAATATATGGTCCCAAAAGTAATTGTTCAGGGGCCTGCAATAAAGAATGCACAAAACCTACTGGGAGAACTGTACTTGTTGATGATTACGATTGTAACTACGCTAAAGCAAAAGAAAACGGTTGGGTGCCAAAGTAACCCTTTAGAACCTGAATGGTTTGACAGAGTTGATTGTGGTTAGAAAGTTTGTGGCGTTTGTAAAGTGAGACGCTTTATAAAAGCTGAGGATATACTACCCTACCCATAACCTCAACGGTCTTAATTTGAGAAAACAACCTGGCATAATCTTAAGGTTATGTCAGAGATCTTAAATTTTAAGGGAACCTCTAATAATTCAAAATTCGTCACTCCGGTGAAAACTCGGTTTCGAGTCGCAACGACCGGAGTTTAGTCATTTCAAGAACTTCTGGATTCCGGCTTTCGCTGGAATGACATTTTTAGAGGTAACCTTAAAAGAGATGTCTATGATTGTAAGATTTGCGCCATGCGTTCTCGTCTGGACGCTCACCATTTCTTTATTGGCCCCCTCTGTATTCGGAGCCGGAAGACTTTCTTTAATCCCTGCAAGAAGTTCCATCTTTATCGATGTTGATTATTCTCTTGCTCGAAAATACCCCGATCTCTACAAAGCATTCGCTCTTGAAGAAAATTTGGCAAGGATAAGAGATTTGCGTGTTGACCCAAAAGCAATTTCTGCTATTACCATTTTTGCCGAGCTTCATTACAATTATTCTGAAAAAAAATATGGTGGAGCAATTTTTGAAACAAATGTGGACTTAGACAATTTCTGGAAGGGAGTAAATCCGAGTGGCCAAGTACTCAATTTACAGAAGTCCGAGGATTGTATATGTATTTTAGGAAAAAGGATTTTCGTAATAGGAAACCGAGAAACCCTTCTTAATATCCTTGAGTTGCAAACTACTCGAAAAGGGAAGTTGATAGACTCAGAAAAAAACAAATTAGTTATAACAAAATTAATTAATACAAAGTCTCCTGTCTCAATCTTTATATCATTGCCTCAAGAAGTAGTGGATATGGGACGTGTGGGTATGGAGGCGACTAAATATCTGTTGAACATTGCAAATCTTGGAGTCATTGGACAAATCCTTGCAAAAATTGGGCTGGTTGAATCATTCGGAATGAGCTTTGCCCAAAAAGGTTCTTTCTTTCCAGTGGAATTGTTTTGCCTGATGGAGAATGAAAATTCAGCAGGATTTATCTCCGGTGCACTCAATCTGTTAAAAACGGTTGCGTTAAGCTTCCCCCCCGACAAAATGTCAGAACAAGACAAACTAGCAATGGAATCTTTCAAAAATATGTATTTCTCAAGAGAAAAACAACTTCTGGTAGTCGCTATGTCAATCCCGGTACAGGAATTTTTAAACAAGAGAAATTAGGGCGGGGCAGTTTGACAATTTTGTTCCAATGGTTAAGTTCCATGACATACATTATCATATAGTGTTCATCAATATCTTAACAAGAAGGTAACATCATGAGTGATAAGCCAGTCTGGAAGCTGAGTTCTGGCGACTGGGTCCAGGATGATGAAAAAAAGCGATTTTACATCCTGGATCAGGAAACAGAGAAAATTCAGGGAAACCAATTGGGACTCGATACCATTTCAGGAGCAAAATGGCATTACACCGGTGAATCCAACTGTGAGGGGTTCTTTCCCCCGGAATTCGATTATTGCATTTTTTGCGGTAAGCAGCTGACTGGCGGCGAACATCAGAGTGATTTTTGGGTACCACCTTTCGGGGGAGGCAAAGGACTACGTTTAGTATTTGAACGAATCCAAGTAACCTCTATCCCCGTAAAACAACAGAATGCCATTAGATGGGTGGATCAAGATAAAGATGTCCTTCCCCTTCCACGCCCACGCGGCGATTATGAATTCGTTGTGGCACCACTTGGTACCAAGTCTCCTGTGCTTGTCGCTTTCGATCGCACGACCGGATTACTGGATTATTTCAGCCCTGCCGGTCTTAATGGGAAAAAATGGATTTCCCTTACCTCTCCCTCCGACCGTCGAGTCGGCGAGAGTAAATTACCGAATTGGAGCTGGTCGGCGGCGGTTGTTGACGGAAAGGCTGGCTTTGCTGTGCCAACACGTGAAGGACCTGTGTGGATTGCGATCGACTGGAAAAATACCAAATACACTCTGGAGTCGGTGCCGGGCGAATGCATCTGCGGAGGAGCAGCCTTAGAAAATCAAGTTTTTATCCCAGTTCTTTTAGAGGACTCAATTGCTATTTACAGTTTCGATTTTCCAGCCTGCCAATGGAAACAAATTGGTGACCCTGTTCAAAACCTGGTACTTAAATCCGGGGAAGAATGCTATTTCTCAGTGCCGATTGTTGACGAAGGACGGTGCGTCATATATTGGATTGGAGTTACAGGAAGGCTAATATTTGACCTCACAAATCTTAGTTTGGTGTTACGTCCTTGGGAAACGGATGCGCATCCATGCAGAGCAGTACCTGAACTTGGCCCCCCTTACCAAGACCCTGCCGGGAATTACTGGCAGATTTGTTACGATGAACACGATGAGTTTCAGCAAGAAAGGGCATTTCGATATTACAAACTAAATGGCGATGAAAATGAGAGAGAGGATGTGGATGGTGGGCGTTTTTCGTCGGGAATATCCTGTTTTAGTAAATCTTATGACCTCTGGGAGAAGCCATGGGTGAAGATAGATACACGTCAAGAGAAAGCAAAAACCATTAGAGTGCCATTGCTTTGCCTCGACGAAGAAAGTAAAGCAACCATTGTTGCTAATTTTGGTTTTGATAAGGATTCAATATTACCCATCATCGAAGTCATTAAAGAGCGAGGGAAAAAATATCCAACAGAGCTTCGAATTGAGAGTCCCAATGACCTACCTATCAAATTACTGATGCCTCGTGCATTTATTATTCATACTCCATGGGAACTGCGCCTGTTTGTCTATCAGCGTCATCTTTATGTGTATTCGATTGAGGAAGCTGTTTGCTATAAGTGGAGATTAAAGTAATGCGACAATTAATGAGCATATTATTTGCACTATTCATATTCTTATTGTCAGTGATGGTTTTTTTATTACAAGTTTCAGAGGCGCAATCGGCAGATTTACCGGTACTTAACGTTTTCCTGGTACAGAATTCCGGTTGGATGGAACCTTTCTACATTGATCGCAACTCCAAGTTTAAACACATTATAAAGACGGCGATTGAAAAAGTAAGCCGTAAGGGAGACGAGATTGTCATAGCCAGTTTCAATCAAAGTGTCGGCTCCAACCGCTCCCCCTTGCTTGAGTACCGTGGAAACAACCCCACTACGATTGTCAAGTCGCTTCAGGATATAATGCTAGCCAAGAAACCGGGTGGAAAAGCGTTTACTGATACGGATTTTAAAGAAGCAGTTGTCGGCGCAATAACTCAATATTCTCCAGGACGCCCATGTATCTTGTGGATTTTTACTAACAATAAGAACAGTCCACAGAACAGTCCTGAAACTGCTCTCAGGAATAAGGAATTCTACCGCTGGTTGCAAAGTGAGGATAACATCAAACGTGTCGTCGCATACACCTATCCCATGGCAGTAAAGGGTAACCATTATCATGCAAACGGTATAATGGTTTACGCTATGGCTTACGGCAAGAATGCCAATGACGTACTTGAAAAGCTCGTTGCAGCCAAGCTTCCCTTCGAAGAACAGCCAGCAAGACTTAAACCCCTTAATACTGATGCCGTTACTTTCGTGCCCACAGGTGTAGCCAAACAAGGGAACGTCAGTGCCTCTCTCGGTGCTGACCGGAGCACACTTGTACTTCAGTTCGACTCATCAAGCAAACCGGAGGTGGCGATTATCAATGGTGTGTTCAGAAACGACTTTTTCCCTTATGACATTCGGTCAGCGACTGTGTCTATGGATGTAAAGTTTCGCGGTGAGAGCCATGGCATTCAGTCTGAAATCAACCCTCGTGAATTAGATTCAGTGACTACAGGAAAGCACTCTACTGTTGTAGCCATCAAAATCGGAATACCTCCTTTACCGAACATTTGGAGCCACCCCGAGATCATCTTCAAAAGTGGTTACCAGGTTCAAGCGATTATGGAATTCACCCTTGCCAATCAAAAACTTCAACTGTCACCTGATTTTTTGCAGCGTATGAACAAATTGTTTCCAGGTGACCCTTTGCCGGAAATATTCGTTCCGGGGGAGTCGGCTAAACAGTCGGTAACATCCAGGCCGTTGCTCGTCAAAGTGGACTATCCAGTGTGGCCTTTAGTTGTTTTAGCCCTTCTGGCAGGGTTAATCATCTTTAGCGGTATGTGGTTGTTGACAACCATCAACAGGGCAAAAAAGTTCACTGTAGTTGTTGACGGGATGCAAAAGACTTATGCTCTGAAAGCCTTTGGTGAATGCTCGCTCTATACCGACAGAGGAGAGCGAATCGGGATACTGAAACGTGGCCTTGGTAAGCCATATGCACGGCTTGAGGATGGGCACAAAGAACAAGTTAATATCCTGTAATGCCGGTAGTTAATACACTTGGAAAGGAGAATATCATGGCTGAACGAGACTTCAAATTGCCTGATTTGGACAAAACACCTGCAGATTACGGTAGGACCGAAACGAGCACGGGTATACCTTTTCTTCCTCTTGGAGGCACAACTAGTACTAAAGAAATGGTAATAGCCTTTGGCGCTGTGCTGGTAACAGCAATCATCTTCTATATTGTCAAGAACTTTGTATCTAAGATGCTCGTGTCAAGTTACAAGAAATCGCCACGATCTGCTGATATGGTTGGTTGGTCACTATTCTGTGTTCTGCTATTGGCTTCCATTACTGCGGTGCTGGCAATCGTTGACTCTACAAGATTCTTGTCGCTTCCTTATCTGATCCCAATAGGATTGGCAATGTTGGTGTCCCTGATTATCTTCTTTCTTGCATTGTTTTCAAGGCACTAATTGTTATTAACAATTTAAATAGGAGGACTACTATGTCAGATCAAATGGAAGGAATACAAGGTGTTCAAAAAGCAGATAAGAAACCCGAGATGGTATGGCCGACTCTGTTTATAGCCATCGGGGGGACCGGAATGGAGATATCTCTAAGGGTTAGACGACGTTTGATCAACTATATCTGGGGTAGTTCGGATAGCCCGGTGCGTATTGCGAACTTAACGGAATTTCCCCTTGTTCAGTTTATCTATTTCGATCTTTCCGCCGTTTCGACGACAGAAAGCGGGCAATCAGCAGTTACTGACCCATTGGCTGACTTGGTGAAATTCACTGATGAAGAGAAGCTGATCTTCAAACTTGACATGGATAAGTATCTACGCACGGACGGCGAACTTAACACATACCCATACATTGCTTCCTGGTTCCCTCTGACGCGAAAGAAAGCACTCGAGCTCGGTATCGATCCTTCCAAGGGGGCAGGACAAATTCGTGCTCTTTCACGGCTTTATTTTTTCGACAAGTACATCGCATTACGAAGAATGATCGAAGATAAGATTCGTACCCTCCTCGCCGGTGTTTCGGTCAAAGAAAAGACAGAGCGCCTAAAGTTGGAGGTTGAACCAGCGAGCCTCCGCGTGGTAGTGATAGCTTCGACCGCAGGGGGGACCGGGGCGGGCTCATTTCTTGACATGGGTTACTTGGCCAAGTGGTTGGCTCGGCAACAACTCCTTGGCGCTAAGGTTGACCTCTGTCTCATGCTGCCGAGTGGTTATGCTGGCCACGGCAAGTCTCGGACCGAAGCCAACACTTATGCAGCACTCATGGAATTGGAGGCGTGTATTGGGCAAGGGATAAAGTTTGTCACGCAATGGAAGGATGGCGAAGACCCGGAATTGCCTTCCAAACCTTACGATGAAGTCTTCCTGTTCGATACTGGCAACCTGGCCCTTAAAAAAACAGCCAAGGCAACCGATCTTTTCGATATGGTGGCGGATATCCTTTTCGAAGACTTCACTTCTGCTGATTTTGCTAACTGGAAGCGTTCAATCGCTCCCAACCAAAGCCAATACAAGATTGACTCATTTTCTCCGCCAATTGATGCACAGAAGTACGGCAAGATGAAGATGATGTACTCGAAGGCATATTCCGCTTTTGGCCAGTCTATTATCGACACCCAATTGGAGCAACGCCGTGAAGAGATTGCTTGCGGACAGGTTAATGACATGCTGAAGGTCTTTTTTGGCATTGCATCCGATGCTGGTAGCGGACGCGAGGTTCCGCCGCCTTCTCCGGACGATGGTCGAGCCTTGCTGAAGGAGCACGTTTATTGCGGCAAGGAGAATTTTAAACTAGCTTACAAGTTTGCTGCATCGAAAGCGGCATTGCCTTATGAGGAAGGACTCGAATTTGCCGTTTACAAGCTGGTGGATCAGCTGCTCTATGACGGGGACAAACCAATGCTAGGCCGTCTGTATGACAGGATCAACAGAGCGATCGATGAAATACGTACCTCAACTGAGAAAGATCAACGTCTGCCACGGGTCGACAAGCTTCGAAACGAACTGGATCGTGATCTTGGCATTGAAAGCGGCGCGACGGATGCAGGAGCCGGGGGAATCGAGGATGCAATTCGTGCACGCCAGAAGTCCGTCTTTAAAGATGTGATCGCTGGTAAATCCGGACTTTTGAAAGCGCTATGGGCGGCAGTGGACAACAAAGAAAAAGGGGGTCTCAATTATACCATCCAACTTATAGAACGAATCAAGGATTGTATCGAAAACGATGCGACCGGAATATTGCGTGATATGGAAAATGCTCAAAAATGGTTCTCTGGTCTTTGTCAGAAATTGCGAGAGGGAGAGCTCCAAGTTCTAAGAGATGACATCGGTAGGACGAAGGGTGGTACTTTTTTAGGAACTAAAAAGGATTATGCGGAAGACATACTGACCAACATTGGAGAGACCATTCGCTGGTATGTGGAGGCGCGTCTCCGCGAGATAGCTTGCAGGGAAGCAACGAATCTACTGAAGGAACTTTCTGCTTGGTTAGGTGAGCACCAGGGCCTTGATGAAAAGACTAATCGTAAGCGCTGGTCTGCTCACAGTTTCGCTGGAAAGCTTGCAGGTTACGAGAGGTTGGTTGTCGAGATCATGACTAGCATGAATGAGGAAGTTATCCGCACCCGAGTAGCCACTAAACAGGGGCATGCGGCGTACCAGATTGTCAGAGCTTCAACGGCGGAACTGGATGCAGCCCGTAGGCTAGACCCCAAGAAGGCAATGGAGTGGGCAAAGAGTGTTTTCGATAACCTTGGTGGGTCTCGAGCGATCTTCCAAAAGCTCGAACAAGACGTGAGTAGGGCAGAACTAATCGGGCAACTACGTGGCCTTGCTTTAACAAAACTGCCGGCGATTGGCACTGGCCAGGACAATCCACTTATTAAAGCGCTTGATGAGGAGATGACCGAATCTCAGCGTGCACCGTTGTTCCAGCATTGCCTGAACATGGCCATGCCATGGGTAGAGGCAAATCTTGAAGGCATCTGGACCGTTAACACTGACCAATACTCCTGCGTTATTGGTGTGAGCGGTGCCGAGTTGTTCGAGAAAAAGTTCGGTGACGAATTTAAAACAGCCATTCCTGCTCGTTCAAGGATGTCAACCAAAAAAGTGAAATTTTACGAAACAGGGGTGTCGGGCAAATTGACCTGTTATGTGGAACTTAGCGGTGTCCCGCTTCCTGCGTTAAACCTGCTGTCAAGTTGGCGTGACAGCTACAATGAGGAGGTAAAGAAGATTCCAGTACATACGCACAGGGACAAGACGCTCTTCATTCATCCTATGGCGCCGAGTTCGGGAGTGCTAGACCGCTTGGCTGAGCATTTCAAGTTATACATACAGGGAGTTGTGCTCGGAGTATTGAAACTACGAGTGGATAGCCCGGGAGAACGGCTCTACTGTCTTACCGTTTCTGGAGAGGAACTTTCAGTTGGGAATGAACGGACAATCCGGATGGAAGGGATCGCTTCAGAACATTTGGTGTATCTACAGAAGAAAGTCACTGATGCGCTTGATCGGATCAAAACAACCACGCAATATGCAGGGCTGGTAGCGTTGTACGATTTTTACACAAAGTGTGTGTATCCTCCTTCCAAGATTCAAAACGAGGATAAGGTTGAAATCTTGGCTGAGGGATTTGGTAATGTCATGTGCGCGGGTTTGGGAGAGGAAGCACGGAGGACACTGAAGAAGAAAACAGTGGTTGCTGGCACCAATGTAACTGACCTTATTGCGCGTATGAAAGGTACTGAAGACCAGGACAGATGGGAAAACTTTGAAGCATTGGATAAATGGACTGACGAAATTGAGGAGTCGGATACCGACGTGTATGAAAACGAAGTGGGTAATTCGCATAGACCAAAACGGATACTGAAGCGTGAATTTTTTCAGGTAGGATGGCTAGAAGGCCTCTTTAAGCCTGAAGAAGAGGTACCTCCTGAGCCCCGAGGATTCAAACCCTATAAGGTCGCATTAGATGGTAAGAGCTTAGGCCCCTTTGATTGGAGGGAATTGTTCGATCTGGCGTCAAAAGGAAAACTTACTCCGTCGACAAAAGTGTGGAGAAAACCAATGAAAGAGTGGCAAAAAGCCGAGGAAATAGAGGGACTTTCAGATCTCTTGGCAACCGATGAACCACCGTTGAGCGATGACGATGAGCCACCGCTTTAATGATCGGACTCGATCAATAACTCAAAAAGACCTTCAAGTATACAAGAGCTTGACAAGGTGAAGTGAGGCTGACCGGAAAAACAGAGCATCACTTAAAAAAGAGCCACTTCTTATTGATTGAAGTAATAACGAATTATGGAATATCCAGTAAACTGCAATAAATGCAAGCAGCCACTTTATGGGCGAGTCAAATTCTGCCCTTTCTGTGGGAACGTTGTGGAGGGAATTTCTTCTCTCCCTCCCGAGCGTCCTAAATATGGCCCGATAATAGAGGATTTAAGTATAAGCACTCCAGGCAAATCGTGCACAGTTGTAGTTACAGCGACTGCGCACAGCGAAGATGGTTTAAACATTGAGAAAGCTGAATGGTGGATTGGCGATGATCCTGGTCGAGGCAAAGGTCACTCGATGGAGGCCGTTGGCCGCTCATTTAAATCCTCCAGAGTTGACATAACAGTGTCGATAGATATAAGTGACTTTAAGCCGGGGAGCTACCAAATAAGTGTGCGAAGTGCAGATGTACGAGGAGTATGGGGCAGTCCTCAGGGCATAACATTGATTGTTCCGGCGAAGGAAACTAGACCGCCAGAAGATAAACCAATCGGTGAAGAAACGAAACCAGGAGACGCAAAAGACATCCTGGGCGAATTGCCTCCTGAACCACTCCCCCTTCCCGACAGGCATGGATTACGAAACGCAATTATCAGCATTTTGATCGCAGCTGGCTTATTCATCGGTTACAAAATTATAAGCAATGAGAGAGGTAAAGCGCAGTTGTCCATTTCGACTTCACCTTCTGGAGCCTCTCTGATAATTGACGGGAAAAACATAGGCCAAACTCCGAAGACTAACATATGGCTACATTCTGGAAAACATCATATAGTGTTAGAAAAAGAAGGTTATTTGAGGAATGAACAAGAAATCTCTGTCGACCCCGGTGAGAAGAAGGTCTTGAAGGTTACCCTTTCCCAAAAGAGTCTTCCACCAGATCCTACAAGGCTTGAGGCTGAGATCAACAAAGCACTAAGGGGTAAGGGGCTGAAAGATGTCTATGTTGAGGTGAATAAGGATTTG
>Ga0116204_1002015_pt1 | contig 11189 bp, 11 predicted proteins | sample LakKivwa52mmetaG_FD_94481 | JGI IMG/M metagenome (GOLD analysis project Ga0116204, IMG submission 94481) | Anoxic lake water microbial communities from Lake Kivu, Rwanda to study Microbial Dark Matter (Phase II) - Lake Kivu water 52m metaG | ecosystem: Environmental > Aquatic > Freshwater > Lake... | reverse complement strand
TCGGATCACATCGAACTGGCATGGCGCAAGCCCGAGCTACACCGCATGATGTCCAATGAGAATCCCCTGCCCCCTTCCGAAAAAGTGTTGGAGGCGATGTTCAAATATGCCAAGATGACCAATCGCTACCCCGATCAGGGTTTGGTAGTGCGCCAGAAGATCGCCGAGATCAACGGCGTGGACGGTCCGCAGAACGTGATGATCGGCAACGGCTCCAGTGAAGTGTACGACAACATCTTCCGCATGTTCATCGAGCCCGGTGATGAAGTCATTCAGCACACGCCCTGCTTCGGCATTTACGGTCTGCGCGGAAAATTACTCGGCGCAAAAATGGTCGACGTGCCAATGATCTACAAAGACAACCTGCTGCACTTCGACCCCGATGGCTTGATGAAAGCCGTCACCGACAAGACCAAGATCATTGTCATCCCCAACCCCAACAACCCCAGCGGTAACTTCATGGACCCGCAACACTTCGAGCCGTTCGCCAAATTGGGCATCCCAATGGTAGTCGATGAAGCCTACATCGAGTACGCCGGGCTGGGAATGTCTCAAGTGGAATTGACCAAGAAGTACAAGAACGTACTCATCACCCGCACACTCTCCAAGGCGTATGGACTCGCTGGAATGCGCTTCGGATACACCATCGGTCACGAGGATGTCATCAAGCAGATCGCTGGTTCGCTTCTTCCTTGGAACGTTGGGACGATCCCCATGTGGGCAGCCCTTGCCGCTTTTGAAGACACCGAGGGTCTGGCAGAACGTGTCAAGTTCAACAATGATGCCATTTCCTTTATCTCTGAATCTCTGAGTGTCATCCCCGGGTTTGTGGTCTTCCCCTCAAAAACCAATTACATTCTCTTTGACTGCGGCGCCACCGGTAAGACCGGCAAGCAAGTACTTGCACACGCTGAAACTAAGGGCATCATCCTGCGTGGCGAGAGCAAGAAATACGGCTCCGATGGCTGGTTCCGTGTGACGATCGGCTCGAAGGAAGAGAATGAGCTTTTCGTCAATACTGTGTTGGAATTCTTTGGGATTAAGAAATAGCAATTCGTCATTGCGAGGGCGATAGCCCGAAGCGATCTCAGACTTAATCATGGGATTGCTTCGTCGGGCTGCCGTCCGCCTCACAATGACGGGGAAGGTAAATATGTCCAAAATAAAAGCAGTCTTCTTCGACCAGGACGGTGTGATCATCGATACTGAGCGCGATGGTCACCGTGTGTCGTTCAATATGACCTTCAAGGAATTCGGTTTCACCGACGAGTGGGATGTGGAGTATTACCATGAACTTCTGCAGGTCGGCGGCGGCAAGGAACGCATGAAGCACCATTGGAAGACCAAAGGCTTTTCCAAACCGATGAGCGAAGAGGAGATTGACGCCCTCGTGAAGGAGATGCACAAACGCAAGACCGCGCTCTTTGTAGAACTGATCGAGACGGGCAAACTACCCCTTCGCCCGGGCATTCATCGGTTCATGAAAGAGGCGATGGATGCAGGCCTGAAACTCGCGATCTGCACCACATCCAATGAGCAGGCGGCAAAAGCGATCTCCGAAGGTCCGCTGGGAGACATCAAGTTCGAAGTTGTGCTGGCTGGCGATGTGGTTGAAAAGAAGAAGCCAGACCCTGCCATTTACAATCTGGCGCTTTCCAAACTCGGGCTGCAACCCGATGAGGTGATCGTGGTCGAAGATTCGAAGAACGGACTGGCGGCTGCCAAAGCCGCTGGCACGAATGTGATCGTCACCACCAACCATTACACCGAACGGGAAGATGTGAGCGCGGGCGATGTGATCGTCTCCTGCCTTGGCGATGCGGACGGCGAAAAAGCTGAAGTTCGCAAAGGCACCATCAAAAACTTCGATGGTGTGGTACATGTGAAGCAATTGATGGAGTTGTTCGGGTAGGATAATTCAAAATGAAGAGACCTCCTGCTATCAACAAGGCAGGAGGTCTCTTCATTTCAGGACAGAGAAAGGTACAATGAAAAGCATGGCTACTGAATTTCTTGACGTTGTGAACGATGATGATATTGTGATCGGACGTGATTCGCGCAGAACCGTCCATGAGATCGGGTTGCAACACCGCGGCGTGCATGTTTTTCTTTTCGACGCGGATGGCAGGCTGCTCATCCAAAAACGAAGTGCAGACCGTTCCTCTGCCCCCTCCCTGCTGGATTGCTCAATCTCGGAGCATGTGCAATCGGGAGAGAGTTATCTCGAAGCCGCGATACGCGGCATGCGCGAAGAGATGGGTGTGCAAGGAATCGATCTCAAACGGCTGACAAAATTTCGCATGGAGTATGGGGTGAATGACCTTGAGATCAGTGAATTATATGAAGGCAGGGTCAGCCCCGCTTTGGTGAGTTTCGACCCTGTGGAGATCGAATCGATCGCCTATGTCAGCGTGGAGGAATTGAAATCCATGCTGGCGGATGAACGTGACCGTCTGTGCGGCTGGTTCGTGGAATTGCTTGAATTGTATTTGAACGGGAAGGGAAAAATGCAAGTAATGGGATAACTGGAATATTTCAGTGAGGCGAACGGTACTGGTGAGGAATGGGCAAATGAAAAGGGTGAGGCGTTTCCGTCTCACCCTTTTCATTTGGTTACAGATTATGGACACTCCTTCGAGTACGTCACCATACGTTCGATGCGCTGGGTGCGATCCACCACACCGCCGCCCTTGTTGACGCCGATGAACTGGAAATCGATCCAGGCTTTGGGCAGGGCGCGATAATTGGGGTTGATGTTTTCCGCCGTAAAGGTGGTGAAAAATTTTCCCTTGCCATCGGTGCCGAGGTTTCCAAGCAGAATCCACTCGGAGGGATACAGCCCGCTGGGCTGGTCGACGACGCGATAGTACATCTCAGCGCGGGTGATGTCGGTCAGGCTGGCATCCATCGTGATCTCCAACTCACGCGAGGTGCAGTTCAAGGTGAGCAGGTCGCTTGATAAGGTGATGTTCGAAAACACGCCCTTGCCAAGCAAGTTATCTACATTGACGACAGTCTGTCCCGAGTCAGAACCAGTTGAAGTGGCAGCCGCTTCGGTAGGAGGGACATCCGTTGGCGAAGGAACGGCAGTCGGCTCCTGGGTGGGGATTTCAGTAGGCGCCTGGGTGGGCAAAGGAATAGCAGTCGGCGGAACGATTTCCGTCGGCGGGATCACGGTCACAAGTACGGTTGCAATGATGGGGGTCGGCTGTTCCTGTTGAACAGGTTGAACCACCCCGCATGCCGCCAGCACAAATGCCAGCGAAACAATTAAAACTTTTTTCATCTCGATCTCCTGTTTTTTGTTTGATTCTAAGTCAAACCAATCGTCAGAACGTCCACCCGTTGGGGCTATCTTTTTCGCACCTCTTAACACTTCTGTAATGAAATGTCGTTTTTTTTGCCGTATAAAACTCTCATTGAATCAGACAATTCTTATCAGGTATAATCGGCGGCATGTTAACCCCTGAACAGATCGAACTCAAACTGGACCGCGTCCTCTTAAAGGTACAAAAGCCCGGGCGCTATGTCGGCGGCGAGTTGAACGCCACGATTAAGGACTGGGATAAGGCGAAGACCCGCGTGGCATTCGTCTTCCCCGATATTTACGACATCGGCGTGTCGAACGTCGGCTTGAAAGTGCTGTACGATCAGGTCAATCAGCGGGAGGATGCGCTCGCCGAGCGTGCCTATTCCCCATGGCTGGATATGGAAGCACAGATGCGCGAGCATGGGATTCCGCTCTACGCGCTCGAATCAAAACAACCTCTGGCTTGCTTCGACCTCATCGGCTTTTCCCTACCGTATGAGACCCTTTACACCAACGCCCTGAATGTACTCGACCTTGCAGGCATTCCCGTCCGTTCGGCGGAACGGGATGAGACGCATCCCATCATCATCGCGGGCGGACATGCCGCCACCAACCCCGAACCGATGCACGCGTTCATTGACGCGTTTGTGATCGGCGAAGGTGAGGAAGTCATTCACGAGATCGTAGATGTGATATCGTCATTGCGAGCGAAGCGAAGCAATCCCGACAATAACGGGGAGATTGCTTCGCAGCCTACGGCGTCTCGCAATGACATTTTGCGTGAATTGGCGAAACTCAACGGCGTATATGTGCCGTGTTTCTACGAAGCCACCTATATGGAAGATGGCACGGTTGCCAATGTCGAACCGACCATCCCTGAAGCGCCAAAGGTGGTCAACAAGCGCATTGTCGCCAAACTTCCGCCGCCGCCGCTCAAATTCATTGTGCCGAATATCGAAGTGGTTCACAACCGCGTCTCGGTGGAAATCATGCGTGGATGCACCCGCGGTTGTAGATTCTGTCAGGCGGGTATGATCACGCGTCCCGTACGGGAAAGAAGCGTTGCTGAAGTTGTCGAAGCCGCCGATGCCGCCATCCGTGCTACGGGGTTTGAGGAACTGGCGCTGTTGTCGCTTTCCTCCTCTGATTATTCCTATATCAAAGAATTAGTGGACGCCGTCAGCGAGCGTTTTGAAGGACGCAAACTGGCTGTGTCACTGCCGTCCCTGCGCATTGAATCTGTCTCTGTGGAGTTGATGGAAAAGTTGAAGCAGCGGCGTACAGGCGGATTCACCCTCGCACCCGAAGCCGCCAGTGAGCGGATGCGCAAGATCATCAACAAATATATCCCCGACGATGACATCATCAACACCACGCGTGAAATTTACTCACGCGGCTGGACGACCATCAAGCTGTATTTCATGATCGGGCATCCCAGTGAAACGTTGGAAGATGTGGAAGCGATCACCAACCTGTGCAAGCGCGTGCTTGCCGAGGGACGCAAAGTGGCGGGCTACAAAGTGAAATTACATGCGGGTGTGAGCACCTTTGTGCCAAAACCGCAAACCCCCTTCCAATGGGTTTCGTGCGATACGCGAGACAGCGTGCTTGAAAAACAAGCCTTGCTCAAACGCATGTTGTTGAAAGACAAGAGCATCAAACTGAGTTGGACCAAACCCGACGACACATTGGTGGAAGCGTGGCTCTCACGCGGTGACCGCCGCATGGCGGATGTGATCTACTCCGCGTGGCAAAAAGGTACGCGCTTCGATGCATGGGAAGAGGGCCGCAATTTCGAAGCATGGATGGAAGCCTTCGCCGAGCATGGTCTTGACCATTCCTTCTACACGTACCGCCAGCGCCGCACGGATGAAATCTTCCCGTGGGAGCACATCACCGCCGCGGTGCGTAAGAACTTCCTCTTCCAGGATTTCCGCATGTCGCTCGAAGGGCAGATCCGCGTGGATTGCCGTTTGAACTGCTTCGCGTGCGGCATCCTGCCGACCTTTGCCAACCTGCGCCGCGACAACCCCGGCGAAGGCTGGAAGTGTCCCGAAGTGAAATCGCCTGCGCGCAAGATCGACCTCGAACTTCCCGTGGCGGGTGATTAGAAAAAAAGTACCGCGAGATAAATGTCGCGGTACTTAATTGCCATGAACAAACTCCTCCTCCTCGATCGCCTGCACAATGGGCGTGACCAATTCGAACTGCTGCTCAACCGCATCGGATTCACGCGCCAGTTGACCATGAAAGGCGTGGCGGGCGGGCTCTCCATCAAAGACCTGCTGGCAGATGTACTCTCGCATGAGCAATTCATCGCGGATCGAATGATAGAGATATTACACGGGGAAACCTACGCGCCATCCGCTTCTTTCACCGCGCTGGAAAACTTTCGGGCGCAATACGGTTACCCCGATTACGAATCCCCGCTGATGGAGAGGAAAAGCTTGACCATCTGCTGTTGGAAAAATACAAGAACATTGCATTGGACGAGATCGTAGAGCAGGAACTGGCAGCCTACGCCAATATTTTGGAAGCTGCCAATCAGCTTACCCACCATCATTACCTCGACCATGATCTGTATCACCGCATTGCCGAGCACACCTACCGACCCTGGCGAAGGACCAGCACCAGCATTCACCGCTGGCTGAAACGAATCGCCTCAGAGCAAAAATAAATGACCATGCGAGCAAGAATCACCTTCACCAAACAGGGACCGTTGCGCTACACCGGTCACCTTGACCTGCACCGTCTGTGGGAGCGCGCCATGCGCCGCGCAGAGTTGCCCATCACCTACTCACAGGGATTCCACCCGCAGCCGAAGATCAGCCTCGCCGCCGCCCTGCCGTTGGGATTTTCCTCCCGCGGCGAGGTGCTGGATGTGCGCCTGAACGACGATATTCCCGTCGAAGAGATCGCCACACGTTTAAAAGACAGCCTGCCGCCCTACATTCAGGTGCTCAAGGTGGAAAGCGTGGACGAACGCGCGCCCGCCCTGCAAACGCAGGTGCTGTCCGCCACGTATGAAGCCCGCTTGTCAGAACCGATCGACCCGTCGGAGTTGACGCGCAGGGTCGAGGAAATGATGAAGGCGGAAACACTTCCCCGCGAGCGGCGTGGAAAATTCTACGACCTGCGTCCGCTCATCGAAATGCTGAGCGTCATCACCGAAGCGAACGGCAAGGTTTGGCTGCGAATGGTTCTCGCCGCGCGTGAAGGCGCAACAGGCCGCCCCGAAGAGGTACTCACCGCGCTGGGCATCGAACCCGATACGGTGCGCGTGGAGCGAACACGCTTGATTTTTCAGGATTAAAACGTAAAATAGAATGCGTCCGTCGCCTGACGGACGCATTTTTATTCAGAGGAGAGACTCATGGCATTACTCGTTTCGATCTTTTTCGGTTTTATTCCCATGTTCCTGTATGCCGCATTCATTTATTGGATCGACCGCTATGAAAAGGAACCCAAGGCATTGCTCGGTGCGGCGTTCATGTGGGGCGTCGTCATTGCGGCGGGCGGTGCGTTCATCATCAACACCGTCTTTGGCATCGGCATCTATGTGGTGACGGGTTCCGAAGCGCTCACCAACCTCGGCACGGCATCCATCGTAGCGCCAATAGTCGAAGAGATCCTCAAAGGTCTGGCGGTCGCGGTCGTATTCTTTATGTTCCGCAAGGAATTTGACACCGTGCTCGACGGCATCATCTACGGCGGCATTGCGGGGCTGGGTTTCGCCGCCACCGAAAACACCATCTACATCTACCGCGGTTATCTCGAAGGCGGCTGGGAGGGGCTGATCGCGCTGGTGGTCATCCGCGTCATTCTCGTCGGCTGGATGCACGCCTTCTTCACCGCCTTCACAGGCATCGGCCTTGCGATCACCCGCGTGAACAAGAACTTGCTCGTCAAGATCATGGCGCCCTTCATCGGCCTCAGCATTGCGATCTTCACACACGCCTTCCACAACACCATTGGCAATTTCTTCGAAGGTTTGGGCGGTTTGGGCGTGGTGATATTCTTCGACGGCATCGGCTACACCCTCATGCTCGGCTTCATCATCTGGATGATCGCTCATGAGCGCAATATCGTCAAACGTCAACTGGTTGAAGAGGTGAACTCAGGGTTGATCTCACAAGCGCAATACCAAAGAGCCCTCTCCCCGTGGACGTTGACCACCGCAGGCTTCAGCGGCAAAGTCACCTCGCGTTTTTATCACGCGCTCGGCGAACTGGCGCACAAGAAGGAACAATTGCACCGTCACGGCGAAGAAGGCGGGAACTCAACCATCGTCGCATCGCTCAGGCAGGAACTGGCAAACCTCGCACCGCAGGCGAAGTAGAAACGCTGCGCTTCCTCCCTACCCCGAGGCTGGTGACTGGTTCACCAGCCTTTTTCTACGCCTATGGTAAAATTCGCTTCGCCCGCCCCCGTAGCTCAGTGGACAGAGCGTCAGCCTCCGGAGCTGAAGAGCACGGTTCGAGTCCGTGCGGGGGTACACAACCGCCGCAGCCAGGCGGTTTTTTATTTCAAATGGTTCACAAACCATTTCAACTGTTTCAAACGACTAAGTTTTTGGATAAAATACGCCTGTGCATTTCAAACTTATCTCCATGCTCCTTACAATTTCAGTGATCGGCACAGGCTGTATAGCAGACGGTTCGAGCGCGGCTGCGACATCCCTGCCGACCCCAGATTTTGTTACCGCCACACTGCCGCCCACTTCGATCCCCCTGCCCACTCAAACATCCCTGCCGCCCACGGCCATCCCCACCATCCAACCGATCGAAGGGACGACCAATACACAGATCAATGTGCGGGCGGAGACCTCCACTGCCAGCGAGAGTTTGGGCATTCTGCCCGCTTTCACCAAGGTGCAGGTGACGGGGAAAGACGCCAGCGGCATTTGGCTGCGCATCGTGTATGCCGAAGCGCCCGCGGGGTTTGGCTGGGTGCGGGCTGAGTTTGTGCCAGTGGATGCCTCAGCGGAAATCCCTGTGGTGGGTGTGGAAACAGGCAGCGGCGCAGGACGAAGCGGAGTGGTCTTGAGCGGAATCAACGTCCGCAGCGGGCCGGGCATCCAGTTTGAGTTACTTGGGGTGCTTGTCCAAAATGATGTGGTGCCTGTGCTCGGAAAAGACGAAAGCGGCGCGTGGTTACAGATCGAATTTGCTGAGTCGCCGGATGGCAAAGGCTGGGCGGCGGTTGAGTTCCTGCAGGTGGATGAAGTTGAGTCTTTGCCTGTGGTCGGTGTAGAGATGCCAGAGGAGCAAGCGATCGAGGTCACCGCGCAAACCGCGGTGCTGGACGGTGACTCTGCAGGCGCACCGCTGGCTGAATTTACACTCGCGCCCTCTGCCCTGCGGGCGTTTCAGGTGAGCGGCGAGGTTTCTGCCCCGAATGGCGACGCCGAAGATTGGGTGACCTTTAATGCCCAAGGGGTTGCGGTTACAATTGAGTTAATATGTTCCACGCAATTTTTACAGGTTGAATTGTGGAACAATGGTATACGTAGTGATACCCCGCCTGTTTGCGGCGAGGCGATAATTTTGAAACTGCCTGTGGATGGCCTTCAGCAGATACGATTATTTGCAGAAGGCGCCAGCGGACAGGTGTATGCAAGGTATATATTGAAGGTTTCAGTAATTCAGTGACCGATAAATTTTGTATCAGAGATTAATGGAGACCCCCATGAAAAAATAAAAATGCGTTCCTGTTTGTTTTTCTTGCGATTGTTCTGGTGCTTGCTGCCTGCAAGCCCAAAGCGGAGGCAACCCCGCTTTCTGCCGCGCTCAGCGAACTGACCGGAACAGTGGATACCAAACGGGCAGGTGAAGAGACCTTCTCACCTGCCAGCGCAGATACGGTTCTGGAAGTGAACGGGCAGGTGCAAACTGGTGATGATGGACGCGTGCGCCTCGATCTTTCTTCGGGGACGATCATCCGCGTTGGACCCTCGACCTTTTTCACGCTGACCGGCAACGATGAAGTGGAAGGCGGGCTCGCCACACGCATCAAATTGGACATCGGAAAGGTGTTCATCATCCTCAACGGCGGCAGCGCGGACGTGGAAACCCCCTCGGGGGTGGCTTAGGTGCGCGGCTCATACATGAAAGTGGAAGTGAACCCCGAAACCCTCGATATTTACGTCACCTGTCTCGAAGGCGATTGTTCAGCGAGCAACCCGGCTGGGTCGGCTTCCTTTACCAACGGGCAAAAGGTGATCCTCTTCCATCGCAACCCGAATACGGGCAATTGGTCTCCGCCGAATGTGGAGCCGATGACCCCTGAAGAATTCCAGGAATGGCTGGACAATAACCCCGAAGCCAAGGAATTGTACGAGCAAGCCATGGGCACCATGACCGCCATGGCACAGCCGACCGAGGAACCCACCGAAGAAACGACCGAAACCCGGTCACCTGAACCCAGCCCCACGCTTGAACAGGCGGCAGACCCCGCAGGAGCCAGCAATGGTTGTTTTGGCATTATCCAGCCGCAAAGCAGCGCGAGCCTGCCCAAGATCGGGCCTGTGACCTTTGAATGGCAGGGGCAATCTGGCGCGCAGAAATATCTTGTTACTTTTATCGATTCGAGCGGACGCAGGGTCACTATTCAAACCACGGATACCAGCACCACCAACTATATCGAGACCTTCGCGGGTGGAACTTCCTATAGCTGGTTCGTGACCTCCTACGGTGCAGACGGCAACGAGATCTGCTCGACCACCGAAAACTCTTTTAGCAAGCCAAAGGGAGACCCCACGCCCAAGCCGACAGAAGAGAAAAATCAGGAAGAGCCTGCCTGTAACTATTGCGACACTGGAGAGTACCTAACAGCGGAAACATAATAAAATAAGAGGCATGAAATGTCCAAAGTGCCAAGCGAATTGGAAACAATACAAAGCAGGCTTCAATCCTTCTGGGAGCCAGCGCTATCGTTGCGGTGAATGCAATCAGGTGTATACACCGAAGCCAATCCAACAAGGCTATCCCGAGGAAACCCGCCTGTTGGCAATTCGCATGTACGTGGAAGGCAGTAGCTTTGGCTCGATTGGACGAGTGCTCAAGGTCAATCCTCAAAGTGTTGCCAATTGGGTCAGTCAGTACACCGCCAAACTACCAAATGCTCCCCTGCCAGCGAAGGTCAAAAAGGCTGAGTTGGATGAACTATATACCTTTGTTGGCAAGAAAAAAACGAAATCTACGTTCTGACAATTGTGGATCGGGATACGCGCTGCGTTTTGAGTTGGGATGTGGTGCTGGAAAGAACCTCAGAAACTCTGCAAGCTTGCTTGGAGCGTGCTCCACAAGCCAAACACTATTACAGTGATGCTTTTCCTGTCTATGACACCTTGTACTACGGTGCTCCATATGAAATGCGAACTGACAAACAGGAAACCTATTCGGTCGAAGCGGTTAACGCAGATTTACGCCATTATTTGAAACGGCTGGCACGCAAGTCAAGGTGCTTTTCAAGAAGAATGCAATCCTTGGCGAAGAACATTCAACTCTTTGTATATTGCTACAATCATCGACAACTGACGAAGCGTACTTTCCCGAAATATTCTTCTCACCTGGTTGATTTCATTTGTCCTCTCTTTTAGGCACTCTCCGACACTGCATCATCCTGCTATGATCAGGTTATGTGCCTAGAATGTGGCCCAAATGGAGAAAATTGTAATGAGAATGAACAGCCATCTTGCTCACTTGAAGAAATATGTGACCCAAACAGTGCTTGCTACATTCCAGAATACTATTATTGGTAGGGTCAAGGGATGGCGCCTGGGATTTTAGTCCTGGTTTCCATCCCCTGCCACATCGAACCGGACATGAGGTTTTCCCTCATCCGGCTCTCCGACAACCTTCGTCTTGGAGTATTCAAG
>Ga0116204_1002013_pt1 | contig 11209 bp, 5 predicted proteins | sample LakKivwa52mmetaG_FD_94481 | JGI IMG/M metagenome (GOLD analysis project Ga0116204, IMG submission 94481) | Anoxic lake water microbial communities from Lake Kivu, Rwanda to study Microbial Dark Matter (Phase II) - Lake Kivu water 52m metaG | ecosystem: Environmental > Aquatic > Freshwater > Lake ... | reverse complement strand
TCGCCTCCAAATCTACTGAAGAAGGAAGCTCGATTTTTCACGAAGCTGTTGTAATTACACCGGAAAAAATTCTTGAAGCCATGTTGCAGGCCGATAAGATGGGTGTGGCAAGAAAGCAAGCCAGACGCTGATCAATTTCAGTCAAATCAGCGCAGGCCTTTTCAAATCTGCATTTCTGATGTATTTAGTCTCCGCCAGAAAACTCCCAAAATTTGATTTTCAACGATTTTTTACCCCACCCCTAAAGGGAGTAAATCGTTGAAAATCATTGCTCCCTTAAGGGATGGGGACCACAATGATTTTCAACATTAAGAGTTTTCTGGCGGACACTATTTAAAACAACTTCAGCCATTTTTATTATTAAAAACGTCTGTTAAGCCTTTTTCAAAGAAATCGTTGATTACCTCCTCGAGGTTGCAGGTTAATAGTATTCAATTGTTCTGTCGAAAAAATATTTTGATTCACCATCATCTTTCGTAACCTGATGAATCCAATGGCCTCTTTCATTGTATTTAAAGAAATATTCTCTCTGGTAACTGGTCTCTTCTGACTTGTAATGATAGCCGGATGAAAGCCCGTTATCGAAAGGTGTGTATTCATCTATTCCTTCCGTTTCTCCGTTTTCATCAAGCGAAATTTCTTTGAGCAGGTTGCCGTCTTTATCATATTCATTTTTTAACCACCACACCAATTCAACTTCGTTGAGGATTGCTTTTTCTTCAATCACTTGTTGCTTTCTGTCATAAACGGTGTAAATTTTACATTCATCAGCATCTTCTAAATTTGTAGTTATGAAAACTGTCTCAGTGTTGCCCTCATAGTTGTGAATATTTTCGGTAATGAAATCGCTTTCTGAACCGAAATGAAATGAACGCACCACTTCCTTTACTAATCTTCCTTTCTCGTCATACTCAAATTCGCTGAGCGACTGCAAAGTATTTGTCTCAGATAGCAAACTCATGATGCGGACTAAAATTTCCCTATGATTGTAGCCATATATCATTTTGTAGTTTTTGTTTTTCCTTTTATGAACGCTATGAAGCAAAAGTCCTTTGCGATTGAAAAATAAATCGTCTTTGTCCTGGAAAGGCTCCGGTTGTAAAACACCGGATTGCTCTGGACGATTAGGACGGCTTGACCTTAAAGAGATTTTCCTTGCTCCCTTTTCGTATTCTGACCGGTAATTTTCAAACTCGTAAAGAAACATCTCACTACAATTTTACATTGTTAAACTCCTCCTCACTCAGCCAAAAATCCTTATCTATAATTTTTACTTCATCATACGTGAGTTCATACAGCTTGTAAACCAGCACATCAATTTCCCGTTCTAAGGCGGTGGTGTCCTGGTTTGATTTTTTTCTTTTCAGAATTTCATTAATGAGCTTTTCTATTTGCAGTTCAGCATTTTTGGTTGGTTTTTTTATTGGAATTAGCTCTAAATATCCACCCTTGATTTTAGGAAATGTTTTTCGTTTATCAGCAAACTTGTTTCTCCAATATGTTTTCAAAAGAGCCGAATTTAAAATGCCCAAAAGAAATTTATTGGAATAAAGTTCTGAGTAAATCATGAAAGCACTATTCAAAATTGGGTAACCAAATTCATCTAATCCAGCAATTGGAGTTTCGCCAATTTGACGAACAAGAATTTTAATTTTTTTACTGTGCATTTTCTCATCCCAACAGCCGCCTCGTTTTGCTTCACGATTAAAATAGCAGTACAGATTATGATACTCTACTGAATAATCATTAATATCTTTACCAGTAAGGCATTTTCTGTGATAAGGAGTAAGTTCTTTACTAGTTGGAGAAATCAAAACATCGTTTGGATATTCTTCTCTATCTCTTAACTGCATTCCAAAATTTACCTTGGCAATCTTTCCAAGTTTATGCTCACTCTTTTCAATTTTACTCAACAATGAATCTGTCTCTTGATTTTCGGCTGGTATCAGCAGTGAATAAACATCTTCAATTACATCTTTTCTTTTCTTACTGAAGATGTAAGAAATAGAAAGCCCTTTCTCGTCATAATTCCCTTTGTAAAAATTAACCATTGATTCAATATTGCCTTCTTTAATCAGTAACGATATAGTCGTATCAACTGATGCTTCAAATACACTTTCCGTTATATTGATAATTGCTTTAGGTGTTGTTCTTTTCACTAAAAAACTTCTCAAAGGCTTGTTGTAGTTGTTCGATAAATAATTTGATGGTGTAATAAAACACAAACTTGATTTCTCTTTTAGGAGATTAACCCCTTTCTCCAAAAACAAATGATACAAGTCCACTTTATAGGAAGCCGATTCAAAGTTTTTTTTAAAATATTCTAACTCAATTTCGTTTTTGACTTTTTCCTGTAATAAAACATAAGGCGGATTTCCAATCACCACATCAAACCCTTTGTCAATTCCAAACATCCAGGTAGGTGAAAAGAAGGTAGATGCATGACTATCATCAAAAGGATTCCAATCATCGATTTTATTGAAAAAGTCTTCCAATGCCCAACTTTTGCGTAAGGATTGAAATTCTGACTTAATGTATTCTTTCGTATTATTAAACTCATTCCTTAAATCATCTCTCAATTGTTGATTCCCAGATGTGTCGAAATATTGATCCTTAATATTTTCAAGTTTTTGTATTTCGTCATCAAGTCGCAATAGTTTTGGAATACCATTGCTTAAATCCAGTTTCCTAAGAAATGCATCATATCCATTATCAATCAGGCTGTTGGCGCACACAAACTTAAAATCGAGGTTGGGCAGGGGTTTCACGCCAAAATTGTGCACCGGATCTTTGGAATTGTAGTTTTCTTCCAACACCAGGCTGAGCCAGGCCCGCAATCGTGCTATCTCAATCGCCATCGGCATTATGTCCACCCCGTAAATATTCTGGCTCAGGATGTCCTTCTTCAATTCATAACTGCTTTTTACCGTTCCCAGCGTTTCGTGCAACTCCACCAGCTTGTGCAAAATACCCATAGGGAAAGCGCCTGAACCGCAGGCGGGATCCAAAATTTTGATTTGCTCCAAAAATCGCAGGAGCAGGTTTTTCTCTTCCCGTTTCAGTTGTCCGGCGTCAGGGTTGGGGGCAAACAGGGGGTCAATTGCTTTTTCAATCCTGGTTTTGTCCTCTGCTTTCAGTTCGTAACGCTTTATTTCGATGGCGAGTTGCTGCGGTTTTTTATTGCCGAAAATATCTCCAATGGGTTCGGGATTGTTCAGTTGTCTGGTTTTTTCCTCGATAATGTGTTGTTCCCATTGTGTTTGCAAATAGGCTTTTATGCTTTCGTTCACCATGTAATCCACAATTTCGCGCGGGGTGTAAAAAGCGCCGAACGCCTTGCGTTGGTTGGCCAGTTTTTCGGTTTCTTCGTTTTGGCTTGCCAGGAGGTTTTCGAAAATGCGCCCCAGCATTTCGGGGTCAACAGCCACCTGCTGATACTGGCTGCTGCTTTCGTCCACGGTAAAGTCGTAACTCTCCAGAATTTCTACAAAAGGCAGGAGCCAGTCATCCAATTGCAGGTTGGAAAAAAGTTTGTCTTCTTCGCTTTCGTCAAACAAGCCGCCATTGAGGTAAGGAATGTTTTTAAAAGCCGGATGCTGCGCAACATACATTGCATCTCTGTCCTGAACTTTGGTGTTCAGGGTTTGAAAAAAAAGTTTGAGTAAAACGGTTTGGTAATAATTTGCTTTTTTTTCGATGGCTTCTTTGCCGATAAGCGCATGGGCAATGATGCCTTTTTCTTTCAAAAACCAGCAGAAAATGTATCGTCCGATCAGGCGAACCGTGAATTGCTTTACCTGATTCTCAGTGGCAGAGGTATGTTGTGTTTTTACAATTCCCAAAAGTGCGTCAAAGCGTTCTTTGATCAGCTTGTAGAACTCCTTGTTCACCTCTTTGATGTCGAGCGATTTCCAAAGCAGGTCGGCAATTTCGGGTTTCGGTTTTGCGCCGATTCCCTGCCATTGCTGGATGATTTTGTTGTACTGTGTGGAGGTCAGCCTTCTTCGGAACGAAACAATCCGCTTTTGTTCGCCCTGGTTGAACACCAACACCAGTTTGTCGTATTCGGGAGTGGTTACAAAATGAATGAAGTAGGGTTGTGCGGGAACAAAACCGCTGCTGTTCTGAATGGTAAGCCCTTTGACGAACGACTGGTAACTACTTAATCCCGGGTCATTGTCAACCAACTGACTGATGTATTCTTTTTTCAACTTTTTCAACACGGCAAACCGCACCCGGATATGTTGATTATCGGCGCTCAGTCGGTAAAGTTGCGGCTGGACGGTTTGCGGGGCAGGCGCAAGAAAATCTTTCAGCTTTTGTGTTTGAGGCGATAGCAGTTGGGGTTTATTAGCTGCGTTGGGTTCGATGGTCATCCATTGCAGTAAAGCAAAAGAAAAATCCAACACATTTTCTCTCGAGGGATTTTCGGTGAGTTGCGATAACGATTTATTAATGTCGTTGATGGTCATTCTTTCTTTTTCAGCTTTTTGGGTTCATCTTTCTTTGCCAGCTTTTTTATGCTTTCAGCTTTCGGTAAATTCTCAGGCATGGTACCTCCCAATTCCTGAATTGTTTTGCGAACCTTTTTGCCAACTTCAAAATGCGTCTGATTGGCTTTTTGTTTTCCCTTAATGTTTTCTCTCTTGAGTTTTTCTTCGGTTTGTGTGGCACGGAATAGATTTGCTGCCAACTCGGTGCTTCCCATATGATCGAGAATGTTTTCGCTTTTCTTCAGCCCTTTTCGGCTGTGAATCCCTTGTGCGTCTAAACCGCCATACAAACCCTTGTAGCCATGATTCTGAAAAATGGCATAATCAATCGGTTCAATTACTCCGGCATTTTTTGCGGCAGCGGCCAATTGTTTATTGTGTTCAAACATCTCTTTCCGCAGGAACAATCGCTTCTCCTCTTCTGTTTTCAGAATTTGGTACGCCTGCATTTGTTGCAGCTCCTGCAAACGTGTTTGTGTAGCGAAGTAGGTCTGCCCCAGTGCAACAATTTCCTTTGAAGGGTCGGCATTCTGAACGATGAGGTAACAGGCGTAGCGGCTTAGCTTTACATTCTCGATTTTTCTTTTGGCTCCTTTGCCCAATTCGATCATTTCGAGGATATCCTCGAAATGATCGTGAACCTTGTATCCACTGTTTTTGCAGGCTTCTTTTGCTTTGTCAATTACCGGCTTGAAGTGCCGGTATTCTGAGTATTCCAAAGCAGCGCTTAAATCTCGTGCAGACCAGTATTCATTTTGGTTTTGGTCTGTTCTTTTGATTTGTTCAAAAACAGTTTGATTCGGAGATGTAAGTTCATTTTCCATACCTATGCAAAAATCTGTAAAATTTCGCTAAGCGGCGCTTTTTCTGTTTTTTCTTCGGGTTTATATTGGTTTGCCAGTGAAATGAATTGTTTAATGATGTCATCCGATACATGTTCTCCTCTCCGATACATTCGGTTTACCAGTCGCACCAATTTCAGATTTTCTTTATTGATGTAAGCATTCTGTGAATGCAACACGGAATTGCTCACCTTGTCAATTTCCGAAACCGGATAACCGTATTCCATCATTTTGTTTATCACAAAAGCAATGGCTACCTGTTGCGGTTGGTTGTATCGCACCTGGTGTTCTTCTTCCGAAAACTGGTAACGTTGAATAAAATCTAAAATGTATGCTTCGGTTTCGGGTTTTTGCTTGAATTTGTCGGCAAAGCGGTCATTCTGATCGCTGGTTGCTTTTATGTGCAGTAATCCTTCGGTGGTGGCAAACAGTTCTCCAACTTTGTCTTTGTTAAAAGCAACAAAATACCCCGCTTCAAAGGTTTCATCCTCTCCTGCGGCCAAATGTGCCAGGTGAATAAAATCACTTTCTTCTTTTCGCATTTGCACTTTGCCCCATTTCCCTTTGGGCATATTTTTAATTTGCTCTTTGTATTGATCCGCAAATTCTTCGTTGCGATCAAATGCCCTGAGATCGTCCATGAATAAATCTTCGGCTGCGAGCAATTCAGAGGTTTCAAAGATTTTTTGAAATGCTGCCAACCGTTTCTTTTCATCACGGCTGTAAAGGTCTTCGGTGTAATCCTGGGGTGCGGGGTCTTCGTCCAAAATGGACTGGTCTGTCCCAATGGTGTAGCGGATAAGATTGATTTTGTCCTGTAGCTTACGAACAAGTTGCAGGTAACTTTCCAATTGTTCTTCGGGGCGGAAGTTGTAAATGAAAATTTCTTCGTGTTTTGTTCCCAAACGGTTTATCCTTCCGTTTCGCTGAATCATCCGCACAGGATTCCAGTGCAAATCATAGTTCACAATCATGCCGCAATCCTGCAAATTTTGCCCTTCCGATAGTTTGTCGGTGGCAATCAGGAAATCAATTTCCTTGTCATTGCTTTTCAATTGATATTTTTTAGAAACAGGAGCAAATCGTTTGGCATAGTCCTCAATATCGCTTTTTGAGCCTAAGGCAAATTCAATGTTTTTGCCTTTTACTAAATATTGGGGCAGGTTTTCTGAAAGATATTTCAGCGTGTCAGCAAAGTAGGTGAACACCAGAACTTTTCTATCCTCGTTCTGATTCAGGTGTTTAGCCAATTCCTGAATTTTATCATCCTTTTTTATCAGCAAAGAAATTTGTTCTTTAAGAATGATCAGCACAGCAAGATCTTTCTGGATATCGGCTTTAAGCTGATTCACATTGAAAACTCCTTCGTCAGCAGCTATGGTTACAAATTCCTGTTCCGAATCTTCAAAACTCTCAATGTCAAAGTCCAGGTTATCTTCATAGGCATTTTGTTCGTTGTAAGCGTCAATGGCTTTGTTCAGCGCCGAAAGATTTTTAACGGAGATGATCTTGTTGAACTGCTCCAGCCTGGTTTGGAAATCTTTCAATTTCTTCTCATAGCTGTCAATGGATTTATTGATCGAGTAAAGAGAAGATTCCAGACGCTTCAAAAAAACTGTCCTGAAAATTCCATAGATACCAATCTGCCTGCTTAATTCACGGTTTTCATCTGCGTTCAACTCCAATTCTCCACGCTTTCTGCCATAATATGCGTGACGGTAAATGTTGTAGCGATAGCAGGGAAAACCCAAACTGAGCAATGCGGTGTAAATAATTTCTAACGAGGATTTAATTGGGTTCTCCCTTTTCCGGTAATGCTCAAATAAGTCAAGCGGGTGAGCCAGGTATTCCAACTCTGCCAAACTGTTTATTTCGTAATTGAAAGCCCTTGTTAATTCAGAATTTTGCTCAGCAAATTTTAGCAACTGGGATTTGAATTGATTAGAAACTTCATATTCCAGGTTGTCGGGATAGGATATCGGAAACTTTTGAAGTTTGCCGTTTATCTCTAGGCCATCGGGATATTCCTTTTCAATTCCCTGCCTTGTGCGTCTGACAATAAAGCGATTGAGCAGTGGAGTAAGCTGTTCCTTGATTTGCTGGTAATTTATAAATCCGCTTTCACGGATTTGCTTTCTCATGTCGGTTTGCAAAAGTTCAAGCCGTTCCTTAAGTGTGAAATACTTCTGTCTGCTGCGGTCATAAAATCTACCTAATTTATAAATGTCTCCGCCCGAGCCAAGCATGATTTGATTGGTTAAATCGGCCAATTGGTTATTGATGGGTGTTGCCGTAACCAAAAGCGTTTTGGCATTTTCATTTTCCTGCCGCCATTTGATGAACACATCAAAGCGTTGACCTCCTGATGATCTCAGGTTGTGACTTTCATCATACACAAACAGACCCACCGGTATGGATCGCAGATTTTCACGCACATCTTTTATGCGGTCGGTGTCCTGCAAACTATAAATCTCAGGAATTTGAACTACCCTGAAATCATCAAAGGCTTTTCTCCATTGTGGTATCAATCCTGCGGGGGCAATTACCACAACCCGTTGATTCAGGTTTTGCTTGTAATACTCTATTACTTTAATCGCCGTGTAAGTTTTTCCCAGTCCCACCGAATCGGAGAGCATGGCAACACCTTGTCTGTCTAATTTCTTAATCAGACTATTTGCATTTTGTATCTGAAATTTCAATAATTGTGGTTTGCCCGAAACAGGGTCGTCAATCGTTATTTTGTTCTCTTTTTCATCCAGCAAATCCTGTCCATAAATCCGATAAAGTGCATGGATATACATTTCGTAAGCGCTAAAGCAAGTTCCGCCATGTTTGCTCAATGCAAGAATTTCTTCTTTGAACGTTTTTGCCCAGTCTTCGCTGCTGTTCCACAATTCTTCAAACCATGATCGGTGCGATGGATGTTGATTTTGGTTTATGCGTATGAAGTTTACGGTGGCATTGTTGTCTTCAAGTTGGTTTAGCTCAAGATTGCCGAACATTCCTTGCTTTGTAAAGTTGGAACTTCCGAGTATGCCAATGGCATTTTCTTCTATCGTTCCAAGAATATAGCACTTTGCATGTAGGAAATTTTTTCGATAAACTTTGATTTGAACTTTTCCGCTGTTTGCCTCATTCATGTGCATTCCCAATAACTCAGCTACTTTCTGAAACTCCTCTTTAAGTTGTAAATCCTCTAAATCTTTCTTTAGATATTTTTCTGGGAAGTCAGGGTCTTGTAATAATGGCTTTTTAACCTGGTAAGTTTTTACAGAAGGTTCTTCACCCAAAAGTAGTCTGAAAGTTACATTGTCCCGTTCCAAGAATTGAGTGAGTTCTTTTAGAATCGCAACCATTCCAGGCAAATCCCAATAACCCGTTGCAATTGAAATTTGAGAGTAAGCATTATCTTGTATTAACTCTTTTAGAAGCGAGCCAAGCTGATATTCATTGGATGAATTGTCTATGAGTTTAATGCCTTTCTTCATTGCTTCAAATTCATTTTATTGATGATGTATTTAGACAATTCACTATTGTTTGAGGTGTTATTGATTTTGTTTACAGAAGTTTGTAAACATCATTTAGGCTTTTCTAATTCATGGCAAATTTAGAAAAAATCATTCGTGTGAAAGCACTATGATGAAATTTATCTTTGGCAGCAGCAATAGCATCGCTTTGAGTGATAGGATCGCTAAGTATGAAAAAAAGGCAACCCCATCGGAGCTGCCTTTTTACCCTTATATGAAAAAACCTCTTTACTTCAGTTTGTGTTTTGCAACAAATTCGTCAATTACCTCTTCCAGGTTTGGGTAGCCGATTTCCTGCAGATCATAGTAAACCCTCGTGTTGGGTTTGCTGATCTTAATCAGACGGTTGAGGTCAATCGGAGTGCCAATTACCACGCCATCACAAACGGTGTTGTTGATGGTGGTTTCGAGGTCTTTCAACTGCTGCTCGCTGTAACCCATTGCAGGCAACAAGGTACCGATGTTAGGGTATATACTGAATGTTTCTGAAAGCTTACCAACGGTGTAAGGACGAGGATCAACCAGCTCGGCAGCGCCAAATTTCTGTGCTGCAACGGTTCCTGCGCCGATTTTCATCTCACCATGGGTCAATGTCGGGCCATCTTCAACTACCAGAACTTTTTTGCCTTTGATAATTTTCGGATCATCCACCTTGATGGGTGAAGCGCCGTCAACCACGATGGCTTTTGGAGCTACTTTGGCGATACTCTCGCGAACGGTCTGAATACCTTCGGGGCTGGAGCTGTCCATTTTGTTGATTACAACTACATCAGCCATGCGGAGTGTAACCTCGCCGGGGTAGTATTTCAACTCGTGACCTGCACGGTGCGGGTCAACTACTGTAACGTTTAGATCGGGTTTGTAGAACGGAAAATCGTTGTTTCCACCATCCCAGAGCACGACATCGCAACCATCCGGATCCTGCTCGGCGGCACGGAGAATGGCCTCATAGTCAACGCCGGCATAGATCACATTGCCGCGCACTACGTGTGGTTCGTACTCTTCCATCTCTTCGATGGTGCATTTGTGTTTCGCAAGGTCTTCTACCGTGGCAAAGCGCTGAACCTTTTGTGCTACCAGGTCGCCGTAAGGCATCGGGTGACGCACTGCAACTACCTTCAGCCCTTTGGCCATCAGCAATTCGATGATGCGGCGGGAGGTCTGGCTCTTTCCGCATCCCGTTCTGATCGCGCCAACAGCTACCACCGGTTTGGTGCTTTTTACCATAGTGTCCTTTGGACCCAGTAAAAAGAAATTGGCGCCTGCTGCATTCACAATTGCGCTTACTGACATCACTTTCTGATAGGTGACATCGCTGTACGAAAACACGCAATCATCCACTTTCAGATCCTTGATGAGTTTAGGGAGGTCTTCTTCTGCGTAAATTGGGATACCATCCGGGTATAAATCACCAGCCAGTTCAGCCGGGTACTTCCTTCCGTCGATATCGGGAATCTGGGCAGCCGTAAACGCCACCACATTGTAATTCGCATTTCCACGGTAATACATGTTGAAATTGTGGAAATCTCTTCCCGCAGCACCAATAATAATTACATTCTTCTTCATTATTATTTCCCTTAAATTGTTTAAAACTAACTTTTTATAAAAGTGGCGCAAAGATAACGGTTTCGGCCTGACAAACAAGTGCTGGTCACTCCATTTTTTCCATTTTCACAAATTTGAAAAGGTCTGTTTTAAGGATTTTGCTTTTTTAAATGCTTGTAAATAATTGATAAACAAATGAATAATTCTTATTTTAAAATCATTCCTGATAGCAGTGTATTCGGGATAGTCACCAAAAGCATCTTCAGCCTCCTGTTTTTGCTAATTTTGCCGCTCTTAAATTGATTTTCCTGGCCATGATAACTCAACTCATTACTTCAAAAACCATCGAAGCCGTTCAGTCGCTTTGGAACCAGACCATTGACCCTGGATTGATTTCGCTACAGAAAACGCGAAAAGAATTTGAAGGAGATCTGACTTTGGTGGTTTTTCCGTTTTTAAAAATCTCCAAAAAATCTCCCGAATCCACTGCCAGTGAACTGGGTGAATACCTTCTGGCTAACCTGAAGGAAATCAGTAGATTCAACGTCATTAAAGGATTCCTTAACCTTGTGGTAAGCGAAGATTACTGGTTGGAGTTTTTCGCTCAAAATAGCGTCAATCCTGATTTTGGGCTGATGGCAAGACAAAATGACCGGCCAGTTCTTGTGGAATATTCATCACCCAACACCAACAAACCGCTCCATCTCGGACACATCCGCAACAACCTGCTGGGCTTTTCGGTGGCGAAAATTCTGAGCGCCAATGGCCACAACGTATTGAAAGTTAACCTGGTAAACGATCG
>Ga0116204_1002012_pt1 | contig 11209 bp, 9 predicted proteins | sample LakKivwa52mmetaG_FD_94481 | JGI IMG/M metagenome (GOLD analysis project Ga0116204, IMG submission 94481) | Anoxic lake water microbial communities from Lake Kivu, Rwanda to study Microbial Dark Matter (Phase II) - Lake Kivu water 52m metaG | ecosystem: Environmental > Aquatic > Freshwater > Lake ... | reverse complement strand
TCTTATGTCTATCATGATTCTGTTCCTTTAGATTATTGTGCAAAATATTGATTTTCTATACTTGCTGGTTTATGTCGCAAGATTCTTGCCACCCTCTTAAGGGTAGGCAACTAAACAGTTACCTTTTTAGTTTGTGATAAATAGCCTGAATTTTCAACATTCTTAGCAATATATGCGATTGGCTTGGAAACACTTACATTATCGCCTTCCGAAAACTGTAATCTCTCAATTACACCGTCTTCAGGGGCTTCCACCTCAAAGGCAACCTTCTCAGTTTCCATAACAGCAATGGAATCTCCCTTTTTGACGGTATCGCCTTTTTTGACTAGCCATTCTATAAGCTTTACAGTCTTAATATCATCTCCCAATTCAGGTATTAGAATTGGCTTTTCCATAAAATAGCCTCCTAAAGCTCTTTGATTAAATCAGTAACGGCACTAATTAGAGACCATTACAAAACGGGGGCAAATCTTTTGTGACAAGGAATCACAAAGTCGCAAGACCAAATAGTTTAGTAGCTAATCTTCTCTCATGAAAAACATTTAGCCCCTGGTTTGTAATGGTCTCAATTTACTGGATTTACAGAGCCAAAAGACCAAAATATCGGCATGGCTCTAGCTGATTCTAGCCCAAAATCCGATATTTTCAGCATGAAATTCCTTCTGATAAGCCAAACTCAGTTCCCTGAATCTATCTGATTCTATGATAAAGCTAACGGAGAATCATTATGTTGGAGCTTTATCTATTGCCTTTTTCTATTGAATCCGAGATGCGTGAATAAATCGGGCTGATGAAATCAGAAAATCGCTTCTGGACTTTCCAGAATGAAGGTTCACCAAGCCTTTTGATTACAGCCATCTCAACTTCAGGTGGGTTAATGGCAATTTTCAGGTCATCTATCGGTGTTTTGAGTTCCCAGAATGATTGATCGCTTGCTAGTTCTAATGACTCTACAATGACCGCAGAAGCAACAACTGTTTCTTCATTGCTTGCATCTGAGTCTTGCTCTGCTACTGACCTTCGACTGCGTAGTAGCTCCATAACTTCGTCTTTTGAGCGACCACGAAGCAGGAAAATGAGGAACGGGTCATCGTCAAACCTTTCACCCAGAAGATAATAAACAGCCGCAATATGCTTGCAGGGATTGGCAGAATCAGGACATGAGCATCCGGTCCCAATATCTTTCTTCATTGGGAACAGGTTTACCTTTGCCGACTTAAAAGCATCCTCAATATCCTCCGGCATCTCACCGGCAAGCAGTTTGGCGGCGAATATAGCCTGTTCTGACATAGCGTCCAGAGCATCATCCCAGTCTTTATCCGTAAGCTGTCTCATTTCAATGTCAACCTTGTATGGCTTGGGTCTCGATCCCTGAACATGTGAAACTACCTTGCCTTTCTTAATATCAATGTCAATCACCTGACCCTGACGGGCATACGACCTTCCCCTTTGTAGCCTATTCGACCAGCCAAACGACTCAAGAACATCAATCCATTTCTTTGACCACCATGTGCTTCCGAAACTTTTGCCCCTTTTTGTCTTTGCCTTTATTCCCCCATCAACCTTTTTTGGCTTTGATGGCTTGTAGTATCCATAATAATCATAGTCATCATCATCTTCTTCGTCGTCTTCGTCATCATCGTGGTAATATCTACGCATATCCTCACCTCTCATCCGTTGAAATGGCGTCATCTCTTCTTAATGTAATCATCTTTTGCAGTTCATCATTTGAAAGCTCAGTGATCCAGTTTTCGCCTGCCCCAATAATATTTTGGGCGAGGGATTTTTTCTTCTCAATCAACTGGTCTATCTGTTCCTCAAGTGTGCCTGAGCAGATAAATTTATGCACCTGGACGTTTTTGGTTTGTCCTATCCTGAATGCTCTGTCAGTCGCCTGATCCTCAACAGCGGGATTCCACCATCTGTCAAAGTGAAAGACATGATTTGCTTTTGTCAGGTTCAGCCCTGTCCCGCCGGCTTTTATTGAGATGATAAATATCGGTGCGCCGTTTGATCCGCTTTGGAACATCGTTACCATCTTGTCTCTGTTTTTTTGTGCTACTCCTCCGTGAAGATAGAGAATATCGCGCTTTAGCTTGCTGGAAAGGTATCTCTGCAACGCCTCGCCCATCTCTGTAAACTGCGTGAATATCAGGGCTTTGTCTCTTTCCGAAACCACTTCCTCAAGCATCTCAACAAGCCTCTGAAGCTTGCCTGAACGCCCATCAAGCTCGGAATTGTCGTGCAGGAAAAGCGCGGGATGATTGCATAGCTGTTTTAGCTTCATCAAGCCGGAGAGTATCATCCCGCGACGCTTCATGTCGCCTTCGTCTGAATCATCCTCAAGTGTTTGCATCATATCTTTTACCACTGCCTCATAGAGAGTTACCTGTTCCTTTGTAAGATTGCAGAATACCTTCATCTCCATCTTTTCGGGCAGGTCGCTGATTATCTTGGGGTCGGTCTTTAGCCTTCGCATGATGAATGGTGCGGCAATGTTCCTTAATTCCTTTGTGGCATCCTCATCACCATAGCGTTCAATAGGTATAACATAGGATTGATTGAACCTGCTTTGCGATCCGAGATAGCCCGGATTCAGGAACTCCATAATTGACCACAATTCCATAAGCCTGTTCTCAACTGGCGTTCCCGTAAGTGCGTATCTATATTCCGATTTAAGACTGCGTGTAACCTGCGCTATCTTAGATGATGGATTTTTGATGTTCTGCGCCTCATCAAGGATCACGCCCTTCCAGTCCACTGACGAAATCTCTTCTGCATCCCTTCGGGCAAGCCCATAGGATGTAATGATAAGGTCATGTTTTATCACTGATTTGGCAAATTCTTCACCGGACAGCCTGTCCCCGCCGTGGTGTATCATAACTTTGAGCTTCGGGGCAAATTTTGTCATTTCCCTCTGCCAGTTACCAACAACAGAAGTGGGGCAGATAAGCAAATTCGGAACGCTTTTGCTCTTTCTCTGCTTCTTATCGTGCAAAAGCAAAGCTATCGTCTGCGGAGTTTTGCCAAGTCCCATATCATCCGCAAGGCAGGCGCCAAGACCATACTGCCTCATAAATGCCAGCCACGACAGACCAACCAACTGATAGGGGCGCAGTTGACCCACAAAGTCCTTTGGCTGATCGGTATGTTTTATCCCGCCCTTTAGCTCATCAATGAATTTTCCAAGCCATTTGGGTGTCTCTACACCCTCAATCCTCACGCCCTCCAATTGCGGCGATTCGCTGAGTGAGAGCTTGACAGCATCCCTTAGTGTTATCTCCCCTGATTGCCCATGCTTATTGATAAACTCCATCGCGGATTTTATATCCTCCGGTCTGAGCAAAACCCATTGTCCGCGCATCTGAACCATCGGGATTTTCAGATTTGCCAGTTGCTCAAGCTCCTCCGGTGTAATAACATCATCGCCAAGAGCCATCTGCCAATCGTAATACAGGATGCTGTCCAGAGATAGTATGCCAGAGCCTTCAGACTGGGTTTTGGTGAAACTTACCTTTGCTTTTAGTTGTGATCTTTTGTCTGTCCACCATGGCGGGGCAAGGACACCGAATCCGCTTTGCTGTAAAAGCAGACTTGATTCGCTGAGGAACTTATATGCTTCCTCAACGTCAAGCTCACACATCTCCGGTCTTTTCCGGCGCAAGCTTCGCTCAATAGGTGAGAATATCCTTGATGCGACGCCAAGCCCTGTCAGCATCTGTTCCTGAGGGGATTCAAGCTCTCGGTTGGAGTATTTCAGCTTCGCTTTGCGCTCTTTCCATACCAGATCAGCAGGCACAAGCAAGCTAGGATCATCATTTGCCTGAAGGAAATACTGCAACAGCCATGAGGACTTATCATCTTCCGGTGGCTCTAATCTGAAACATGGGCGGAATTTTTCTGCCTTTGTGCCTGTTGCCATACCGGCATTGCGCCAATCCGCTATAACCTTGCTGAATTCCCGCATGGCATTTTCCAGTCTTGGAGCCTGAAATCTGCCATTTTCAGCCACCAGACCATTAAGCCAATGAATGATAATCGTCTCTTTTATCTTCTTTATGTCCTTTGGCAATAGGGCATTTCCTGCGTTATTACGAACCCATCTGTCAACGCCAGCCTTTATGAAATCTAAAACTAGCTCTCTTGGATATGATTCCGATTGCTCATAACTGCTTTTGCTTTTTGTCCCTGATGATATGCTAATGGATTTGATTGAACGGCATGAATCGGGCATTGATTGGGCAAGTCTATTTATCTTATCGGCATCAGACCAATCATCCAGGACAGGCTCCCAGACAGCAAGGAAATCATCACCATCCTCATAGAGCATCGGGATAAATTTATGCTGTGAGATTAGATGAAGCAGAAATTTTGCAGAGACACTCCAGAAGCGCATATCTGACCCGATGCCATAGGCTAACTCGTGTGCATGGATGGGTATGGATGACAGAAGTTTTATGGCGTCCAATATATCAAGGCATATAGCATCAACCTTACATTCAGATATACTTGCTTCATCAAAATCAATGCTGACCTGATAGGACGGGATGGGATATTTACCCGCCATTGGCAGTCTCAAAACTGCTTCGCCATTCAGCATCTTCGGATCAAAGTCATCGAGAAACAATGACCACGCAAAGTCTTTTAATGCATTCCCCAATGCTTCTGTTCCTGCAGAATATGGGTGCTTGGGTATTTTGGATTGTCGTCCTTTAATCTTTGGGAGTTCGTATATCCTCTCCTCACCCCACAGCATAAACTTCCCTGATCCGTTGTCCTGTCTCAGCCATGTCCCATGTAGTATATAGTCGTCCATATCTATCTCTTTTTATCTCCAGTTTGCTAAATAATGCCCTTATTTTTCCTTTAAACACCATTTATGTTACTTTATTTGCTCGAAATTCCTTCGTTCTCGCCCTTTGAATATCACATTGTCGTCTATGCGAAGGAATTTTGCGCGCAAAGCCAAAAAATCAGTTGTTTTTCCATCTTTAACTACCATATATAGCACCTTCGCATCTGTTGTTATTTTGGTTAAGTCATTTGGAAGCGAAAACTCCTCACCATCTGGATTTAGGACAACCCATTCATTATAGACTTTCAGTATAACTAGATTGGAATCATCTTTGATGAATTCAATGGCTGATGCAAGCTCATCCGCAGGTTGTTTTGGGTCATGGGGAACAAGGATGTAATTAAACTCTATGCCAAAGCCGGGAGTGACATCTCCTTCCCATGAATATTGTGTTGACAGCCTTGCGTTTTCCAGTTCAGAACGCTGTTCAACAACAAGTTTGCGGTCTGGCTTTGGTGAGTGATAGACCAGCAGATCATATCTAGGATTATCATATATCTCTGTTCCCTGAAAATAGAATGTGGTGAGATATGTATTGACCCAGTTTGTATCATTTTCAGCATATTGGCTGTTCCATACAGGTCCTATCCTGCATTTAAATGAGTCGTCAAATGTGGTTTTGTCTCTAATAATAGCAAAACGATTCTTGATGAATAAAACCTCGCGTTCATGCTCCGCCTTGTAACCCATGTAGTTTGTTACATTCAGGATCACATGACTTGCCAATTTGTGATCTGAAAATTCCTTAACAGATACTTCCATGCCATCATAACCGGTTGGCAGTTGTTTATTGCCTTGATAATTATCCTTTCCCAAATAATTCGCATTGCCCGATAAATCTTCAATTCTGACTGCGTTTTCCCTGCTTATGAATTTTTCCGACTCCATCATCGTCATCGCACTACTATTGCTCATCAGACCTAATATGGCTGTCGGATTTAATGGATCATGTCTTGAAAATGCCTCTATCATCATGTAAAGATCGCCCGGCTTCCATCCGCTTCTCATAACTGTTAATGTCAAGTTAAAAATCCACAATTATGGCGGTTTAAATTCCGCAAAAGTGGCGGAAAAAAATACACACTCTCAACAATGTTGTTCCACCGACTAACGGAAGAACAAATGTCAATCGGGTTCTTTTTCCTCCTTCCCAAAATCATCAGAACCCAGATTTTTAACCAACTCCTTTTTCTCTCTCAATCGATAACTGCCCCTGCGAATATTAAACACCGTCGAATGATGAAGCAACCTGTCGAGTATCGCTGAGGCTATCACATTGTCCCCAAGCACTTCACCCCAATGTGTGAAACCCTTGTTACTGGTCAGAATAATTGAGCCTATCTCATACCGTTTAGAAACCACCTGAAATAGAAAATTAGCTCCATCTTTGGGCAATGGAAGATAACCCACCTCATCCACTATCAATAAAGACGGTTGAATGAATGTCCGAAGCTTTGCTGGAAAGCTGTTGTCAGCCATTGATGCCATTAGGGTGGCGATCATGTCGTTCAATGTGGTAAAAAGAACCTTGTAGCCGGATTCACAAGCTTTCACACCAATGCTTATGGCTAGATGTGTCTTGACTCACTCATTAGAATACCTCCTTAGGTAGAGTTGTTTCCTACTCGTTGTCTTCGAAGTCTTTCAATCATTTCAGCGTCCTTCTTGATCAAATACATTCTGGTCTGTGGATGCCGGGATACTTCGCTGACCTTGATCACTTCCCTATGCATCTGCGAATAAACCCAATTGCGCCCTACGCCCAGGAGTATCGCTAGACCACGGACAGTGTAATATCCATCAAGTTCCAATGAACCACGACTTTGAGCCAAAGGATGATACCAGCCATATTTGTGGCGTATCTTGGAAACAGTGATCCGGGTCACCGCAAGTGAACGAGCAGAACGATATCCATCCTGCGTTAGTCGCTCTGCAATTGCTTGGTCATCTACTCCTTCCTGACATAAAGTCTGAACTTTCTTCACTATCTCATCATAACCAGTGACATCTTTTTGCCGCCAAATGGGTGGTTGGGCATAAACTACTGAATAATGACCCGATACCCAGACGACCTTCACTTCTACAGTATCTGCTCTATCTCGTTTTAATATCACCCGGGATATCAGGCACCGAAGCAACTCCTTCTTTTGAGAGTTGGGCAAATGTGCCCATAACTCAGGTAAGCGATCTGATATCTGGCGGAACTGCTCCCGTAGCTGGAGAGGTAATGGCTGGGAAACAGGGGTTTGCTGGAAGCGTTCATATTCCTCCACAGTCTCCCGAAGCTGGTGTAACTTCTCTTCCCAGTTGTGCTCCAAGGTTGCTGCAACCAGACGATTGTCAGGATCCACTAACTTGTATTGACGCTCAGCCAGATGAGCTTCATAGCGGGAACGCTTCAGTCGCTCTTCCCATTGTTGGCAAATACGTTCACGCTCTTTGTGTTGTGTATTCAGGATTGCCTCCAGAGCATCCAGTTGGGCTGGTTGAATGGCTTGGAAGAATGCCTGAACAACCACTTCATCAATGGATGGTGCATGGAGAGACATACAAATTGATTCAGCAAAGCTATTAGCCCTTGCATCACAATTGTAACGAGGGTCAGGTTTGTAGGCGACTCTCATGTAATGGCTACATAAGCTACAAGTGACAATCCCCTGCAGCAGACATACTCCTTCCCTTGCAGCTCCCTTTGCTCCTTGAATCTGCTCCCGATACTTATGACCATTCTGATGCAGACGTTCCTGATTTGACAGATACTGCTCCCAACTAATATAGGAGGGATAAACCCCCTGCTGCAGATGAAGCCAATTCTCCATAGGCTGAAGAATACGTCCCGTGGAAGGATGACCAGGAATCCGACGAGTTGGGTCTGACTGCTTCCGTCCATAAGCGAAGGCTCCTGCGTAGCCCGGATTACGCAGGATATCATAGATTGCGGCTTCCGATGGTGACTTCCATAGCATTTCCCCTTCGTGTAGTCCTGATGTTTGATGACGTGGTAAAAGAATACTCTCCTGCTTCATGTAACGCAACACTTTCTGGCAGCTTCCTAACTCCTCAAACTTGGAAAACAAAAGCTCAATGACGTGCCGGACTTGCTCATCCGGGTCTTTGATGACTGTGCCATCTGACTGACGCATTAAGCCCGTGGGAAGATGCTGGCGATACTCTCCTCGTCTTACCTGACTCATTCTTCCCGCGTCTAGGCGTTGACGTAATAGATGCAATTCAGCCTCACTCATAGTTCCCTTCAATCCCAATAGTAATCGGTCGTTGTAGAGACGTGGGTCATAGACTCCGTCACAATCGGCAATCAAAGTTCCAAATACAGCAGACAGGTCCAATAAATGATACCAGTCTCCGTTGTTTCTTGCAAGTCTAGAAACTTCATATCCGAATATGATGCCCACATGACCCAGAGATACTTCGGTGACAAGCTGCTGAAATCCATTGCGGGAGGCACTCTCTTGTCCTGACATCCCCTGGTCTGTATCTATCACACGGACGCGGTCTGCATTCCACCCTAAAGACTGAGCACGTTGAACCAATTGATACTGGTTGACCTGGCTCTCTCGATGGTGAAGCACCTGCTTGGGAGAAGATTGCCGAACATAAACATAAGCCAGACGTTGTAGATGCTGTTCTGTGATTTTGCTTGGGACAAAGCCTGATCTCTGAAATCGCACGAGGGAATTGTCATTACCATTTTCCTTCTTACTCATCATGTTTCCTCTCCCTCTGCTCCTGGTTTATTGATGCGATGCTGTGGCATACTTGAACTACCATGCGAAAGAGCGCCTGTTGCTGTGCGTTGTTGAGCAATTCCCAGATCTCCTTGGGGTCTATTGGAATAGTCATCCCCATCTGAGAAGATATGGGTTGCTTGTATATCCCCATCTTCTGGTTCCTCCATAGGTGTTGAACAAAGACATATATGATGCATACGCAGAATGCGTCTAAAGACTTCATATAATTTTTTCACAGAAGACAGGTCTATGGGAAGGGGAAATTCCTGGATAGGTTCAGATGAGCGATCGGTTGCCTTCAACGGCACTATTCGCTCAATACCTTCTTGAAGGAGGACGACACAACATCGTCCCTGATACTGTTTGTTAGTGATATGAACTAAAGGTAGAGTTCGCCCAAATAGCGGATGCCGTGGGTCTATAATGGTCACACTTTCTACAGTAGAAACTGTCGATCTTAGATATGTATTTTCTTGGTTGGGTTTTTCCTACACCGGGTGGACCTAAAAACAGGATATTCTCTCTGTTGTCAATGAATCGAAGGTTACATAACTCCGTCAGTTTCTTCCTATTCACACTGGGCTGAAAACCGTAGTCAAAATCATCAAGACTTTTGAGGACAGGAAATTTAGCACTCTTGAGCCTGCTCTCTATTCCCTTTTGCTCCTTGTTTCTCACCTCCTCAAAGACCAATCCGCTCAAAAAATCAACATAAGACATATTACTCGAAACTGCCTGTTTTGCATAGCTATCCAGCATCTCTGCTATGGCAGGCAATCTTAATTTCTTTAGTTCTATCACCAGTTGACTGTAACTCTCCGTCGCCATAAACTCCCTCCCATGTTATGAACCATCATCAATGATGAACTATCACTCCAGTTCGCTGTAATAGCTAAGTGCCCTTTCTTCCACTGACTCTGATATTAGGGGCATTCCTGTTGATAGGCTCATTTCTGCGCGATGAACAACATGAGATATGGATGATTCTTTCTGACGACAGATATTTCTGATTGTGCCACAGTCGAAAGCGCAATACCCAGTAGCTCTATCTATGGCTGATGACACCACATCCTGTGAATAATCTTCCAGAAGCTTCAGTATCTCCTGCATGTGATATCTGGCGTTGCCATATTTGGCTTTCACCAATCCATCCAGAAATGGGTTAGCTTGGGGAAAATGAGAAAGGAATATTTCTCTGGTCGCTCTAACGCCTGTGGGATATGCCGGTCTGGGTATGCCTGTGAAATGCTTTTGATCAGTTATCATTTGTCCCTTCTGATGGCTTAACCTATGTGTAGCAATCTGTTCTTCGCCATAGAATATCCGTAAATCATCACCTACCAGCTTTATGGTCAAATCCCGACAGCTGTATTGGTAAGGTATGGAGTAGCGATTACCCTCAAAACTGATATAGCAATCTTTGGAACTCTTGCGCATCTCTGAATGCACTAATAGATAATCTCTATCCCTTAATGGATTGAGAACCTCATCTTTCAGACGTTCAAAAGGAATTTCCTGTGTCGTTCCATGTATCCTCACGTTTGCGATAGTATCCAACCAAATCCTCGCTTTTTCATTAAGGTCTGCCAGATTGGCGAATTCTGTGCCATCAAAGAAACTGGTCTGTATGTATGAGTATGGTCTTTCTATCTTTCCTTTGGTCTCCTTTCTCCCGGGCAGGCATAGTCTGGGAACGAAACCATAGTAACTGGCAAAGTCCATGAATTGAGGATTCCAGTTGATGTTTTTGCCCTCTCTGGAAAGCACTATCGTCTTCATATTGTCATACAGAATGGTATCAGTGATTCCACCAAAATATCTGAAGGCGTTGATATGTGCCTGACCCAGAGATGTCAGATTCTGTGAGTAAGTGAATTCCATATAGAGCATTCGTGAATATCCCAGAACCATAGAGAAGCAGTTTAGTTTTGTCCTTTTTTCTTCAAACTGGACATATCCAAAGTCTGACCAATCAGCCTGTGCCTGTTCTCCCGGTGCAGTTTCAAAGCGGACAAAAGCTGGTTTTGGTCTGGCTCCTTTGAGTTCTCTAATGTAGTCCTTGAGAATGGTATATGAACCGGTGTAACCGCACTCCTTGATTTCTCTCAAGACCCGGGTGCCAGTCAGATCATATTTGTCTATTCTCTGCTTTATGTAGTCTTTGTATGGGTCCAGAATGGAACTTCTGGATTGTCTTTTTTGTTGTGGCGGTTTATCTTCATTTATGGCTCTATCCACAGTCCTGCGGTCCAAACCCAGTTCCTCTGCAATGCGTGATTTTGGAACGCCTTCTTTATGTAAATGTTTTATCATAACCCAATCCTCTAGTGTAATCATGATGGTTATCCTCCTAATTGATATTATTTCTATTAGGTAGGTAACCTTAACACAAACACTTAACGCCATAAATGTGTATTTTTCACCGCCATATTAGTTCATTTTTATTTCGGCATAAATGTACATTTATATTATGCCATTGACATAACAGAAATGATGAGAAGCTTTTCTTATGATGTCGGTCAAAAGGCAGGCATAGAGATACCTGAATCACAAGGTATGGTTATCTCTGATCCAACAAGTATAAGAAAACTGATAACTCCTGATT
>Ga0116204_1002011_pt1 | contig 11212 bp, 6 predicted proteins | sample LakKivwa52mmetaG_FD_94481 | JGI IMG/M metagenome (GOLD analysis project Ga0116204, IMG submission 94481) | Anoxic lake water microbial communities from Lake Kivu, Rwanda to study Microbial Dark Matter (Phase II) - Lake Kivu water 52m metaG | ecosystem: Environmental > Aquatic > Freshwater > Lake ... | reverse complement strand
CCACCTGGAGCCGGACGACCCGGCCGTCCACCCACTCGATGGCCTGATCGTGGTTGAGGTACCAGCGGCCGGTCAGCGGGTTTTGGTCCTCCCAGACCACCAGGCCCGCGGGCCGGCCCGCGGCATCGACCAGTCTCGGGTTGGTGCAGCAGGGGCAGGGACCTTGGTCCTGCCGGAAGACCTGCCAGCAGACTTTTCCGGTGAAATCGGCCCTGAAGGATTCCCTCATGCAACGGTTCATGAAAAGGATCTCGTAGGTTTGCATGTCGGCCACATAGATGTGGTTTTCGATGGAATCCAAGATGGTGAGCATCCGTTCGTGGGCCTCGGCCAGCTCTATTTCAGCCCGGCGCCGGGCCGTGACATCGGTCATCACGCAGTGGGTCTGCTGGAAGCGGCCGGCCGGATCACGCCCGATCCGGCCGTCAAAGGACACGGTGATCAGGGTTCCGTCTTTTTTGACCATCTCGAACTCGACCCCGAGGATTTCGCCGATGGCCTTGAACCGGGGAAAGTTGATCTTGAAGTGCTCGCGCCACTGGGGATGCAAAAATTCGGCGAAGGACCGGCCGATCACCTCTTCGCGTTGATAGCCCAGGATATCCAGCCAGGCCTTGTTGACCTCGATGAAACAACCGTTTTCATCCAGGCTCTGGTAGCCCATGGGAACGGTGCCGAAAACGGTTCGCAACCGCCGCTCGCTTTCCGCCAGGGCCTGCTCGGTCTTGCGCAGGTCGGTGATGTCCAGGTTGGCGACAATGGCCCCTTGGAGTTGCCCCGCGTCGTCGAGCACCGGGGCCGTGTAGTTGAGAATCGTTTTTTTCTTGCCGTCAAAAGCGTCGATTTCCAGCAGTTCATCGACGATGGTGAGCCCCTTGGTCACCGTGTGGGCCAGGGCCCAGTCATCGGCGGCGACAGGCTCGCCCGAGGGCAGGCGCCGGGCCTTGAAGACCCCGTAGTCTTGGATGGCCACCTTGGGCTCGGCCCCCCAGATTCTCACCCCGGCCGGGTTGCCCCGCTGCAGTTTGCCATCCTTGTCGGCAAACCACAGGCCGATGGGCAAGATATCGAAGACCCGGCTGAGCAGGTTTTCACTGCGCCTCAGGTCCTCCAATGTCTGTTTTCTTTCCGTGATATCCTGGACCGTGCCCATCACCTTGATGATCCGGCCCTCGTCGTCGCGGATCACCTCGGCCAGTTCCTGAACATGGCGGACCGCGCCGTCCGGCCGCACGATGCGGTGTTCGATGTTGATCGGCTGATTGTCGGCCAGAGCCGCCTCCCGCTCGGCGATAAAACGGTCCCGGTCTTCCGGATGGATCGTGGCCTCGAAGGTGGCTGCCGAGGGGACGAACACCGCCGGGTCCTGGCCGAAGATGTCAAAGACCTCTTCGGACCAGTGCAGTTCGCTGGTGGCCACGATCCAGTCCCAGTGCCCGAGGCTGGCGAGCCGCTGGGCCTGGCGCAGGCGCTTTTCGCTGTCCCGCAGGGCCTTTTCGATCTTGCGGCGCTTGCGGATCTGGGCCTTCAACTGCGCATTGATCTGGAGCAGCTCGGCGGTGCGTTCGGCAACGGTGCGTTCAAGGTCGGTCATGGGAAAAGCCTTTTAAAGGATGAAGGATGAAGGATGAAGGATGAAAATGGAAAAACCCTTTGAAAGGATGAAGGATGAAGGATGAAGGATGAAAATGGATGAAAGCCATTATGATTTTCCTTGGCGCATCTTGGCGTTTTTGGCACAAGCAATTAAAATCGCGGTCAATTCATTAGCTTCGGTTACCAGCCCCGCAAGCCGTGCTTCAGGGACGATGGCAGCCTCTATGAGCAATTCCATCCAATACAGGCTTTCTTCCAGTTCCTGGAGACCACTTTCTATCTTGCTGATGAACTCTGCGTTGGAACGTGCCCGGAAGGCTTCCCTATAATGGGCCCCCACCGATGTTCCGGCACGCAGTAACTGCTTGCCGATCACCTGTGCTTCCGCTGTCTTTGGCAATGAACCATAAAGCCTGATCACCCGAAGCGCATACTTCTTCGTCCTGCCTCGCAGATTCTCAGGCCCTTCTTTTGTTTCATCCTTCATCCTTCATCCTTTTCTTTTATAGCCTCCGGCAACAGCACCTCCACCACCGTGCCCTGCCGGGGTTGGCTGTCAAAGCGGATCGTGCCGCGGCACTGGCGCACGATGCCCTGGACCACGGTCAATCCCAGGCCCCGGCCCTTGTCCACCGGCTTGGTGGTGAAAAAGGGGTCCATGACCCGGTCCTGAAGGTGCCGGGCGATGCCGCAGCCGTTGTCCCTGACGATGAGGCGCAGATAGCTCGACGGGGCCGCGGCGCCGCCCGGGTCAGGCGCGGGAATCGTCACCGCTTCCACCGCCACCTCGAGAATACCACCGTTTTGCTCCATCGCGTGGATCGCGTTGTCACAGAGGTTGGCCACCACCTGGTGCAGGTGGCCCGGGTCGGCCAGGACCATGGGCAAACGGTCTTGAAATGCGGCGCGCACCACGATGTTGGCCGGGATCTTGTCCTGAATCAGGGCCAGGGCGTCGGAGACCACCGGTACAGGGTCCAGGGGCCGTCGTTCGGCGTCGCTGCCCCGGGTGTAGATCAGCAACTGGCTGACCAGATCCCTGGCCCGGCCGCCGGCCTTGAGCACTTCATCGAGAAAGTTGCTTGCCGGGTGATCCGGGGGGATGTCCATGAGGGCCAGTTCGGTATTGCCCATCACGATGCTCATGATGTTGTTGAAATTATGGGCGATACCACCGGAAAGCGTGCCGATGGCCGCCATCTTTTGGGAATGGCGCAGCCGCTGTTCCATCCTGGCCCTGGCCGCTTCGGCCTGCTTGCGGGCGGTAATGTCCCGGACAATGGCGGTAAAAAAAGACTCCCCCCGGATCATGCCGCCACCCAGGGTGAGTTCCAGATCGAAAAAGGTGCCATCGTTGCGCAGGCCGACCAGCTCGTAAGGCTTGTCGCTGCGGCCCACGGCCCCCATGGCGATGGCCTTTTCCAGTTCGGCGACATCCGCTCTGGAGGGATCCGGCCGGATCAGGGTCCACAGGGCACAGCCCATGATTTCCATGGCCCCATGGCCGAACATCACCTGGGCCGCGGGGTTCCAGGCCATGATCCGGCCCTGGCGGTCCATGGTGACGATGGCATCCACCGCGGTTTCCACCACGGTCCGATACCGCTCCCGGCTGGCCTGGAGGGCATCCAGGATGCGGCTGTTGGCAAGGGCGATGGCGGCAAATTCGCCGAAGGCCTCGGCCAGCTCGGCATCGGCATCGGTGAACCCGCCGGGCTTGTTGGCCAGCCCGATCAGGCCGCAGGCCTTGTCATCGATGACCAGGGGGGCAAACAGCACGTTGTTCAAGGTCACGTGGCCATCGGGCAGAAAACCGGCCCAGTGGCTGTTGGCAAAGCGGTTGTCGTAGACCGCCTTGGCCTTGCGGTAGGCCTGTTCGCGCAGGCCCCGGATCGGCATGGGAAGCTCTGGATCCACCGTGCAGGGCCGGCCCCCGGCATCGAGAAACAGCACCTCGTTTTCCTCCCCGGCCGGGCTGAGCAGGGCCACGTAACCGGCCGTGGCCCCGATCAGGGCCTTGGTCTGGTCGAAGATCAGCCGGGCCGTGGTCTGAAAATCCTTCTGGTGGAGGATGGCCCGGGTGCATTCCAGCATGGCGGCCAGTTCGGCGCTGCGCCGGTCCAGCCGCTCCAGTGAGGTTTTCAGCGCCGCTTCGGCCCGCTTGGATTGACTCACATCCACAACGGTGACCAGGAGGCGGTCCACCGGTTGCTCGCCATCGGCCGGCATGGGCCTGCGGCCCTGAAGCCTTACCCAGGGCCGCTGGCCAGCGGGACCGATGAGGCGCAGTTCCATGTGCTTTTGCTCGGGGTGGTTGAAAAACGCCCGGAACCGGCCCAAAAAAACATCCCGGTCCAGCAGATCCACCCACGCGGAAAAGGGTTTGTTGACGATATCGGCCGGGGCCAGGTCGAGCATCTGGGCAAAGGTCCGGTTGACCTGCACCACCACGGCGCTGGGATCCAGGGTCAGATAACCGGCCGGCGCATCGTTGTAAAGGCGCATGTATTGGTCCCGGGAGCCGGCCAGAGCGCTCTGGGTCTGTCGCAGTTCCTCGTTTTGCATCTCCAGCTCGACCTGGTAGACCTGAACGTCATGGACGAGCTTTTCCACTTCCCGGGCGGATACAAGAGCGCCCTTTTCCGGATCCTGGCCGATGATTTGCTCGGCCCGGCGCCGCAGTTCATCCAAGCGGTGGTTGGCGATGCTGGGCATGGGTCATGGTCTCCGTTGGGAAAAAAGGATGAAGGATGAAGGATGAAGATGGAAGCTTTCATTTTTGAAGGTTTTCCATCAAACAGCAGAATCCCTTTTTCATCCTTCATCCTTCATCCTTCATCCTTTCCGACATCCTTTCCGACATCCTTTCGGTCATCCTTCATCCTCATCCTCACAAACACCCCGGCCACCTGCCCGTTGCCATCCAGGCTGGGCAGGCATTGGCATGCGCCACCGGGGTTGGGGGTATCGATCGTGGCGCTCTGGGCCGTGGCGCTGTCCAGGGCCGTTGCCAGGGCCGCCATCACGGCCGGGGCCATTGGCGCGGGCAGGATGTCGCCGATGGCCTTTCCCTGAGGCGTGTCGGCCCGGTCTATGAAAAAGGCCGCGGCGGCGCTGTTCGATGCGGTGATGGTCCCATCCGGTTCCAGGCAGACCATGGGATCGGCAACGGCATCCATGAGCAGTTGGACATCCAGGCGGCGGCGGGTCAGCTCGGCCCGGACCATCATTGCGTCGGTAACGTCCTGGTAAACCGCCACCACCTGGCCGGTGGCCAGGGGGATGGCCAGTTCCTTGACGGCCATGCGGGACAGATCGTTGACCATCTTGCCCGTGGGCAGCCTGAAATAGCCGGCGGTGTCGCCGATGGCGTGCAGCAATTCCAGGTGGTCGTTGACCACCAGGGTCAACGGCAGCACATCGCCTGCCAGTCCATGGACCAGGCGCTCCAGGACCCGCTCGTCCTCGATCCCCCGGCGGGCCATCTGGGCGGTTCGGGGCAGCGACCAGGCCGTGGTGTTGGCCGTGCTGTCGGCCGGTTCGAAGGCCGGTTTGCGCTTGCCCTTGCTGCGGTAGATCTTCCATTTCTGGTGGACCAGATCGAAGCAGTCGGTCATCTCGCCGACGGCTTCACTGGTGCCCAGCAGGAGGATCCCGCCGGGGTTTAAGGAAAAATTGAACTGTTCCATAACCTTGCGTTGGAGCACCGGCTGTAGGTAGATCAGCAGGTTGCGGCAGCAAATCAGATCGATGCCGGTAAACGGCGGATCCTTGATCAGGTTGTGCTGGGCGAACACCACCATCTCGCGCACGGCCCGGCTCACGCGGAAGTTGTCCCCGTGGCGGTGGAAGTACTTGGCCAAAAGACCCGGGGGCAGGTCCGCGGCGATGCTCTCCGGGTACTGGCCGTTGCCGGCATGCAGGACCGCTTCCCGGTCGATATCGGTGGCAAAGATCTTCACCTCGACCGTGCGTCCGATCGTTTCCATGGCCTCCATGAACAAGATGGCCAGGGTATAGGCCTCTTCTCCGGTGGAACAGCCCGCCACCCAGCAGCGGATCTCCCGCTGGACCGCCTTGGCGATCACCTGGGGGATATGCTTGCGGGCCAGGGTCTCGAAGGCGTCCCGGTCCCGGAAAAAACTCGTCACGCCGATGAGCAGCTCGCGGTAGAGATTGGCCGCCTCCCGGTGATGGGACTCGAGAAATTTGGCATAGTCGAGGATGTCGTGAATCTGGTTGACCGTCATGCGCCGCTCGATGCGCCGCATCACGGTGCTGGGCTTGTAATAGGTAAAATCGATCCCGGCCCGTTGCCGCAGCGATGCGAAGATCCGGGTGAGCCCGTCCGGTTCCGCTTCGGCCTGTGGATCCGGCCTCGGCCGGCAGACATAGGGGTGGCGGGTGAAGGAGAGCAACTGGGCCGGCATCTGATCCGGGGCCAGGACAAAATCGGCCAGGCCCGTGGAAATGGCGCTGCGGGGCATGCCGTCGAATTTGGCCGAGTCCTGGTGTTGAACCATGACAAAGCCGCCGGCCTCCTTGACGGCCCGCACCCCGCGCATGCCGTCGCTGCCGGTGCCCGACAAGATGATCGCCACGGCCTTGTCGCCCTGGTCCTCGGCCAGGGAGCGCAAGAACACATCGATGGGCAGGTTGATCCCCCGGCTGTGGTCCGGGTCGCTGAGCACGAGGCTGCCGTGAAAGATCGTGAGGTTTTTCTTGGGCGGTATCAAATAGATGGCATCGCGGGCCACCACCAGGCCATTTTCGGCCCGGTGCACGGCCATGGCGGTGCGCTTGGAGAGCAACTCCACCATCAGGCTCTTGTAGTCCGGGGACAGGTGCTGGATCACGATAAACGCCATGCCGCTGTCCCCGGGCATGGCCTTGAAAAAGCTCTCCAGGGCCTCCAGGCCCCCGGCAGAGGCCCCGATCCCCACGTAGTAAGCCGGCCGGTCAGGGGCCGGGCCGCCGTTGCCGCCCGCAACGGCTTTTTTGGATGGTTTGCGGGCCATGAAACCTCATCGCTCAATTTTATCGGTAAGCGCCTGATACACCTCATGGCCCATTGTATAGGCGGGGTAAAGGAAATCAATCCGGGATAACCCTCAATCGGGGGTGGGTAGTTTTACGGGTGGTGTTAGGGACAGTAAAAAAAGGATGAAGGACAGAAGGGCAAGGATGAAGGACAGAAGGGCAAGGATGAAGGATGAAGGATGAAGGATGAAGAAGGAAATGGGTGTTTAGATGGTGCCGCTGTTTGCATTTCAAAGTGCCGGATATCTCGGCGATCCGAGCATTATTGGCTTGTTTTAATTCCAACTGTCCAGCCCTTCTTGTCCTTGTCCATCGACTTTTATATCAAGCATTATGAAAGCTTAAGACGGTCCCTAAAAACCGTTCATCCAACAGCAGCATACCTTTTTCATCCTTCATCCTTCATCCTTCATCCTTTATAATATGCCCCCCTTGCCGATGGCAAAGCGCACCAGATCGGCCGTGGTCCTGGCCCCGATTTTTTTCATGATGGCGGCCCGGTGGTTTTCCACGGTGCGCACGCTGATGCAAAGCCGTTCGGCGATCTGGCGGTTGGTCATCCCATCGGCGATAAGGGCCATCACCTCGTGCTGGCGTGGGGTCAGGGTCTCACGCTGACGGCCCTTGCGGCTTTTCATCCGTTTGATGTAGTCCCGGGTCATCTGGCCGGCGATCAGGGGCGACAGGTAGGACTGGCCCTGGCAAACGGTGGCGATGGCTGTGAGCAGATCGGTATAGGCGTCTTGTTTGAGCATGTAGCCGTCGGCCCCGGCCCCGATGGCTTCGGCCATGTACTCGACGTTGTTGTGCATGGTGAGCACGAGCAGTCTCACCCCGGGGTTGCGGGCCTTGATTTCCCGGATCACCTCCATGCCGCTGATCTCGGGCATGGAAATGTCCAGCAAGACGAGGTCGGGCAGATGCCGCTGGACTTGGGCGAGCAACGCCAGGCCGTCGCCGGCTTCGGCGACCACCTCGCAGGCCGGACTGGCCGCCAGCATGTGGCTCACCCCCTGGCGAAACAGGATGTGGTCATCGGCGATGACGATGCGAATGGGTTTCATTGGTGGCTACCGCCACCAAAGGAAGGATGAAGGATGAAGGATGAAGGATGAAAAAGGTATTTTGCCCTTTGAATCTTTATTTCCGCCTTCATTACTCCTCCTTATTATATATGTCCGGGCAATTCCAAGAAAACCACCGTGCCTTTGCCCGGCGCGCTCTCGATCCGCAGTTGCCCGCCCAGCATGCGGGCCCGCTCGTCCATGGCGGCCATCCCCAGGCCCCGGCGCGCCGGGTCATTGGCGGCAACCGCGGCCGGATCAAATCCCTTGCCATTGTCGCTGATGGCGATCTGCCGGCCCTGTCCATTTTTTCGCAGAGAAATTGAAGCATTCGAGGCCCCGGCATGGCGCACGATGTTGGTCATGGCCTCCTGGACGATGCGATAGACCAGGATTTCTTGATCCCTGGCAACGAGGTTCTCGAAAAGCGGGTAGCGCACCCTCACCTTGAGCCCCGCATGACGGGCGATCTCGTTGATCTGCCAGCGCAGGGCCGGGGCCAGGCCAAGGTCCTCCAGCACGGCCGGTGACAAGTCCCGGGTGAGGCGCCGCAGGTTGTCGGCGATCAAATCGATGGATCGCACCAGGCCTTGGGCGTCGATCCACGGGCACCGGTCCAGGGCCTTGGTCATGGCCTGGACCTGGAGTTTGAGCACCATGAGGTCCTGACCCAACTGGTCGTGAAGTTCCCTGGAAATCCGCGACCTTTCCTTTTCCTGGGCCTCGAGCAGCAAGGAGGTGAGCACCTGCAGACGGGTTTGGGACTGGATCAGGGCCTGCTGGGCCTGTTTTTGCTCGGAGATGTCCCGGCAGATTCCGCCAACGGCCCAGATTTTCCCGCCGCGCCAGATCGGGTAGAGGGTGTCCAGGTGGATGTGGTCTTCGCCGGCCAAGGGCATGGGGTGCTCGAATTCCACCTGCATTCCGGTGTCCAGAACCTGCCGGACCTTGGTTGAATAGAACAGGGCCAGTTCACCAGGGAAAACCTCGTGCAGGGTTTTGCCGATCACCGATTTGTTGGCATCACCGTCGAAGAGATCCCCCCGATGGTTGCTGAATTCGAAAACCATGGCCGTGGATAGGATGAAAATGTGGTCCTCGGACGATTCCACCAGGGCCCGGTAGCGCGCCTCGCTTTGCCGCAATGCCGCCTCAGCCTCAAATTGGAAGGTGATGTCCCTGGCAAAAATCGCCAGGCGTTCCACCCGGCCATTGGGTCCGAAGATGGGATGCACGCTGTGTTCCAACTGCATGCCGTTGCGCTGGTCCTGAAAGATCAGGGGCTTGCCGGTTTGGAGAACCCGATCCAAAGCGTTCTTGCGGCGAACCGCGACCTCCGGGGGCACCAGGTCAAGGGCGCAGCGGCCCACCAAATCCTGGGGGCTGCCGTTTAGGCGCCGGGCCCCGGTCTCGTTGATCGCCAGGATCACGGCTTTCCGGTCGATGAGGATGGCCGACTCGGTGGAGGCGTCCAGCAGGGCCCGCTGGGTCTCGCGGCTGGCGAACAATTGGTTTTCAAAGGCCTTGCGTTCGCTGATGTCCCGGGTGGTGGCGGTGATCTCGAGCACCTGCCCGGTTTTCGGATCGAGGACCGACCGGCTCGTGGTTTCCACCCACACGAACGAATCGTCGCACCGCCGGATCCGATAGGCCACGGTGGTGGTTTGCCGGGTCTCCAAGGCGGTGGTGTGGGACCGGTGAATGGCGTCGAAATCATCCGGGTGGAAAAACTCGTAGGCGTTGCGGCCGATCAGTTCCCCGGGCCGATAGCCCAGCAGGGTATTGCAGGCCGGAGAGGCGTAGCGGTAAATGCCATCCGGGCTGTGCCGGCTGATCATGTCGGTGGCGTTTTCGGCGAGGAGCCGATAGCGGGCCTCGCTTTGCTTCAACGCCGCAACGGCCCGGCGGTGCTGCCCGATCTGGGCCAGCAGCCGGGCGTTGGCCTCGGATAGGGCGTGGGTCTTGTCCCTGACCCGTTGGTCGAGCGCTGTGTTGGCCGCGAGGAGTTGGTTGCGGTTGTGGTGGTGGTTCAGGGCGATGGCCGCCACCTCGCCGATCAGTTCGGCCAGCCGGGCATCGGCATCGGTGAACCCGCCGGGCTTGTTGGCCAGACCGATCAGACCGCAGGCCTTGCCCTCGATCATCAGCGGGGTGAACAGGACATTGTCCAGTGGTGCATGGCCCTCGGGCATGAAGGCCATCCAGGGGCTGCGGCCAAAATCGTTGTCATAGACCGCCTGGCCGGTGGTGTAGGCCATTTCGCGCAGGCCGCGGATCGGCATGGGCAGGGCCGGATCCACCCTGCAATCCATCCCGCCGGCATCGAGAAACAGCACCTCGTTGCGCGTGCCGTCGGCGCTGAGCAGGGCCGTGTACCCGGCCGTGGCCCCGATCAAGGTCTTGGCTTGGGCGTAAATGGCCCTGGCCGCGTCCTCGAAATCAAGGCTTTGCAGCACGACCCGGACACAGACCAGAAGGGACTCGACCGGTGAGCCGGGGTTGCTTTGGCCTCCGGGTGCGGGCCTTGACAGCTTCTGGTTGTCCTTGGGTCGGTTCGACATGGCAAAATGGTTGGTTTGGGTGTTCGGGTGTTTTGGTGTCTGGGTGTCTGGGTGTTTGGGTGTCTGGGTGTTTGGGTGTCTGGGTGTCTGGGTGTTTGGTTTTTTCCCTCAACCTCAACCTTAACCTCAACCTTTCTCTTGTGTCCTTCATCCTTGCCCTTCTGTCACTCGTCACTGCCCTTAAGCCCCCCTTCACCGATGCCGGCCCACCCCCTCTTGCGGGCAGATCGGCGCCACCGGGCACTGGCTGCACAGGGGGGACACCGGCTTGCAGATTGCCTGGCCGAAGGCCACGAGCATCTCGTTGTAGTGCTTCCAGTGCCGGGCTGGCAGCGTGGCCCTCAAGGCCATCTCGGTTTGCTCGGCGGTTGTGGTGGCCACATAGCCGATGCGGTTGCTGATGCGGTGCACGTGGGTGTCCACGCACATTGCCGGCAAGCCAAAGCCTTCGATGAGCACGAGGTTGGCCGTCTTGCGGCCCACGCCGGGCAGTTCCAGCAGCAGGTCCAGATCCGCGGGCACCTTCCCCCCGTAGCGATCCACCAGGATGCGGCTGATCTGGTGCAGCCGTTTGGCCTTGGTGAGGTAAAACCCCACCGGATAGATCAGTTCGGCGATCCGCGCCTCGGGCAGGGCCAGCATCTGTTCGGGGGTCGATGCCTGATCCAGAAGCCGTTGGGCCGCGGGAAAGGTCACCTCGTCCTTGGTGCGCAACGACAAAATCGTGGAGGCCAGCACGGCGAAGGGGTCACGGCTGCCCCGGGCCACCAGGGTCACGCTGGGCACGTTCCAGTGGGGATAGTGGTCGGCCACGATGGCCATGAAACGGTCGATGTTCATTTTTTTGACTGGCATGGGCTTTGTGTTTGGGTGTTTGGGTGTTTTGGTGTTTGGGTGTTTGGGTGTTTGGTTTTCTCCTCAACCTTAACCTTAACCTCAACCTTTCTCTTG
>Ga0116204_1002010_pt1 | contig 11213 bp, 12 predicted proteins | sample LakKivwa52mmetaG_FD_94481 | JGI IMG/M metagenome (GOLD analysis project Ga0116204, IMG submission 94481) | Anoxic lake water microbial communities from Lake Kivu, Rwanda to study Microbial Dark Matter (Phase II) - Lake Kivu water 52m metaG | ecosystem: Environmental > Aquatic > Freshwater > Lake... | reverse complement strand
TTCCGCCAGTGACGTGTCGTAGTAGTTGAGGTTCCGCAACTCCATCAGCTTGGTGCCCAGTACCCGCTCAGCGTCCAGGAAATAGTTCACCGGCATGATCGGGGGCTTGTTGCGTTGACGGAACTGGATATGGATCTTCTCCGCGACCCACTTGTCCTGGGTGGCGCTCATCTCGGCGATGGCGGCGTCCAGCACCTGCTTCGCACTTTCGCCGAAGGCGGTCTTTTCGCGGAAGTCCGCCTCACTGAAGGCCTTGGCCTTGAGCACCGCGACTCGCTCCTCGATCTTGGCTTCGATCCAGAGATAGTCGTTGTCGATCGTGTAGCTCTTACGGAACGGCGTGGTATGGTCCATCCGAAACTGCAGCAGAAACTCGGCGGCCTTGTCGAGGCTGTTCAGTTGAGAGATCTTCTGGACCCACTCGTCACGTACCGGATTTTCGTGAATTCCATTTTTTGACATGAGTTTCTCCCGCATCAGGATTTGTAGTCTTCGAGCTTGCGATCCAGACCCATCAGCTCGCTGGTGATGGTGAACTTCTCGCCCAGGGTGTAGGCCCGTCCAATAGTGGAAGAGACGTCCACCAGGAAGTCGTACACGCTGAAGGTACGGCCCAGCAGCTCCGAGATTTCGGCGCAGTCGACCTCGATCTTGCCATTGGCCTTGATCCACCAGTAGCCGGCGCGGTCCTCGACGGTCACGGTCGGGTTGACCTTGACGTAGTCGGTCAGCAGGATCTCGTCGATGAAGGTGTTGATCTCATCGGATTTCTTGAGTACCAGCACCACCGTGTCGCTTTCGTGTACGACCTGGTTTTCTTCGGCAAAGAACTGATCGGCAAAATCCTTGCCTGTCAGTTGCATGATGCCGGCATCGTATGCATTGCTATTGCTAGACATGACTCTTTTCCTTATTTCAGGCCAGACAGGATGGTCTTGATGATGTGCGCGCGGTCAGCTTTGTATTGGATGGCTACGGCATAGTCCGCAATCCAGTCATCGACCACGCGCGCAACCGACGCCTCGATCTCGGCGCGATCGGCCGCCCCTTTTGGCAGTTGCGCAAAGATCCCCATGAAGTCACGCAAGGCGACCAGGGTCTTTTCGAGCCACTGGCCGGTCCAGTTACGGAACAGGGTCCGGTTGTACTCGCCAAACTCCGCATCTTCCGCCAGGCTTACGTGGAAGTAATCCTGAACACCCTGCTTGGTGATCTGGTAGTAGGTCTGGGCCTGGTTGATGATGAACGGCGTCAGGTTGTCGCCAAACTTCGGCGCCAGGCGCAGGAAGAATTCGCGACGGACGAACTGGCCGAAGAGGGCATCGTAGACGCAATGAACGCCGAAGAGGGTTTCATTCCAGTCGAAGACATCCTGCCAGAGTTGCTCGATGGTTTCGCGCGCCCCCTTGTAGATGGCGCCTTGGGTCCATTCCTCTTTGGGAATGGCGGTGGACTCATCCAGGCCGGGAACCAGCTTGGCCAGGAAGCCGCGTTCCAACTGGATCATCTGGGCGATGTCGATCTTGTCGAAGCCCCAGAAGGTGCAACTCACCCGAACCACGTCAGACAGCGCCTCGCGCGCCGCCTGGGAATGGGCGTTGAACATGCCGTACTCATTGAAGAGGCTGGCGCCAAAGTAACGGTTGATAAAGGTATCGCGCCAGACCGGATCCATGGTGCGGATCTGGCCATCGGCGGAATACCCCTGCAGGAAGCGGTCGGTATAACGCCATTCCTCGGCCTTGTCCTTGACATACGGGGCATGCCAACGACGCAGGGGATCGCGGTGCCGATACCAGTCCGTGGTGCGGACTTCCGTGGTCTCGTTACCCCAGGAGGGCCGGCCGCCATGGAACTTCTGGGTCCAGTCACCCCAGTCCAGGCCGCCGGCAATCCAGTCGGCATTGGGCTGCGAGTAGACGGTCAGCGCCTCATATTCGGTCAGGCGCTTCCAGCGCGGGGTCACGAAGTAACCCATCTTGCGCTGGGAATCCAGGGGCTCCGCCGGCAAGGCCTTGAGGATCACAGAAGCCATTTCCGGATCGGTCAATCCGCGGCGTCTTTCTTCCAACATGCTCATAAGTTGTTATCCCACATTGAGATTTGAAAAATGCCCCCCCTGGCCAGGGGGGGCACTCCATGACATCAATTGAAGGTGTTAACCGGGTTTTTGAAGACGCAGTTAAGCTTCTTGATGTCGTTCAGCGTCCAGAGCTTGTCCGAACGGACATGCGGCTGGGCGATGAGCGTCTTGCCATCGCTGCGCAGGCCATGCTGCTCGGCGATGACTTCGGACAGTTCCATTCCTGCGTACTGTTCGAAAATGTTCTGGCACTCATAGCGCTCCGGCTCGGCCAGCCACATCCGTTCACCCCACTCATCACTGAAGGTGTGCTTCTGACCGTTGAACTCGTGGACCCGCAGGGTGCTGGCACCCTTGGCTAGCGTCGGGCAGAAGGGCACCTGAGAGACCCGGTCGATGTAGATCGGATGATTGTTCTCGATGAACCACATTAGCGGAATGAAGCCGCTGTTGGGGTCTTCGCAACCACGGGCACGCCACTCTTCGTAGATCTTGCCGTAGTGGTCGTACCAGCCCGGGTAGTTCGCCTCGAACCATTCAATTTCCTGATGATCCGGCAGCGCCAGGCGGAAGAACCCGGTCGGCCACAGGGCGTAAGCCAGCAGGAACAGATCGTGGTGCGCCCAGTAGGCGTCCTTCTTGGCGTCCTTGAGGCTGCGCGGCGATTCCACCCCGTACTTGCCCAGACGGCCGATCCAGATCCCGCCCCAGTCTTCGTAGACCCAGCGGTTCCAGGTCTTGACCCAGGGCTCGACCTTGAACTTGGAGCCGTATTCGAACAGCATGCCCAGCGCCGGGGTGAAGTACTTCTGTTGGGTCCAGAACGCATTGTTCAGGTCGGTATTGAGGTACTTGGCCGCCGCCGGGTCGTTGGCGATGGAGACCACCGTCTGGTAGCCATTCGCCATGTGCCGGAGCTCGTCGGTTTCAATCGAGAGAAACACGGTCGGGGTGATTTCATCACCATTGGCCGCGGCCCACTCGGTCACTGCCACGATCAGCGGATTGGTGAAGCAGGCTTCGCCGACCAACTGCAGGTTGACGGAACACTCGACGGCGTCACCCGAAATGAAGCCATCCGAGAACACGCGCTTCATGCCCTTCCATAGCGGACCAATGGTGCGGGTCCGACGGGCGTCGGTGTGGCCCGCGGGGTCCTGGCCGTTCTTGGCGAAGTAGTAGTTCACGTAAGCGCACTGGTGGGTGTGACGGATTTCGTCGAGCACCTGGGCCAGATAGCCATTCTTCTGCTCGGCCGCTTGGGCGGAATCCCACAGCATGCCGGTGGCGGCAATCGCGTTGTATTCGCCTACTTCGAGGAAGTTGGAAACCACCTTCATCGTCTCGTTCCACTTGGGGTGAACACGATGACCGGCGTTGAGGCGGGTCAGGGCATCCTGCAGACTGCCAAATTGACGCTCATCCTTGACGGACTCCATCCGCGCATATTCCTTGGCGATGAGCTTGAACTGTTCCTTCGTCTCGTTCGCCATCTTGTATTTGGTGGCGTACTTGGTCCGGTTGTTCTTGAAGTCCCAGTTGAAGCTTTGCAGCCAACGGTGAACTTCCTGGGCATTGACTGAAGTCGGTGCGCGGTTTGCGGCAAGCGCATCTGTCGCTGCTTTGGTAGCAGAACTAATAGCCATTGCGTGTTTCCTCTAAAGTTATGACGCCCGAACAGGGGTCCGGGGTAAGTCGGCCTAACAGCCGACGCCATCGTTTTATCATGGCAACAAACTATTAACATGAACCGTGCCAAACCCCGATTCAACAGCTTTTGCATTACATATCAATAAGATGAAGGTGAGGCGAGGGAACCCGCCGCTGTTTCACTTCACAAGCAAATTGTTTACTGATCCTGGCGCGTAAAGTATCTGGACAATGGCCGTATAGAAACTGGACATTGATGTAGCCTCTTGGGCGGACAGAGCGTTTTCATTTGATAGAAAAGCCCGTGTATTTCTGAATGATGGGGATGGCTATCTCACTTCTTGACCCTCCCATGGATTTATCGGCGGACAAAGTGATCATCCAAAACGGTTTTATCCGATTAGGTACCCGGTTCGCGCCCTACGGAAGAGATCGATGCGAAATTATGGAAAGAGCAACTGAATGAACCCGCCATAACTGGAGAATGACACCGGGCGCACTCAAGGTCGCGCGCGGCAAACGAGACCAAGGGTGATTCCCGAAATATGCAGCAGGGTGGTATGTGGTCTGACGCGGCGCCGGACAGTTGATGCCTACTCGTGCGCGGCTATCCGGCCGATCGATAACTTGGCGGAAAGGGACATCCGAAGCATGGCCGGGGTTGACGCTGGCCTCAAGAGCCGAGAACGATCCAGGCGGAAAGCTACCGGATCACGCCAACCGGCGCACCGGCAAACGGGCGATCCACGACATGGGGCTGGAGAGCGCTAACGGGCTTCCACCTTGAATTCCACATCCAGCCTGGACGCCCCGCAACGCAGGCCAATCAGGGTGGACTCGCCAGCCCGCAAGCCCCGTTTCGGGCCGAACAGCATGATATGCAGCTTGCCTGGCGCGAAATACAGGCGGCCATGGGCGGGCACCGTCAGCCCCGGCTCCGCCCTCATCCGCATCCGCCCCCCCTCTTCCGCGACCGAATGAAACTCGACCTGCCTGAAGTCCGGGCTGTCCGCCCCGGACAGGCTCAGGTCGGCCGTGCCGGCGTTGCGCAGCACCGCGTAACCGGCCAGCACTTCCGCCTCGGGAGGGCCTTCTGGAATGCGCGCGGCGTCCACGGCCAAACCGGCACAGCACCAGGCCTGGCGCGCCAGTGGCAAGGCCAGACACAGCCACAACAGCCGTGCCTGCTTCATCGGGCGCTTCCTTTCAGCACGGTCCGCAAATCGACCGCGATGGATTCTGGGGTGAACGGAGGCGTCAAATAGCCGGCCAGAAGGCCATCCGGGTTGATGAGCGCCAGTCGTGTGGAATGATCCACGCTGTAATAGACTTCGTCCGGGCCACCCACCTTTAGGAACACAACGCCGATACTGGCGGCGAAGGACTCAAGCTGGAGCAAGGGTCCGGTCGCGGCCCGGAACTCGGGGTCGAAATGACGTACATAGCGCCCCAGGCGTTCGGGCACGTCCCGTTCGGGGTCCACGGACAGGAAAACAATCCGCAACCACCGCCTCTCCCCGGCGCTTAGTAGTGCTTTGGCCTGGCGCAGTTGGGCCAAGGTAGTCGGGCAAGCGTCCGGGCAATGGGTATAACCGGGAAAGATCACCGTCCAGCGGCCTCGCAGAGCGGCGCTGTCCAAGGGCGAGCCGTCCTCGAAGACCAAAGCCACGCGGGCAAGGGGACGGGGCTGCTCCAGCAGGATGCCGGATCGTAAGGCGAACTCGTCACGCGGTCCGGGTCGATAGACAACCAAGCCAAACAGTAAAGCCAGGCAGCAGGCTAGCAAGGGCAAGCCCAGCCACAAAGCCCGAATCCGTCGTGATGATTGGGCCAGGGTGGCCGAAGTGCGGGTCAGCATGAGTGTGCTCCACATGGAATAGGGATGGGGCCGGCACGGTGCCCGTTCCGGGGGAATGCCGGGACCTTTGGGCGGCCCCATGCGGCGGCTACCACTCTGTCCCGCCATACGCGTGATAGGGAAGAGGTGGAACGGCATGTGGCCGTCCAAAAGCGTCGTTATGCAAGCCTACCCACCAAGCGCCCAGGCCAAGTGGGCTAGGTCCATCTTCTCTCGCAGGCGCTTGTGAGATAGTCCTATGCCGCGTTGTTCCAAGGTAAGGCAGTAATCCGCCTCAGAGGGAACCGGCACGGTATCCAGGCATCCCTTCTTCAATAGCTTGGCGAACATCAAGCCATGCTTTGCCTCATCCGCGCCATGACGGCAGTTTTTAGCGGCCAGTTCGCTATCCTGCGTCAACGCGGATATCCGCTCGTTCTCCCATCCGCCTTGGGTTTCCCCTTTGGCGGCGATACTGAGGAACAATTGATACGCATCAGGGTTGCTCCTGATTTCTGAAAACAAGGATCTGGTCGATAACATCATGGTCACTCATTGGGTGGAAGACAATTTAAAGGTTACCCTGGCCGCACATTATCCGCTTGGACAGGGACGATTCGATGACGATGCAAGGCCGCCGGCCTCACTCATCGGGAGGACAGGCCAAGGCTTGGCGGGACTTCGTGCCCCAGACAACGTTAGCGCTCAAGGGGATGCCACCACCGCGAACGCTTCAATGGCGGAGAAAAGCTGGGCGATATCGAAGGTCTGGATAGGAACGCCCAACTGGCGGGCGATCTGGGTTACGGACAATAGCCCGCGCAGAGTCCGGCCACCGTCTTCCGTTACTAGGGCGTGATGGCGCCCAGCCCTTTTGAGCGTGGCAACAACCTGGCCCACCCGAGCGCCGCACACCTCTTCAAGGTCCAAGGCCTCCAAATCACGGTACTCGGTCATGATGTCGCCGACCTGGATATCGGCGTGGGTGCCGCCCATGCGCAGCAAATGGTGAAATGGCTTTTCCCCCATGAGATCGTTGGCGGTCAGAAGCCCCACCATCCGCTCCTGGTCGTCCAGAACCAACAGTAGCCGCACTCCATGGCTGATCATCTTGCCGTTGGCCTGGTCAATCGATGTCTTGGCCCGGACCGTCACCGCCGAAACCTGGCTCAGGTCGGTCATGGCGTCCAATGCCGGGCTATCCAGCCCGATCCGCTCCGGCAAGGCTTGGCGTGGCCTAGCAATGACCGCGCCTTCCGCAAGAGGGGATGCGCGCAACGGGGTATAAAGCTTGCTCATAAGAGTCTCCTGGAATGTGCGGCGCGCGGCTTCGCCGCTTTCAGATGGGGTGTGGAAGGGAAATTCATTCTCCTTGCATGTCCGGCTGGTCGCCATGCGCCGGTTCCGTACTGCGCCAGAGCCAGCACTATCCGACACCGGCAAGCCACGATTTCCGCCTCCCAAAACGCCTAGCTAATCTGGCGCATGCCGCCGTTAAAGTCAGGGGGTGCCGCCCTTCATCTTTCCTTGAGGGCCAGCAAGGTCCGCGCGAACCAATCGCGTTTCCGCCTCACTAGCGCGGACCGCGGGTCCTGGCCTTGTCCGCAAGGAATTCTGCCCTTCATCTCGGTGGTTGACTTCGGCGGGCAGTATCAGGTACCGACTATAGAAAACACTTCCGGGCTCCAGAACCTTTATCCGCATACGCCGGTTCCGCATCGCGTTCTGAGGTTCACTTCGCGTACTTCGGATATTTCCTACCAAGTGATCAACAAGTTTCATACCAACATGGGGGAAATGCCACGGGAGTGATATTACCGATGGGTATCCGCGTCCCTCGCGAAACCGGCTGTCAAGTTTTCGTTCAGTGGTCTGATCAGAAACTAGACACCCTGGGTGATACCTACGGCTGCATGAACGGCCTGACGTCGTCGGCTGGCAGAAGCTTGCGGCTCCCCGTTTTCCTGCTTCAGCCAGCAATGACATGGAACATGATTTCAAACGGCGATAACCCGTAAAACCCATGGACAACACACTCGCGGCGCTTGCCCATCTTATCCAAAGGCTTAACTCAATTTATTCATCCTACATTCGAATAGGCTTTGCTGAAGAATGCTGTTGAGGCTTGTCAAGACTGGAAACATTCATGATCTCCCGTACAGTAATATCACGCTCTTCCAAGTTGACCTGTGTTAGCAACCAGTCCAGCACGAGATCTTCCAGCAAGGACGATTGAAGATCATCGAGCATCCGTGGATTATTGAGATACCATTGCTTTACCTCATCCGGATTTTCATAGGAGGTTGCCAAATTTTCGAGTACAGCATCCATCATGTCCCGAGACACCTTGATGTTCTGCTCCCTAACAATTTTTGCCATCAGCATGCCTAGCGTTATCTGGCGTCGGGCAAGTAGTTCTATTTGGTTTTCGCTTTCTTCAGTAGTCAAAGCCGCCCGGCCCATTTCTGTTTGCCGCGCTTGAATTCTTTCGGCTTCCGCTTTCACCCTGGAATATGGGATGTCTATTTCATTTTTCTGGATAAGCTGACACAGGCACTCAGATTTCATTTTCTGGCGGACCGTCGCGAACGCATCTTTCCAAAGTTGCTCCCTCAGGGTAACTCTTAGACTGTTCAAATTGGCCTCGGCGGGAAAATGCCTTCTGACGAAATCGTCAGATAGCTCTGCTTTTTTGGGTTCCGCAATCTCACGAATGGAGATATCAAAATGTATTTTTCTACCAGCCAGATTTTTCGAGTCGTGGTTCATGGGAAAGGCAAGCTCGAATGAGGTCTGCTGTCGGGATTCAGCATGCCCGAACAAAGCGGCAAATCGTTCCTGAACTTCCTTCTCGAATTCCTCGCTCATATTCTCGACGCCCACAATCCAGGGTATCGATTGCATCTCTCTGGCCGGAATACCGATACCCGAGATCCTGAGATCGAAGAGAACACGGTCTCCTTCCCTCGCGCGCCGATCGACAGCCACCCAATCCGGATAAATAGCCCGAATGGATTCGATCATCTGGTCAATATCGGAGTCAGTAATCTGGATATTTGGCTTTTCCAGGGTGATGGATGCAAGTTCAATATGTTCAACCTCAGGATACACTTCAAAACAGGCCTGAAATCTTAACGTATCGGGCGCCTCGCCAGTCACGATCAGATTTCGGGACGTAATCTCAGGAAACCCTGCAGGGCTGAGGCCAATCTTTCTGACGGCTGCATAGAACTCTCGCAAAATGATTTGCTTGAGCATTTCCTCGCGCTGCTGGGGTGGTGCCAAGGAACCGGCAATCTTGGCAGATATTTTTCCCTTGCGGAATCCACGAATGTTAGCCGTCTTTGCAATATCCGAATATAAACCATCCAACTCCCTGGCCAGTTTTTCCTGATCAACTGAAAACGATATGGCGCAATCGGTTCCACTCATATAATCAATGATGGGTTCTTCCATTATGTATCTCTGGGTTAGATATAACCAAATAAAAGAGGGTTGTTATGGATATAACTATTACCGAATATCAACGCTTCGAGTGCGCGACCATGAGCGATTTTCATATCCACGGGTATCGCGAGTTCATAGGCGTCTACAAAGCCTCAATCCTCGAACGCTGGGTTGGGCAACAGGCTCTTCGCATCAAAGCGCTTTGCCCGTTTCATATTCTATATTTCTGAACATGCGGAGAAAACCAGATCAGTACTAATCAACATGATCATACTAACCAGCACATTACCTGGCTTTCACTATAGTCATTTGCATAAATCAGCTTAATGATAAGAGAATGACTGCATACAACACCAAGTAATGCGCAAGCCAAATGGATTTATATTATCATATTGAACGAGAGGCATGGTCTATATAAACGTTAAAGATAAAATATCCGTAAACTATGGTAGCGCAGCGAGAAATGAGGGGTTAGCGAAATGTCCCAATTTTTTCTGTCACCTGACTCCCCGCAAAACGTCATTTCCGACTGAAAGGAGGCTCGCCAGACCGGGAGCCTGACAACCAGGAAATCTTGCTCAAGAATTTCTGCTTAGATGTGAGTGAACTTTGCCAACGCCTTGGGCGACTCAATCAGCGGATCGTGGATTAAAAAACCACGCAATGCGAAAACCCTTCTCCGGATGAGTCAAGCTTGGCGGTTTTCAAAGTCACCACGGTTATAGTGCAAATCTCGGGACCAGTGAATATAGCCGGTTAAGGGTAACGTTCTCCACTCCAGAAAATTCTCCTGTCGTATAAGCTCTGATCCATCCGGATCAAGTTGAAGGGTGGTATGGGACGTCCATGAGGAAAGCGCAAGCTTGCTGGAAGTTTAATTTCTAGTTGACTGATCCAATAGCACGCCGATAAGCGCCAGGGCAATCGCACGAAGAATTAGTAAGGCATTGATTCTTATCAGATTTGTTAAAATATGGCTAAATTCTAGCCAAACATTTCATCAACAAAATCAATTACTTGGGGCTTCATGCGATTGCCCTTCGATAAGCGCGAATCCAACACGTACCCATATCGAGGGTCATGAGAATTACCACGCACCAAACTCGAAAATGAACAGGAACATCACCATTCAACCTCCTGGCTATCTGCTGCCCGGTTATTATCCGGAGCCGCTTTTGGCGCTGCATAATTGGGTTGCATCGCTCCAGAGTGCTCAATTCCATGACGCATTCAGCTCAACACATGGGGTCCCAACAAGTCCATCGCGACAAAGCCATTTGAGGGCAGCGCTGAATTACTGCCGCCTTGATAATATATACCCGATCAGATTCCCTGATCATGTCAGACCTAGATTACGTCAAAGAGCGCTAATTTTGGTAATTTTGGCCTACGTGCGCGAGATTCAGGGCTTCCAAAGCGTTCTTGCAGTCCAAGGGGTCCGGTGCCGTGGTCTCGACTGCCGCATGACAGGCACTATTAACCTCTTTTGCCTCCCTGAGATTAGTAACGAAGTAGGCCACACTTCTAGGGTTATGACCGGCGGGTTTATCAGGTGCTTTCAGTGAAATAGCGTTACCGATAATGCCGGTCCACAAGACGCCGATGCCTGCTGCACCCATGACAAGGGCAATAGGATTAAAACCGAATAACTTTTTATTATTTGAACGCGTTGTTTCCATGGTGATACTCATTTTTTAGTTTAAGCCCAAGGTTACGGCCTTGAGTTGGTACTGCAATTTAGGGACAAGAATTACTTTTTGCCAGCCTTGAGATAAAGCAGCAGGGACTCGATCGCCTGTTCCTGACTGAGCCCTCCGCTCTTGACAGGACCCAGTGCCATGATCTGATCCATGGCTTTGGGCATGGCATTACGGCCATCTATCAGAACCTTTGTAAATTCATCCTTGCTGAGCTTGTTTGCGCTTTCGAAGAGATTGGGGTTGGGTTGAACGTCGTGACAGGTTCCGCAACCGCGTCCAAAAGTGCGGGTATAAATCTTTTCACCAATATCCAGGCTAGCCTCTCCTGCGAACAGGGGAGGCGAAACTAGGCATAGGGTTAGAACAATTGACGTTCAATACCTTCGCCAATCGGCGTAGGTGATTTTCGAACTTGGGGCCAGAAAGGATGGCCTGAAAGGGTAGAATGCGGGGCTCATCACAACACCCGGCACCCGATCTGACCATGGCTGAAATC
>Ga0116204_1002009_pt1 | contig 11215 bp, 12 predicted proteins | sample LakKivwa52mmetaG_FD_94481 | JGI IMG/M metagenome (GOLD analysis project Ga0116204, IMG submission 94481) | Anoxic lake water microbial communities from Lake Kivu, Rwanda to study Microbial Dark Matter (Phase II) - Lake Kivu water 52m metaG | ecosystem: Environmental > Aquatic > Freshwater > Lake... | reverse complement strand
TACATAATGTGTGACTATTTGTCTCGAAAATCCACCAGATGTTGTTGGTAAAAATGTATAAAAAGAAATAATATCATCTTCTTCAATTTTGTCAGGAGATACTCTAGTGACAATAATATAATCATTTACATTAATCTTAGGCTCCATACTTGGTGTTAAAACTGGCATGCCTTGAAAACCAAAAATTTGAATTGCTTTTGTAGGTGAAAAAGCATTGATACCAATATAAAGTACCATGAATAAAACTATAGTATAAAAAAATATATTACCAATAATTTTACGCTTCTTCATTTTCACCACATAGATCCTTTTGTTTTTTATTATTATTCAAAATGTTAGGATTAATATAATAAATATATGTACCTCCAAAAACAACAAGATTCCCAATTATTAACATTAAAAAGCCTCTTGGAGTTCCAAAAATAAAATATAATGTTTCAATTTGATTCGCTTTTCTATAAAAGATGGCATCTATTGTATTAATATAATATGTAGATGAAACTACGTTATCAAATGTTGTTTCAATCGAATTTTGTTCTAAATCAATGTTAGATATACTTTCTACACTATAATACTTTGTTCCAAAACGTCCATAAGTAACTATTAAATCATCTGTTGTTAGTGAGTCTTTATTTAATTCTTTATGGACAGCTATAAATAGTGGATATTCAGGAGAAGTTTCTTCATCATATTGATATGTTACAGCATATCGATATCCTAAAAGTGACAGACCTTTATCTTTAAAAACAAGTGGAATTGCTGCAAATACTAAATGAAGCACTGCTATAGAAACAATGCTCCAAAAAATAATATGCTTATTAAAATACTTATTTGTACTTTTTGATTTTGCTTTATCAATTTCACTTTCACTATGAAGGGAATTGTGATTCAAAACCAATAGTAATTCGTCTGTTGTTAAAAGTTTATCCAAAATTCACACTTCCATAAATCTTATGTCGTTTGTTTCTTCTTACCTGACTTAACTAATATAACTATGCTTGAAATAACTAATATGTTCATAACTATTGCACCAATACCAAAAGGACTCTTTAAGAACTCTATCACTCTTCCAGCATATGGTATTCTGAATGCATATCCACCGATTAATTCAGTTTCACTGTACACTCTATCCATAGGGGTTCCACCTTCAGATACAATTCTAAACTGAACAACATCTTGATTATTTGTCCAAACTTCATGAACATAGTAGGTAACTAGGGTTAATTTTGGTGAATAGTTAATTGAAACACGAAGAGTTACTTTATCCCCAACTTCTAATTTATTAGCATCAACCTTGTTTATGAATACTAAATCGTATGGATTAATTGTTGGTTCCATCGTATCATATTTGGCAATGTATGATTTGATTTGAAATACATTGAGTGTATTTTTAGGTAATATTGATTCCATTAAGATAAATGAAACTAGTATTCCTAAAATAATAAAGAGAAATCCAAATCCTATATTTTTCAAGATTAGCAAAACTTTATTGTTTGATTTATCCATTTCTATACCCCAATTCGAATATATTCTGGAACAATTATACCATATTCATATAAATTAGGATTAAAAAGAAATAGATTAATCTCAATATTTTTTTGAATTATGTATTATTTATTTGCCAATATGACTCAGATCCTGGGCTACCAGGTACAATGTTTGTGTTAACAGCTATAGCTCGATAAATGGTGCTATTATATAATACGATATCGTTAATTACATAAGTATTATAGTTGTTCCAAATATAACCACTGATATTGTTTCATGCATTTGGTACAGATCCAGGTACTACATTGTAATTAGCATTATTTTGATTAACGACTACATAAACATTACCATTATAAATTGTATAATCTCCATTTGCATAATAGTTAAATGGTTGATAATCAATCGTATTTTTCAAATTCCACGAATTTGCAGCTGTTCCGGGTTCAATTGAAGAGTTCGAAACATTTGTTAATTGATATACATATCCATTATGCATGACTAACTCATTAAGAACATAAGTGTTAAATTGTCTCCACTGTTGAGTAGCAATTTGTTGCCATATACCTTTACCTGCTGATATGCCTGGTTCATTACGCTTATTACTACCATTCAAAGTTACTAAAGCACGATATAATAAACCATTATGCCAAACAAATCGTGTTGCATTAGGAATATTTGTTGCCCAATTTGGAATAGTAGCAACAGTCCATGAGTTATGAGTTCCTGGTATATTTCCTGTAGTATCCCATCCGGCAACATAATAGGTTCCATTGTAAATAACAAGATCATTTTGAAGATAAGTATTTGTGCTCTTCCATGATAAATCACCTAATACTGACCAAAAAGCAGTTCCTGGTTCTGTGGTGGAATAATAATTTTAATGTATATGCAACTGTCCTTGATAGTATACTACTGTATTCATGTTTGATGCTTGGCCGATTTTCCATTCGACATCATTTGTGTTTGTATTAATCCATGCATTTGAACTTGATGGATTTTGATTTGTATTGTAATAACTTGCTTTATATACAGTTCCGTTATAAAACACAATGTCGTCTTCTCTATAAATTATTGAAGGATACCAATTATAATCGTTATAAGTTGTCCACCCATTAGTGATTGATGGTGATAATGTTGTAGAATTTCCTCTAAATATCCATAATTGGTTTTCATACCAAACTAAATCACCAGTACTATATGTGTTACCTTGAACATAGAGATTGACACCATTTGGTATTGTAAACCATGATCCTAGCGGAATATTAACTACTTCATTTGTACTGTTGTTAATTTGATACCAGTAAGCAAATGTATTATAAGAAGAAAATAAACTGAAAATAACAAATAAAATAAAAATAGTTATTAATCTTTTATGAATTGTTAACATATTTATTCCTCCTTTTTAAAAAATTAAAGGCAGTCACCTTAGACTGCCTTATTGAAGTATGTGAAATAAATGTTAGTCGTTCAGTGTTGGAGTAACTGTAAATGTAATATTAAATGTAAGGTTCCCGCCTGCAACTAATGCATATTCATCTGCATCAAGTGGTTGTTCAGCAAAAGTTACTGTAATTGTAACTTCTTTAGTTACATTAGGTGAAATGGTTGAATTGCTAGTTGCTACAATATCAAACATTCTATCAATATCTTCATGGGTTAATGAATTTCCAAATGAATAATTAGCAAATGTTACAGTTAATATGCTATCTTCTGCATAATCTGCTGAATCAACCCAATCAACTTCAAATGTTAATGTTATCGTACTTACTGCATTTGCTTCATTGCTTTGGTTAATAAATCCAACAGGTACTAAAACTTGATTAGGTTGAGGTAAAACTGCTTCTGCTTCTACTGTTACAACTCTTGCAGTACCAATTTGAACATTACCAGATGCAATTGTTTCATCCCAATCTTGAGCAGCTCCCCAAAATGCAAACGTAAATGTAGACACTACAAGTGCTACCATAATTAATAAACCAATAACTAACTTTCTTTGTTTCATGTAATTCTCCTTATTTTTCCTTTTATTTTTATTTTTTTATTTAATCATTATTTTTAGGTTCCACTCTAAATAATAATGTGAAACTAATGTCTTTTCCGAAGATTGCTATAGCTGCTGCTCTAGAATCATCGACATTAACCAATTCTAAATCTAAACCTTTTTGTTGTGCTTCTGCTAAATCAATAGGTTCTATCAATCTAACTACAACTTCAACATTAACTGTGCTATTGAACAGTTCATTAATGAAGTATTTGCCAAAGCCAGCAATTTGAATATCTACAAGATGACTGGATGTTGTCTCTCCACCAATTTTAATCTCAATAGCTTCAACAATGAGATTGACACCTCTAACTAAGTTTGTATCAATTCCAACACCATAATTAAATGTGACCTCTGTATATTGACCTTCTACGAAATCATAACCTTCTGGAACGAGTGTTCCTTGAAATGTCGTATGTAGTGGTACAACAACTAAACTGGGTTGATCATCACCGATTCTGATTATGACATTACCTTGATTTGATACATCTTGCCAATAAGCAAATGCTGCTGTTGAGGTAAATCCCAAAGCTGTTAACAATAACAGAATGATGATATAAGATGCAATTTTTCCTTTGAACAAAACTTTACCTCCTTAATGAAAAATGTCAACGTATGAATACTCGTTGACAATGATTTTTTCGATTAAAAAAACCAACTGTCAACACGGAACTTCAACTATTTCATCAATAGTTAAATCCTCTAATGACAACTGGCTACCATTTCAGGCCCTATAGCTTTGCGTCCCTAGGTTTCCTTAAGTTTGCCTTTTACAATTTAGTACGAAAACGATTTTCCCTCATTTTCACTATCTTTATACATCTCACATCTACTTATGTCAACAAAAATGTTTAAGAAAAATAAAGAAAATGTATTTTTTTATGTATTTTATATAATCAATATGAACAAAAAGGTGCTAAAACCGATATTTTAGTCACCTTTTTGAAATATTTGATAAGTTTTTACTTAATTAAACTAGCTAATTTTCTAACAGTTCTAATTAATTGTGATGTATAACTCATTTCATTGTCATACCAAGCCATGACTTTGACTAATTGTTTTCCATCATAGTTAACAATTTGAGTCGTGTTTGCATCATAGATTGAACCATATAATGAACCAATGACGTCACTTGATACGATTGGATCTGCCATATAGCATAATGTTTCATTTGCAGCAGCTCTAAATACAGCATCAATTTCTTCTAAAGTAGTGTGTTTCTTAACTTCAACGGTTAAGTCTACAACTGAACCAGTAATTGTTGGAACTCTTAAAGCTGTTCCATCAAGTTTGCCTTTTAATTGTGGTAAAACTAAACCGATTGCTTTTGCAGCACCTGTTGATGAAGGGATAATACTTGCAGCTGCAGCTCTACCTCTTCTTGATAAGATACCTTTTTTATGAGGTTGATCCATAAGTGATTGGTCAGCAGTGTATGCATGGACAGTTGTCATCATACCACCGACGATTCCAAAGTTGTCATCTAAAACTTTAGCGATTGGAGCTAAACAGTTTGTTGTACATGAAGCACCTGATAAAATGTTTTCTGTTCCATCAAGTGTATTATCATTGACGTTATAAACGATTGTCTTTACAGATCCAGTTGCTGGAGCTGAAATAACAACTTTCTTAGCACCTGCTTCTAAATGCCAACCTGCTTTAACTTCGTCTGTAAATAAACCTGTACATTCTAGAACAACATCTACACCAAGTTTACCCCAAGGTAAAGCCTTAGGATCTTTTTCTGAGAAGATAGGAATTCTCTTACCATCTACAATCAGTTCTGTTCCTTCGTAACTAATCTTGTCTAATTTAAAATTACCTTGTGCAGTGTCATACTTTAAAAGGTATGCTAATGTTTCTGCATCTGTTAAGTCGTTAATACCTACTACATTGAATTGTGGATCATCAGCCATGAGACGATAAGCTAGACGACCGATACGTCCAAACCCGTTAATTGCTACTTTAATAGCCATATTTAATATTCCTCCTTGAATTTCGTATTTCACGACTATATTTTACCATTTTTGTTTGAGATTTCAACGATTGTGAAAGCGTGTACACAATGTAAACGTTTTTTCTTCCTTTTAGGTGTCATATTTGTTATAATTAAAGATGGATTTGTGGATTGAACTATTTTTTAGAAGGTGGATGCGATGACAAAAAATATCGAAATTGAATTTAAAACACAAGTATCTCAAGAAAAATATAATGAGTTGCTTAAGCATTTTCATCTCGAAAATAATGTTTTTAAACAAATCAATTACTACTTTGATACAGATGAATATGCACTTAATGAAAAACACATCGTACTTCGAATTCGTCAAAAAAGTGAAACACATTATAAAGTGACTTTAAAAAGTCAAAGTGATTTAGGAGCTTTCGAAAGTCATGTTCTTCTCACTGTTCCTCAAGCACTTGATATGATTGAATATGGTTTTTCAACAAAACAGTTTTTTGATGATATTGACTTTTTTGTGACTTATCGTGTTCAATTGGTAAATCATCGTGTAAGCACACCTTATGAAAATGGTGTATTATTTCTTGATCGTTGTGAATACTGTGGTGTAGAGGATTACGAGGTTGAATATGAAGTATCTCACTACCATGAAGGTGAACTCGCATTTAAACGGTTTTTAGATAAGTTTGGTATTGAACAAATGCCAACTAAACGAAAGAGCGAAAGAGCATTTACATGTCGAAGATAGCGATTGCTATCTTTTTTTATTTTCATATAAAAAAGTCTCTTTTTTTTTGTTATAATTGACAACAGGAGGACAAAAACATATGAATATACTGAAACTCATGAAGAAAAACATGCTCCTACCCATTATTTTTGGGATTTTATTTATCATCACCTTTGCTATTGAACCAGTTGATCAGATGTTTGCTGGCTTTTTACGCATTTTAACAAGTCCAAGTATTCTGGTAACTGATTATCTGTATATTGGTGGTTTAGCAGCAACTCTTTTTAATGTCTCATTAACTGTTTTACTTAATTTACTTCTTATTCGTTGGATGAAACTTAAAATGACAGGTCCTATTTTCGCATGTTTACTGACGATTGCGGGATTTGCTTTTTTTGGTAAAAATTTATTCAACGCTTTACCCATGTATTTTGGGATCTACTTATATGCAAAAGTGTCAAAAACACCTATTCAAAGCTACATTCTTGTTTTACTACTTTCGTCTGGTATATCTCCCATAGTCAGTTACATCATCTTTGGGATGAATTTGCAATTGTTTATTGGAATTCCTTTAGCTGTTTTCACTGGTGTATTAATTGGATTTATCCTACCTCTTTTCAATGTTCATGCTTTAAAGTTCCATCAAGGATATAACCTATACAATACTGGTTTTTCAATGGGTGTATTATCGATGGTTCTAACAGGAATAATTACATCCTTTGTTGAAATTAATCGAAGTGTTGATGTAAGCAATTTCTACCATCAAGAACTCTTTTATGCAACATTAATTGTATCTATCTTCTTTATTGTATTTGCCTTTCTCATAAACCGAAAAGTTTACCAAAAATATAGCGCATTGATGAAAAGATCTGGTCGTCTTTTATCTGATTTTTTTGATAATGGTAAAGACGTAACTCTCTTAAATATTGGTATCATGGGAATTTTTTCATTACTGATGGTCATCTTCTTTAAAGTTGATATAAACGGTCCAGTCATGGGTGCCATATTAACCATTATGGGATTCGCAGCATTCGGAAAACATCCTAAAAACTCATTCCCTGTTGTCTTAGGTGCTGCACTTGCCATTTGGTTAACACCTATTGATTTTACACTCGGACCAATCCTGGCTTTATTCTTTGTGACGGGGTTAGCCCCGCTTGCTGGAAGATTTGGTTTTATTGCAGGAGTAATTGGTGGATTCCTCCATTTATTAATTACACCTCTTGCACTTAGTTTCCAAGGCGGGTTTGATTTATATAACAATGGATTTGCTGCTGGATTTGTAGCTGCAATACTATCTTCTTTGTTTATTGCAATTAAACCTGACACACCTGAAAAAGAGATGTAAAAAGGCTCAAATAAGCGTTAAGACAGTCATATCATGAATATTTTCTCGTATTTTCGATTGAAAATTCAGAATAAATTGACTTTATGAAAATAAATAACTATAATATTATATGTAAGTATTAATCGATGGAGGCCTTTAATGAAAGAACGCAATCTACTCTATTTTACAACTGCAACCGTAATCAGCATTTTATTTTTAGTCTCAATCATCCTAAGATTTAATGATTGGCATGAGTTATATGGATATGTTATTCCATCTGTTCATAAAATCATTATTCCACTTGCTCTTGTTTGGCTAGGGTGGTATTTTAAAAACAATGGATTCGTTTTAGCGTCTCTTATCATTTTAACTCTTCTATTTGGCCAACATTTGAGTAGTGCTGGTGTATTAGATGATAGAAATCTAGACTTCTTCGTGTTAATGACTTACAAACCGATTGTTCGTACAGCATATGTGATTACAACTCTTTTATATGCTGGATCAATTGGATTAGGATTCTTCTCATACTTTAAAGAAACTGAACAAAAACCAGAATAAAAAAATAGGTTCCCTGAGGAACCTTTTCTTTAGTCGTTATGTGCGAACAATCTATGTGGTAGGTTGTTCTTTTTTTATTTCATCGAAATAACGTTTGAGTGCACTCTGATAGTCACAATGTTCGCCTTGTGGGCAATCCACACACATGATTAATTCCCTAAGACGTTTGGGAATAAAAACACGAATTTCCTCATCATTATAACCTACTTGCATTTTATCACCATCAATAATGATAGGGCGTTTTAGGACACTTGGATTATCAATAATGAAGGATTTCAATTCACTAATACGCATGTCTTCAACGTCAAGGGATTGTTCTTTAAAAATCTTTGATCGCGTTGAGATAATGTCTTCAAATCCATTTTCAGCATTTTCTAACATGCGGTCAATATCTTCCTCAGTAATCCGCTGGTTAAATAGGTTTTTTTCTTCATAAGGAATCTTATGATCATCAAGCCACTTTTTCGCTTTCCGACAAGATGAACAACTAGGGGTTGTAAAGATAGTAATCATTTGTCTTCCTCCTTCAGGAGCATAGGTTTCAGCCTATAGCACTAATAGCGTTCTTGTTCAGGTTTCGTCCTGTTGCTTAATTATATAATTATTTATATCTTTTTTCAATATTGTTTCGGGTTTTTATGTGATTTTTACATATTTGAACCCCATTGCTTAAGTTTTTTTAAATGATGGGTTATAATAAATATAATATGACAAGAAAGGACGTAACATATATGTCAACTTGGGATTTATCACATTTTTATCCAAGCATTGAAGCTTGGGGAGAAGATTTAAAAAAACTATCTCCTTATATTGAAAAATTAGCATCTTTTCAAGGAAAACTTGGAGATTTTGATCAGTTTAAGGCTTTCTATGAACTTGAAGAGGAAGCAACTCATCTTTTATATCGTTTGTATGGTTATATTCATTTAGCAAGTGATCTAAACTTAAAAGACACTCAAAAATCATCTAAAAACCAACAAATGATGTTGTTGCTATCTCAGCTCAATCAAAAGACTTCATGGGTTTCACCTGAATTGATTGAATTAGGTGAAGAGAAAGTGATGGGAATGATTGAAAAAGATTCATTCTTAATGACTTATAAGTTTCAAATGGAAAAACTTTTCTTACAACAAAAATATGTTTTAAGTGGTGATCAAGAAAAGATTTTAGCGAATTTTGGGCCTACACGTAGCATTCCATCATCTTTATACCAATCACTTGCTATTATAGATGCAGCTGATGAAACCATTAAATTATCCGATGGCAAAAAGGTCAAAATTACATTATCTAACTTTAGATCGCTCATTCCTGAAGTACCTACAGCTAAAGATCGTAAGAAAGTCTTTGAAGCAGCTTTTAAGCGTTACAAAGAAAATAAAGCAGCTTTTGCAAGCACGTACAATTTAGTATTACAACAACTAGCAGCTAACTTTAAGTCTAGAGGTTACTCTTCTGCTCTTGAAGCTGCTCTATTTAGAAATAACATTCCTGTATCTGTTTATCACAATTTAGTTAATACTGCTTATGAAAACACAAAGGAAATCAAACGTTATATTCGCTTACGCAAGAAACATTTAGGATTAAAATCATATCATACATATGACAGATTCTTAAAACTTGCTAAAGATGATACAAAATATCCTTATCAAGAAGCACGTGAACTCTTCTTTAAAGCAATTGGACATATGGACCCAGATTTTGTTAATCATCAAAAAGAAGCGGTTAGAGATGGTTTTGTTGATGCTTATCCTCAAGAAGGAAAACGCACAGGTGCGTATTCTTCTGGATTCTTTGGATTCCACCCTTTTATCTTACTCAATCATGATGATACGCTCGATGCTGTATTCACACTCGCACACGAAGCAGGGCATAGTGCACACACCATCTTTTCAAATGAAAATCAACCTATGGCAACTTCAGATTACACCATCTTTGTTGCTGAGATAGCTTCTACTTTTAACGAACATGCTTTACTTGATTATTTAATATCAAAAGCTGAAACTAAAGCTCAAAAAGTTGACTTATTAGAATCAGCAATTGATGGAATCATGTCAACCTTCTTTAGACAAACATTATTTGCTACTTATGAACTGAGAGCAAATGAACTCGTTGAAAAAGGTATGCCAATTACCGATGAATCATTATCTAAGATTATGATTGATTTGTATAAACATTTCTATAATATTGATATTACTAAAGAAGATGGTAAGCAATATGTTTGGGCTTATATTCCTCACTTATTCCATACACCATTCTATGTTTATCAATATGCAACAAGCTATAGTGCATCTTTAAAGATTTATGAAAATGTAAGAACGAATCAACCAAATGCGATGGAAAACTATTTAGGCTTACTCAAGTCAGGTGGTAGTGATTACCCTGTGAATCAAGCTGCTAAAGCAGGAGCTGATTTAACAGATAAGAAGACCTTTAAGGCTGTGATTAATCGCTTTAAAGAGCTCGTTGATCAACTTGAAAAAGTGCTTGAAGAATAATTAGATTTAAGATATAATAAAAGTGCAATGATAAGGAAAACGGATGAAACATATATCTTCTAGAGAGCTGGGACGATGGAAACCAGTAGATATCATCAATCCTATGGGACCTTTGAGCACATGTATGTCGGCATTAACGACTAATGAGGGCTAGAGTTCACTCTAGAACTAAGGTGGCACCGCGATGAAAATCGTCCTTAGATATTAGGGACGATTTTTTTATTTCATATATAAGGAGAGATTCACATGAAACGATTAGTATCAGGTATAAAGCCTACAGGACAATTAACATTAGGAAATTACATTGGAGCATTGAGACAGTTTGTCAAGCTTCAAGATGAATTAGAGGATACAGAATTCTTTATTTTTATTGCTGACTTACATGCGATTACAACCCCACAAGATAGACAAGAGCTTAGAAAAAATATACGAAGTGTTGCTGCTTTATACATCGCATGTGGATTAAATCCAGAAAAAGTGAACTTGTTCATTCAATCAGAAGTGAGTGAGCATGCTGTCTTAGGTTATATCATGGAATCAACAGCTTATGTAGGTGAAATGGAACGCATGACACAATATAAAGACAAAAAAGGTAAACAAACAGAAGGTATTCGAACAT
>Ga0116204_1002008_pt1 | contig 11219 bp, 5 predicted proteins | sample LakKivwa52mmetaG_FD_94481 | JGI IMG/M metagenome (GOLD analysis project Ga0116204, IMG submission 94481) | Anoxic lake water microbial communities from Lake Kivu, Rwanda to study Microbial Dark Matter (Phase II) - Lake Kivu water 52m metaG | ecosystem: Environmental > Aquatic > Freshwater > Lake ... | reverse complement strand
GTGAAGCGTTATGTGCCTGATCGTAAGTGAAGGCACTAGCAAAGGAGCAAATAGGAGGGGGGACGCAGATCCGCCCCTCCTATTCGTGATAAAAAATTAGGGTCTGCTGCTAAGATTTGAGTTATTCAGCAGACCCTAATTAAAACCTGCTACAAAATTGCAAAGTAATGTTTTGGGGTGTAAGCCTTTAGAGCGACAATTTTCACTTAGGTGCTGTACACCTAAGTGAAACGGTTGGCCAGGTTTATATAAAATCAGGTTTCAGCAATTTGGAATTTACTAAAATCTGCTATGTATAGAACAAGGCTATGTACCTCGGTGAGAAGTGCTACTCGGTTGGCTCGGATATCCTGGTTGGGATCATTGATGAGAACATGAGTGAAGAGTGTATCAATCACTGTTCGCAAACCCGAAAGCAGTTCAAGTGATTCGGTAAAGGATTCATTTTTCCAAAGTTCAGCAAGCTTGCTCTTATTTTCTTTTAGCCAGAGGAATAGGTTTTTTTCTTCTGGTGTGGTTAAGAGTTCAGGTTTAAAACTGTTGGTTTGTTTAGTTTCCAAGATTCTATCTAGGCGGCGGAAAGTAGCCACCAGATCACCAAATTGTTTGGCCATTCTAAAGTGATGTATAGCCTGGACGCGTTTAGAAGTTTGATATACTAGCTCCCAATTTTGGGAAGCGGAAAGTACAGCCTCAATTGTATCTTTGGCAATACCTCCAGGTACACCTGGTCTTTTGTTTTCATGAAGAAGAACACGCAATCGGGTTTGAGTAAAGGTCAGTAGTTGATTTAAAACTTCTTGTGGTTGGGTACAAAGATCCTTATATGTATTGATACTCTGGCTAAATAAACTTTGCAGATTGATGTTGATTTGGTGCCCGATAATAAGGGAAAGTACACCTAGACAGGCACGCCGTAGGGCAAAGGGATCGGCAGATCCAGTGGGTATTTTCCCTATACAAAACAATCCAGTCAGGGTATCAATACGGTCCGCAAGTGCTAAGAGAGCGCCACCCTGAGTTTGGGGTAGCGAGTCACGCTCACCGCGGGGCAGGTAATGCTCTTTGATGAGGTCTGCTGTATCGCGGGGAATTCCTTCACGAGAGGCATAGTAACTGCCCATTACTCCTTGTAACTCGGGAAACTCTCCTACCATGGCAGTGACCAAATCGGCTTTACAGATCCTGGAGGCGTCCTTTATATGCTGACTTAATTGCGCCTCAATTGTAAGATTCTTACAAATCCAGTCGCACAGAAGGGTGAGTCTTTCTGATTTGTCATAGACTGAACCCAGTCCAGTAGCAAAAGTCAGTTCTTTGAGTTTTTCACGGCGGGATTCTAGTGTTTTTTTAGCGTCTTCTTCGATAAAAAATCGGCCATCGCGCAAGCGTGAAACAAGCACTGTTTCGTAGCCTTCAACGATGTCAGTCATATCGGTTCGTGAACCGTTGGAAACAGCCAAAAAGTGATGATGTAATTTCCCGTCTTGATTGTGAACAGCAAAATAGCGCTGATGCTCTTTCATCTCCGTAATAAGGGCTTGTTCGGGTAAGGATAAAAATTCAGGGTCAAATGAACCCATTACTAAGTGAGGGGACTCAACCAAATGGGAGACCTGATCAAGCAGATCTTCATCTGGTTTCCAGAGCCAATTTTTTTCTGCACAGAGATTCAGTATTTGATTGCGGATAAGGTTCATGCGTTCCTTGTGCTGAACTACCACATGCGCCTGTTTTAGCTGTGCAAAAAATTCAAAAGCATTAACAGGTAAAAGATCGGGGGCTAAGAAGCGGTGGCCGCGGCTGTATGTGTTTGATTTGATTCCTGCAAATTCGGCAGGGATAAGCTGAGGGCCAAGCAGGGCAACTAACCAGGCTACTGGACGGACAAAGGGTGTTTGATTTCCCATTCCCCAACGCATGGTTTTATACCAATGTATTTGACCAAATACCTGGGGGATCAGGGCAGTCAACATTTCCAGAGTGCTTTTTCCAGGTAGAAATTTTTTTGTATAGAGATAATCAGCATTTCCATATTTGCGGATTTCAATTTTGTCGAGGGTTATCTGATTTTTTTGTGCCCAGCCTTTGGCGACAGCGGTCCAGTTACCTTGGGAATCTTGTGCCTGGGTAAGAGGGGGACCCTTAATTTCAAGGAGGGAATCTTGTTGTCGTGTAGCAACGGCAGGTGAATAAATCACAATGCGCCGAGGTGTGGTGTGAAATTCAAAAGCTTGGTGTTCCAGACCTAGTGAACCAAAGAGTTTGTTCCAGAGTTGGGGTAATTGGGCATGTAAGGGTTCAAAGACTTTGGCAGGCATTTCTTCTACACCTAATTCTATGAGGAGGGGTTCTTTTTCTTTTAACCCCTCTGTTAGAGTTGCATTTTTATTTAGGGTGTTGAGGGGCGGAAGGTCAGAAATAGCCACAGGAGCTGTTGCTGAAGTTTGGGGCAATTTAGATAGGAAAGGATGTCCCAGATTTTGTCGTTCTTCCATCCAGGATTCAGCGATAGCCTTTGCTAATGTACGTATCCGGAGCACAAAACTTTGTCTTTCGTTCACAGACAGAGCGCCACGCGCATCTAAAAGATTAAATGAATGACTTGCCTTCATAGCAAAATCAAGAGCTGGTCCGGCACACTTAGAGCTACACAGGCGCATACATTCGGACTCATACATGCCAAAAAGTTGTCTTTGCATATCGATGTTCGCGAGTTCAAAATTAAATCGGGAGAACTGAACTTCGTTTTGCTTGTAGATATCCCCATATGTATAGGATTCATTGTAGGCCAGGTCAAAAACGCTTTTTTTCTTTTGTAAAAATAGGGCTAGGCGTTCAAGACCGTAGGTAATTTCACCACTGATGACACTCAGATCTATACCACCCACCTGTTGGAAGTAGGTAAATTGTGTTATTTCTGTGCCGTCACACCAGACTTCCCAACCTAAACCCCAGGCCCCCAGAGCGGCAGTCTCCCAGTCATCATGGACAAAGCGCAAATCGTGTTTGAGGGGATCTATACCTATTGCTTTCAAGGAACCCAGATAGAGATCAACAAAGTTATCGGGGTTCGGTTTCATGATAACCTGAAACTGGAAGTAATGCTGCATGCGTATTGGGTTCTCGCCATAACGGCCATCAGCAGGGCGTCGGCAAGGTTCTATATAAGCCACCGAAATGGGTTCTGGCCCCAAGGCCCGTAGAAAAGTTGCTGGATTAAATGTACCTGCGCCTTTTTCCATATCGTAAGGCTGACCAAGAAGACATCCTTGGGCGGTCCAGTAATTTTGTAATGCTAAAATGAGTTCTTGAACAGTCATGAAGAATCCTTAAATTCGATAGCCCTAAAAATTAAAAAATCCAACAGTTAAAAGGGGAGAAGAGAGATTTAAAACTGTTTCTAAGACCCCTAGGGCAACCTAGAGTTGTTCGAAATCCAGGGGAGTCTTATGGCCTTAGGGAGCTCCAGTTTGGGCCCCATAAAAGCGCAGAGCTACCCTTAAAGATCTGATTTGGGTAGCTGCTCATTTACAAGGCAGAAGCATTTACAGCGAAACCTGGAGGGTATCAAGAGATAAAAATACCCCTTAATACTGGACCAGCTTAAGCACATTTTGTGGTAAAGTATTGGCTTGTGCTACCATCGCCATTCCTGTCTGGACCATGATTTGGGCCCGGGTGAATTGGGTAGTCTCGTAGGCGAAATCAGCGTCACGAATTAAGGATTCAGCTGCTTGCATGTTGTATTCTTGGTTGGATAAGTTGTTAATGGCTGATTCGAGGCGGTTCACCACTGCACCTATATTGGCACGCATGGTGTTGACTGATAAGATAGCTGTATCAATAGATGTGATTGCTGAAAAGGCATTAGCTTGGTTGGTAATGTTGGTTCCCGTAGAGGCATTGAGACTGAGTCCTAGGGCACCCAGGGTAACAGAATCAATGGTTACTGTGAGGGTATCAATCGATCCCGAAACCGATCCATTATTGTTATTTGCACCTATGTGAAGAACTGAAGAAGAACCACCGCTTGTCCCAAAGCTCGTGGAGGCTCCATCCAGTAAAGTTACCCCGTTGTACTGGGTTGCCGAGGAAATTCTTTGGATTTCCGACATCAAGGCAGAAAATTCTGTATCACTATATCCTCTCTCTACGCTCGTAAGGGTGTCATTGGCGCTCTGAATCGCCAATTCCCGCATTCTTTGTAACAGGGAAGAAATTTCATTGGCGGCTCCCTCTGAAATCTGCAGTAGAGCGATACCGTCTTCGGCATTTCGTTTGGCCTTCGCCAAACCCCTGATTTGAGTGCGCAATTGTTCAGAGACTGCCAACCCCGCGGCATCATCAGCAGCCCTGTTTATTCGGTAACCCGATGCCAACCGTTCCAGGCTCTTATTGAGTGCCAGGGTACTTTGGCTTACGGCAGTATGACTGACCATAGCCGATATATTGTGATTGATTCTCACACGAACCTCCATGTTGAAATGAGCCCAGCAGATCCTTGCTCGGCCATTTGTGGAGGTCATTGTAGAGACTGAAGCGAGGCTGCGAAACTACTGCTACTGCCTGAGTACGGATGATCTCCTGCTCTATATATCGGCAGGAAAGTTGAAAATCTTTAATGTTTTTTTGATTTTTTTTTACGGTTGTGAATGTCATCCATCAGGTTGGCAAAAAAAGCATCCATCAATGGGCTACGACCCAAGTTTTCAGAGAGATTAAATTGGCAAAACCATATTTTACCCTTACCCCAATCCCTCTGGGCAAGATTGACACCCTGGTGTACTTTTTCTGCACCTAATTCACGGTCGTAAATATGGATTCCACCCGAAATCACCTGCATTTCTGGGGAGGGAGAGAATGTCCAGAGGGGCAAGAGGTCTGAGTAGGGCTCGGTGAGCAGGGAATTGTATCCGGGGAGGTCCTCAAAGACTGGGTGCTGAGTGGCATAATGAAAACTGCCCAAAGAAGCCCAGCGACCCCTCCATGACCGTACTGAGTTACCCAAGATCTGATAACGGCGGAGTACATCTAGGTCTTCGGGTGTAAGTCCACACAGAACTAGATTTTTCCCTTCTTCACATTCATGAAAAAGTTGCTCAAGGTGTGTCTCGGGTAATTGAGAAATACGAGTCGCCAATATTGTGGATGCTTCTGGATTACTGGCATAAGAGAGAGTATCGGGAAAGGAACCCTCCCACCTGAGTTCCTTGAGGTAAGGCTCAAGCTGAATAGAAGGACAGACAAAAAAGCTTTCTTCCTTTTTGACCAGTTCTTTTTTTCCTTCTGAAAGGGCCAGATCAAAGGTGAAAAAGCCAGGCTCTGCACCAATAGGGAATTTATATCGGCCTAAATTGTTTAAACCTCGTTTTGCCTTTCCACTCATGGATTCTTGGTGCCAGATACGGCCATTGGGTCCCTTGACGCGCACCAAGAGGTTGTATTCAGAAAGTTCGGTTTCGTTCCATAGATTTATATTGATAGCCGCTGAAGTTCCTGGATAGGGCAATCGGCTTTCGGGGAGGGAAAGAATTTTTAAAGGCGAATTGATGTCTTTAAGGTGCTTAAGCATGGTTTTAGGTTCGCGTAAGAGATCAACTAAGCCTCGGTAATCGGCTCCATGGTCGGCCCATTGTCCGTAAAAATACCCCATAAATTGGGTATTAGACAGTAATGCTTCCATATGGTCCACCAGACCAGCTTGTACGAGTAATTCCGCTTGTTCTAAAAATTCATCCATCCCTGACCAGCAGGAAATCGAGCTTAAAACATCCTGAAGTTGTTTTTCAAGTTCACTGGCATTCCTGAGGTGGGGGTCTTGGCTGTGTTTGGCTAGCTCAGGCTTTTTAAGAGCTGAGAACAAGGCGGCTGGTGTTCCGGCATGAAGGGCATCGGCAAGAATTTTGCCACCCAATTCATCTTTCAGATAGTTGTACCGCTCCCAAAAGGATTTGTTTCCGTGTATATGATCGTTTACTGCTTTGGCATCTTTGGAAGAACAGTAGTGGCCTAAAAGAGTTTGGGTTGCAATAGGCAGAGGTATCGCGAGGCGGAGTCTATGAGATTCATAGGGATCAATTTTTTGTCCGGTGGGATCGTAAACTTTTCCTAAATCGATTTTTCCAATTCCGTTTGAATCCATCTCAACACTTTCGAGGTTGGAGAGAATAGGACGGTAGGGGTCGCATTCTGCGGCAAAGCGCAAAAGTTTATTACCGTGCTCCAAAGCCATAGAACCGTTTTGTGCGCCAATGCCCCAGGCAATCAGGGAAGGGTGACTACCCGTATGCAAAATGAGAGACTTGATGATGTCTTTAAGTTCTTCTAGGCTTGTTTTGTTGGACTTTTGCGACCAACAGGTGCTTTCTTGAATGACCATAAGCCCTAATTCATCACAAATACTCAGAGTTTCATTATCAAAGGGAAGGCCACCAGTGCGTACAAGATTAAAACCAGCATCTTTTATTTGTTCGAGCTGTTGGCGGATTGAAGTGGGCTTAGGCCCTAAAATCCCATAAACAGGCAGCGGTTGCCCAAAAACTATTCCTTTAATTTTGCGTACATCATGGTTGAGCTTAAACTGACAACGCTCTACTTCCACCCTTCTGAGTCCAAATCTGCTGGTAACAGAGTAGCTTCCGCGTAAGAGCACTTCGACCTCATAATACTGTGGGCTTTCAGGCGTCCAGGCTTGTGCTTGATCCAGGGAAAAGGTGATGGAATAAGTCGCATTTTCTTTTTCAAGTTTAACTTGTTTGGGAAGGGTATTTTTTACGCCAGCAGGATTAATCAGGGTAAATTCAAGCTCTGCTTTAAAATTTTTGGGGTTCCAAAAACGCAGTTCGAGGGTGACGCGGTCAGCCTCGTAGTCGGGGAAGGCGAGTAGATTTTGTATGCCTGCTCTACCTGCCATGAGCAGATGTATGTTGCCCAGCATGCCAGCATAGGGTACATGCTTGTATAGAGAGCCCATGGGAAGTTCAGTAAAATGCCTGTCTTCTAGGAATCCTTGAGGCCCTGGAGCTTCAATGCGCACCACTAAAAAATTTATTTCACCAATTTTTACAGCTTGTGATGCGTCCACATCAAAGGTGGTATGGGCACCCAGGTGTGAACCTATTTCGGTACCATTAAGCCAGATGGTAGCTAGATGAGCAATAGAATCAAACCGAATGAAAAAACGCCGGTTGGATTCTTTTTTTGAAACTTCAAACTTTTTAAAATAAAATCCTACCGTAGTGCGTTCTTTTTCAAAGGCAAAAAGGTGAGGTATATTGACAGCTTTGGTCTGAGCTGGAATTTTTTCAAACCATTTCTCCTGGATGCCGATGTTTAAAGGGTCAGGTGAAAAATCCCACTGGTTACCAGCGTTCCAAATTGCGCTCATTAGAAATCCTGTTTTGGTTTAGCTTAACAAATCACGGGTGAAGCGTATAAAATGCAAAAAAACCGGAGTTTCCGCAATATGGGTATGCCAGGCATCGCCTTTTTAGTGGCAAGCCCCCGTTCCGCACTACACTCAGGAAGGGGCTAATGCCCTAGGTCCCCTGTGTAAGGTTTTTTGAAAATGCTCTTGCTACCCTCAGGATGAAGGATTTTATGCTTCTGATCCCCTATCCTATCAGTGCGTTGAGGTTAAATGAAAGTTGATGTTGTCCACATGAGAATTTGAGTTATCTCTGTGTGGGCGAGTCGTTGAGGGTTTTCCAGTTCAGATCTTTGTTTTTTCCTCGTAAATGCGTATCCATTCTTGGACGCTGATTTTTGAAATCAGTAAACCTATAAGCCCAAGGGGAATATCATCAAAATGCTTAAACCGGATGCAACTCTTTCCCCGATCCATCTTATGTTTACAACATTTCAAATATTCATTTTGAAACCAGGAGTCTAATTCAGGAAGGGCGTAAAGTCCGAGATGATAAAAGTTTATAGAATGTTTCTGATTCGCTAAACCAGCAAAGGGAAGGGGTTCTTTGGGATTGCAGTGGTAGCCTCTTGGGTAAATTTTATGAGGAACGATGTAACCCAGGCCTCCGTAGCTGAGCCCTGCTTCAAAACCTAAAGGCAAGTTATCCATTATGGTTTTATGAATTTCCGAAAAAGTTTTTTTCCGTTCCACTGGAATGTTTTCCAGGATTTCTTTTACAGAAGATCCGCTTGCTTTCATCCTAGCCTCAAAGGTGGTTGTTCCGCTAAGATAAGCAATTCGGATAAAAACATCCAAGAAGCATGAAGGGGCAAAACTTAGGGTGAAAAAACAAATAGGAGGGGGGGCGCAGATCCGCCCCTCCTTTTCGTGATAAAAAATTAGGGTCTGCTGCTAAAATTGGAGTTGTTCCGCAGACCCTAAATAGGGCGTGTACAAAGTAAAAAACTCAATATTCAACCCGGAAAAAGGACTTGTTGTTGGATTGTTTTTCTACAACGCGCCATTTATAATTGCCACAGTAATATGGAGGGTGATTTCGCAACAACCCCCTGTTTTCTCATTTACATTTGGGAAAATGTGCATCTTCAGTAAAATAAAGATGGCGAATTTCCTTTGCTTACCAAGAATTAAAAACCATTAAACTTTTTTATGAGACTCTGGCTTTGGAAAGAGCTGAAAAGTAATTTCAAAAAATGGAATTAATTGATTTGATGAGTCCCGAAGACGGGTCCAAGTTACAGCCTGAATCTGAAAATATTTTGATAGACCAAAGCGGTAACAAGTTTTTCAAGGTGGGCGGAAAATGGAATTTAAAACCTAAACTACCCAAAGCCTATACTGTCAGGCAGAAGGTATACGAGCAGACTGAATTTTCCCAACATAAGTTTAGTCCCTTTGTAAAACCTTGGTACCCACAAAATCATAAGAATTCTCACGACCCCAAAGAAAGTAATATTGCGGGTCTTCTAGAGCCCTTTCCATTAAACGGGGCCAGATGTCCGGACCATGGTTGTGGCGGTGGACAAATGCGAGGTCTTATAGAAGAGCTGGGTTATGTATATATAGGGATAGATAGTGAAGTAGGGGCAGAATCAAAGCATTTGGGGGGGCAAGCTTTTTCCGGAGGTGCTGATTATTTTGTGGACTTACACAGTCTACCTTTTCCTGATTCCTCTTTTAAATTTGCTATTTCATATTCGGTTTTTGAACACCTGCAGTGCCCTATTCGGGCAGCACAGGAGTTGTATCGTGTCCTCGAACCCGGTGGAAGGGCTTTTTTAGCAATTGCCAGTTTGATTCCTTTTCACATGGATTCCTTTTATCATCACACCCACTTTGGAGTCTTGCATTTATGTAAGAGTGCGGGATTTGATGTGCTTGATATTGCACCAGCAGACTGGAATGCCTATATAGCCATAGGCGGAATGGATGGTTTACCTGGGCCTAAATGGGTGCGCCATCTTGTATCCCATACAACTTATCAAATACATAAAGGACTCTGGAAAATAAGAAGGAAATTTCAATCTAGGCCTCCAGAAGAGGATGAGTTATTTAGGCAAATTGTTTTTACAGGTATTATAATAGCTCATATACAAAAGCCACTCCTTCCCACAGTGTAAAGTTGTAAGAAATAGCGCGCCTAAGGAAAACGAAATTGACTCAAAAAAACAATACCCCCGTGCCAAAACACCTGCCGTCCATGGCAGGTTATGAGTAGAAAAAAATGATAAAAAAATTACACATTCAAAGCTTTAGATCCATAAAAGATATTACTCTTGATTTAAGCAACCTTAATGCATTGATTGGTCCAAACAGTACAGGCAAAACCAATATCCTAAAAGCATTGGATTTATTACTTGGTGAGGCTTGGACAACTAAAGCAAAAGTATCTCGTGAATATTTTAATGACCCTACGATTCCGATAGTTATAGAAGCCGAATTAAAAGAACCTGTAGTTTTCAAAGATTCTAACGGGTATTACACATCAGTGAATTCCGTTCGGCTTGAATTGACTATTGATCCTGATGTTACAGCAAAGACAACAATTAACGGTGGTAAAAAGTTTTACGGCCAGGAACAATTCAAAAAACTATGCCACTTCATTTATCTCCCAGCAGATAGAAACCTTGCTAATGAATTAAGGGTAAGTCAATGGACAATGCTTGGAAAGCTGATGAAAGTTATTCACGAAAACTACATAGATAATTATTCAACTGATGATAATTTAAAAGCGGCCTTTCTTGAAGCTATCAATCCAGCTAAAGAATTTCTTGAAAAGGATTTTTCCGCTGATCCATGTATTGTTACTTTCAAAAAATTTGTTGATTCATTCAAGAGTAATTGCAAAGCCAATAGTCATGGTTTAGCTAACGATTTTGAACCTATACTCAATATATACAATTTGAATTGGTTTTATAAAACATTACAGATTCAAGTTAAAGAGACATTGCCAAACAAAAATTTTGACAGCGAAGATGTAGGCGCAGGAATGCAAAATCTCCTAATGCTCTCTATATTTCAAACCTATGCTGAACTTATGGGCGGAAGGGTAATATTTGGTATTGAAGAACCCGAGATTTACCTTTACCCACAAGCCCAACGGAGTTTATACAAACATTTCCAAAGAATCTCTGAACACACACAAATATTTTACTCCACTCATAATCCGAACTTTGTAGACGCGGCAAGGCCGTCGGATATTATCCTCTTACGGAAGTCTGTGGAAAATGGTACTTACCCTTTGAAAAAATCATTATACTTCTCTAAAGAAACCGCCGAAAAAGACTGGCATCGTATATATACCCAATTCAACAAAGATAGAAATGAACTTTTTTTTGCAAAAAAGGTGCTACTTGTTGAGGGTGATTCTGACAAGATACTTATTGCAACCTTGTGTGAGCATCATTGGAATATCGATATTGATGCAAAAGGTATATCCATCATTCCTTGTGGGGGAAAAGCCGGTGTCTTGTATTTTATCGGTATTTGCCAAATGGTGGGTTTAGAAGACTATTTTGCTGTATGGGACACTGATAACGAAGTGGATGATCGACGGAATATTTTTTCAACAACATTACATGCAAAAAAGGGACTAGCTTTTAATCCAAACATGGAAAGAGAATTCTCTATTCCTTCTGGGGAAGATGCTAAAAAAATTAAAAATGCTTATGAATGGGTGATAGCAATTGAGGAGAGGCAAATCCCGATTTCATTAAACTGTTTACGCCAATTTCTTGACCCCCACTTTACAATTGAAGAAACAGTTACAGTGACAGATGAGGAAGAT
>Ga0116204_1002005_pt1 | contig 11227 bp, 5 predicted proteins | sample LakKivwa52mmetaG_FD_94481 | JGI IMG/M metagenome (GOLD analysis project Ga0116204, IMG submission 94481) | Anoxic lake water microbial communities from Lake Kivu, Rwanda to study Microbial Dark Matter (Phase II) - Lake Kivu water 52m metaG | ecosystem: Environmental > Aquatic > Freshwater > Lake ... | reverse complement strand
GGGCAATAAAGCGTATTCCAGTCCATTTTAGTATCCTTATTTAGCATTACATCTGCTTCAAGGATACGCAAAATACTCAATTTTTCATCACCTCATCACGGGAGATGAGGGACACTACCCAAATTTGCGCCAGAAACCTTGTCTCGACGTTGCTCGACAACCATCGGGATGTTTTTTTCTGGGTTGTGCTGAGGCTGAATTTGTTGGATAATTGGATTATAGCCCTGATGAAAGGTTCGCCATGCTCATTCAAAATTTTCAACTCCTGCAAAATAACCTGCCGGTCAGGTTCGTTAAATCGCCCAATATTGACGTGCCGCTGCAAGAGCGCCTGTTCGTTGTGATGCACTACACCGGCGGGGCCAGTTTTTCCGCGTCGGTGGCCTGGCTGACATCGAAGAGCAGCGCCGTCTCGGCGCACCTGGTCATCGGGAGGGATGGGGAGGTGGCGCAGTTGGTGCCGTTCGACCTGCGGGCCTGGCACGCCGGGACGAGCGCGTGGAAGGGATATACGGGTATCAATAATTATTCCATCGGCATCGAGTTGGATAACGCCGGGATGATGAAGCGCAGCGGCAGCCAGTGGGTTTCGACTTTCGGACGGGTTTATCCAGATGCCGAGGTGCTGGCTGCGCCGCACAAATCTGTCCCAAATGTGATTTACGGCTGGCACAATTATACCGAAGCCCAACTCAAAAGCGCAGCAGAGGTGGTAGCGGCGCTGGTGAAGGCTTATGGCATCCAGGAAATCATCGGGCATGACGATGTTGCAACCGGGCGTAAATGGGACCCCGGCCCGGCCTTCCCGATGGAGAAATTTCGCCAAGATGTGGCAGCGCTGGTCAGTGGGCAGGCGGAAGAACAGGAGGAGCAGGACGATGAGGATGGCGGGGTTATCGTCGAGCCGCCCGAGGAGAAGGTGTTGATGCGCTACCGGGTCGAAAATCTCGACACCGGGAAAACAGCAGAATACACCTGGGCCACGGCTTTCAAACCGACCACACTGCTGCCGGTTCCGTATGTTTCGCAGCTGGGGCCGGGCGCAGATGCGCGCAAGAATGATTGCGGGGCGGCTTCGTCCATCATGCTGCTGAAGGCTTATCTCCCTAATTTCGAGATGACACCGGATGAATTTTACACGCGCTTCGCCATCCCCGGCGCAGACCCGTACTTGAGCGTGACCCAACTGCGCAATGCGATAGGCAACCTGGGCCTGCTGACCGACTTCCGCGCCACCCTGACGATGCAGGATTTGTTCGCTTTCCTGGCCGCCGGGAAACCCGTCATCGTGCTGCTGCGCTACAAAGTGTTCGAAGATGCCGGGCTGACCGAGAAACAGTTCGAGGGGCCGCACTTTGCCGTTGTGGTGGGAATGGACATTCGCAACATCTACATCCATGACCCGCTTTACACAAACCCGGCAGATGGCGAGGCGCACGCCTACCCGCTGGAACTGTTCTGGCGGGCCTGGAAGGAGGTCGCCAGCGACCCGAAAGTGCGCAACCCGGAGCGCTCGGCTATTATCCCGACGGCGGGCATCGGATTCAAGTTGAGCCGCCAGGTGAAGGTGATTGTTTCAGCGTTGAATGTGCGCGCATCGAACGTGCTGAATGCGCCCATCCTGCGGGTGCTGAAAAAGGGCGAAGTGGTCGAGATTGTGCGCGAAATGGGCGGCTGGGGCGAAATCGAAAGCGGCGGATGGGTTGCGCTGGCGTATACCGTCGCGGCATAATACCGGACGCGGATTACCCGGCAGGGACGAGGCGGAGTCAATCGCTGGCTGATGCTGACTGGTTTGCACAAAATCACCTTGAGATGGGTTATCTCAAACCCAAATCTAAAATCGAAAATCCTAACCCGGACAAGCCGGAAAAGCAAAACCTTTAAACACGAAGGTCACACGCGTGCCTGCTGCACGGTGCAGGCAAAGGGACACAAGGGAAAACATTAAAAGCTCTTAAAACCTTCGTGTACTTCGTGTCCTTTGTGTTTAAATTTTCTTACATTTTGTACAAGGATTCAACTTCAAAGGTACTATGAACTCCATTTCTCTCCGCTACGGAACCAACCCCCAACAGTCTCCCGCCCGCGTTTTCATGCGCAATGGAGCGGATATACCCATCACCGTGCTTGGCGGCTCGCCCGGCTATATCAACCTGCTCGACGGGCTGAACGCCTGGCAACTTGTCCGCGAGTTGAAAGCCGCCACCGGGCTGCCCGGCGCGGCCTCGTTCAAACATGCCAGCCCGGCGGGAGCGGCGGTTGGCCTGCCGCTCGATGAGACGCTCAAGAAAACCTACTTCGTAGATGACGCCGAACTCTCACCGCTCGCCACCGCCTACGCCCGCGCGCGCGGCGCGGACAGGCTTTGCTCCTTTGGCGACTTCATCGCCCTTTCCGAGGCTGTCGATGCCACGACCGCCAGGTTGATTGCCCGTGAAGTCTCAGATGGCATCATTGCTCCCGGTTACGAACCCGAAGCGCTCGATATTCTCAAGAAAAAGAAGCGGGGCAAATACGCTGTTGTGCAAATCGACCCGGCCTACGAAGCCCCCGCCACAGAAAACCGCGATGTGTTCGGCGTAACCCTCGAGCAGGGTCGCCATACCCGCCCCGTGACCGCCGCCGATCTCAAGAATATCGTCACCCGTAACAAAAACATCCCCGAATCGGCTTTGCGCGACCTGCTTATCGCCTGGATCGTGCTTAAGTACACCCAGTCCAACTCGGTGGCCTTCGTCAAAGACGGCCAGGCGATTGGCGTGGGAGCCGGGCAGCAGTCGCGTGTTCACTGTGTCCGTCTCGCCGGGCAAAAAGCCGACCTGTGGCGGCTGCGCCAGCATCCAGTCGTGCTTGCGCTTCCATTTCGAGATGAAATCAGCCGCCCCGAGCGCGATAACGCCATCGACCAGTTCTTGCGCGAGGACATCACCCCGCGCGAAAAGGCCGCCTGGCCTGATGTTTTCACCGAACCGCCACGCCCACTCACCCCCGATGAAAAACGAGCCTGGCTCGACGGCCTGACCGAAGTCGCGCTCGGCTCCGACGCCTTCTTCCCCTTCCCCGACAGCATCCACCGCGCTGCCGCTTCCGGCGTCAAATACGTCTTCGAACCCGGCGGCTCAGCCCGCGATTCCGATGTCATTTCTGCCGCGGACGATTATGGCATGGTGATGGCGTTTACAGGTATTCGGCTCTTCCATCACTAACCCCACGAGACCAATGCGCTCCCTGGCACCGCCCGCGCAGTGTAGCGGAACAGGTGGCAGGCGCAAGTGTCAGGATGGTTTCAGGTTTGGAATTGCCGATGTTAACATAGAGATGAGCAGACTCCAAACGGGTTATAATCGGTCATGCGGAATGGAATTTCGCATCACCAAAAGGAGATGTTATGCGACGGATCTTTGGCTTCTTAATCGGATTGTTCGTTGGCTGGCTGGTAGGCTCCACCCTGGCCCTGTTATTCGCCCCTGAAAGCGGGGAACAACTGCGCGGTGAACTGCGCGCCCGCTCCGGCAGTTTCATCAGCGAAGTAAAATCCGCCACCGAGGCGCGCCGCCAGGAACTCGAAAAACAACTGGCCGAACTGCGCGCCCCGCGCCCGCCCGCCGAATCAGCGTAGTTTTTCGTAAAACCCGGCAACGCGCGCCATGTTGCGCGTATACTCTGCCCGCTCTGCGATGATGGCCGCATTCTTTCCTGCGGCCTGTCTGCGCAGGGCGGCATCGTTTAATCCGCGCAGGATGGCCGCCGCCAGGGCTTGCGGGTCGCCGGGGTCAACCAGCAGGCCGTTTTCGCCCGGTTGAATCCACTCACGGATGGAATCCAGGTCGCCCGCCACCGGGAAAGAGCCGCAGGCCATCGCCTCCAGCAGGGTATTGGGCGTACCGTCATGGGTGGATGGCGAGACGACGACCTGCGCCGCACGGAAGAGTTCCGCCATTTGGGCATGTGGCCGCGCCGGGAGCAGTTCCACCGCCGACTCCACGCCCAGCCTTGCCACCGTTTCGACGGCCTCCCGCACCCCGGACATGGCTGCGCAGGCGAAGCGCGCATCGGGACGCTCTTTCAGCACCAGCGGAATGGCCGCAAAAAACGTATCGTTGCGCACATACGCCCGGAACCCGCGCGGGTTGACCACCAACGGGGCCGTTTGCGGCGACTGGGGCGGGTAAAACACATCGGCGCGGATGCCCCCATTCCCCGGCGTGACCAGCGTCGGGCGATCGAGCGCAAACCCCATCTGTTTCCCCAGCCGGATGTCGCGCTGGCAGTCGGCGTGGAGCGCGTCGGCCACCTGGAGAGTCCATTCGGTGTAGTGGCGCATCAGCGGGGTAGCGGGGGCGTGCAGGGTGAAATCGTTGCCCCAAACGGAAACGACCAGGGGGGCGAATCCGGCGGCGTCGGCGGCGAGCATCCCCTCGTATGGAATCCGCATGGCGTGGATGATATCGGGTTTGACCATCTCTATGAAACGGCGCAGCTGGCGGGATGCGCGGAAAATCGTTAGCGGGCCAAGCCACTGTCTGATAACGGTACGCAGTTTCAGGGTCGAAGCGCCCCACATCCCCCCTTTGGGCGCCGCGCCCGCTTCGGGAGCGGGTTTCGCGCTCGAGAAGGCGACCGGCACAATTTCCATCCCGCTGAATTGCAGTTCGGGCCGGCAGGCAAAGGTGGAGGCCAGGTAAACTTCATCGCCGCGTTTGGTGAAGTAATCAATCCAGTTCAGGGCAATGGGGGAGCGGCCATCGGCCACAAAGAGAATGCGCATGGCCGAAATATACCACTTGCGCCCGTTTTTTGCTTGACATTCGCCCCCCGGTCAGTTAGAATGTTTTTCGCTCGTTTGATGGGCCTGTAGCGCAGTTGGGAGCGCGCCTCAATCGCACTGAGGAGGCCAGGGGTTCGAATCCCCTCAGGTCCACACTCGATTTACATGCAGCATCCCGTTTAGCACCCTGCCAAAAAGCCGCTCTAAATGAGCGGCTTTTTGGTTTGGCATGAAAACTCAATGAAGATAAAAATATCCTAAAAAGTTTAAATCCGGGCAAGAGCTGGCAGAGCAAGGCCGAGTGAACAAAGCTGGTGTCGCTGTTGGTCATACGGCGGGCGTGGAATTCGTCAGACAGACAGGATTTGGTGAGCAAGGGAAGTCCATGAAAGTGGAATGGGGGAATCAGAAAGATGGAAAATGAAAGAGTGAAACGTTGTGGCTCTTTGAGAATTTGTGTGGCAAGGAATTTTTCTAAATTTTCGCGCCAGTCTGCATTTTCGGAGGTTGAGTTGTAATAAAATTGTAACAAATATCCAGCCGGCTTTGTGATGAATGTACGCATTGACATTTTCCAATATTAGTGTATGGTTAATGCAGTTTACATTTGTGTAAGGTTTGTGGTGGTTTAACAACAGCATGGCAGCCAGCGGATGAACCCAGGCGGGGCTTTCAACTTTGTTTTGGTCAATTCCGGATCATCCGATTGCAGACAAATTTCCAGAGTTCTTAGTGTGTTTAATTATCGATGGGGGATTGATTTTGCCTCCAGCGGTATGGCAAAAATTTTCGTTGCGAGCGGTACGTTTTTTGTCATAATGACCTTACAAAAACGCAAGGCTGTCGAAGGGGGATTTTTGGACACCTGTTCCCCGGAAACAAGAGCAGCAGGAAAACTGGACAACAGGCCCCGGCCTGTCTGTTCGCATTTCACCCATTATGGGAGGAGAAACTTATGAACGCCAAACGCCTTTTGACTTCCTTATCCACCCGCCTGACGGCGGCGACCATGCTGACCGTGCTGCTGCTGACTTTAGCTGTGGCAGCAGTCCAGGCCGCCGATACCGGCTGGGTAAACCCGGCCAATAACGCCGCCGATACCGGCGGAGACAATAATGGGTTCGAAGTAAACCCTGCCAATGCCTACACCGACGGGGCGGGCAATGCAGCCAACATGGATGGCACAGGGGATAGGCACCGTTACTGGGGCTATAACTTTGGCGCCATCCCCAGCGATGCTGTCATCCAGGGCATCGAAGTTCGCCTGGATTGGTGGTTGAGCGCCACTGCTGGCACCAATTCGATGAGCGTCGAATTGTCCTGGGACGGTGGTACTTCCTGGACCGCCGCCCAAACCACCACGACCGAGCCGACCGCCGAGGCCACCACGATTCTGGGCGGCACAGGGCACACCTGGGGGCGCGGTAACTCCTGGACGGCGGCTCAACTGAGCACCACGAATTTCAGGGTCAGGGTCACATCGACCTGTACGGGTTTCCTTGCTGGTTGTGACCAAAGAGATTTCTACCTGGACTGGGTGCCGGTGCGCGTCACCTACGTCCTGCCCACTACTACCGTACTAACCTCCTCATCAAACCCCTCGAACTTCGGCGATTCGGTTACATTTACGGCCACAGTCAGCGCGAGCAGCGGCACGCCGGCCGGCAATGTCGAATTCAGGGATGGCGCGACTGTGCTGGGCACGGTGGCGTTGAATGCGAGCGGCCAGGCAACCTATGCAACCAGCGCGTTGAGCGCCGGTTCGCACAATATCACGGCTGTCTACGTTGGTAATGCCACTTACAACACCAGCACCTCCAACACCGTCGTCCAGGGCGTCAACCAGGCCCCGGCCATCACCAGCGCCAACGCCGTCACGTTTAATGTCGGCGCGGCTGGCACCTTTACCGTGACTGCGACCGGTTTCCCGGTTCCCACGCTGGCCCGCTCGGGCGCTGCCCTGCCGTCAGGCGTGACTTTTAACCCCGCCACCGGGGTATTAAGCGGCACGCCGGCTTCCGGCACCGTCGGCACTTACAACCTGGTGTTCACCGCCACCAACGCCGGTGGAACCGCCACGCAGAACTTTACCCTGACCGTGGCGCGCGGCAACCAGACGATTAACTTTACCCAGCCAACCACCCCGGTTGGGTTTGGCGCAACATTTACCGTGAACCCAACCGCCACCTCCGGCCTGCCGGTGGCGGTGGTCGTAACTTCTGGCCCCTGCACCATCACCGCCGCACCCGGCCCGTATACCGTCACCACCACCGGTCTCGGCACCTGCCGCCTGACCGCCTCGCAGGCCGGGGATGCCAGTTACAACCCGGCTGCCTCCGTCTTCCGCGATGTGGTCGTGCAGCCAGCTGCAACCGTCACCACCATCACCTCTTCGGTCAACCCCTCGGTGTTGGGCCAGAACGTGATCTTCACGGTGCGCGTCACTTCTCCTTCTGGCGGTACTCCCACCGGCACTGTCACCATCACCAGTTGCGAATGGGCGCTCTTGTTCTGCGTGCCAGCCACCACCCAAACCTGGGGAACTTATCCCCTGGTCGGCGGGGTTGCCACCATCAACCGGGCCGATTTGCCGGTGGCGCGCTATGGCGGCAACATCATCCCCAGCCGGATCACGGTCAACTACGGCGGCGGGGGCAATTACGGTGGCAGCAGCACCACCCTCGATCAAACCGTCAATACGGCCAGTACAGCGGTGGCACTGACATCCAGCATTAACCCATCCTATTTTGGGCAAGCCGTCACCTTCACCGCCACGGTCACCGTGTCACCCCCCGGCGCAGGCACGGTCAATGGCGGCACCGTCACACTTTACGAAGGCGCCACTGTGCTGGGCAGCGGCACGGTGAATGCCAGCGGCGTGATCACGTTCACCATCTCCAACCTGGCGCGGGGCACGCATCCCATCACGGCCCATTTTGTTGGCACCAATGATTTTGGCACCAGCACCTCGCCGGTCTTGAACCAGGTTGTGCGGCGCGATAGCGACACATCGCTGAGCTCTTCGCTCAATCCCTCGGTTTACGGCAACACGGTCACCTTCACCGCCACCGTCACCGACCCGGGCGGTTTTGGCACGCCCACCGGCAATGTCAGCTTTTATGATGGCGCGACACTGCTCGGCACCTCCACCCTGAACGGCAGCGCCGTGGCCACCTTCAACACCAGCCTGCTAAGCGCCGGCAGCCATAATATCACCGCCACCTACAATGGCAACACCTTCTATGTGGCCAGCACCTCGAGCGTATTGGTTCAGGTGGTGAACCCAACCGCCCTGCTTGTCACCGCTGATAATCAGTCGATCACCTATGGCGATGCCAACCCACCCTTCACCTACAGTTTCAGCGGTTTCGTTAATGGACAAACCCTGGCAACCAGCGATGTGACCGGCGCGGCCAGTTGTTCAAGCACGGCCACCCCCACCAGTCCGATTGGTACCTATCCCATCACCTGCGCGATCGGCTCGCTTAATTCCAACAACTACACCTTTAACTTTGCCGATGGCGTGTTGACTATTCTCCAAAAAGCGCTGACCATCACCGCCCAGAACCAGGGCAAAACCTACGGCTTTACCCTGAATTTCACCGGCTCCGAATTCAACTCATCCGGACTGATCAATGCTGATACCGTCACCAGCGTGACCCTGACCAGCGCCGGGGCCGCCGCCGGGGCTCCGAATGGCTCCTATCCAATCGTGCCCAGCGCGGCGGTGGGAACCGGTTTGAGCAACTACTCCATCACATACGTCAACGGCACGCTGACGGTGGGTGGCAACCTGTTGGTCATCACCGCCAATGACTATGTTGGCGCGAATGCAAAAACCTATGGCTCGACCCTGACCCTGCCCGGCACAGCCTTCACCTACGCCCTGGCCGGAGGCGGCAGCCTGCTGCCCGGCGAAAGCCTGGACAGTGTGACCCTGACCAGTTTTGGCACACCTGCCAATGCGCCAGTCGGTACCTACCCCATCGTCCCCAGCAATGCCGTTGGCACGGGGCTGAACAACTACGTTATCATCTACCAGAACGGTCAGTTGGAGGTCAACCGGGCCTTGCTGACCTTTGATCCCGGCAGCCACACCAAACTTTACGGCGATACCTTCAGTGGTTACACCGGCACCTTTACCGGCCTGTTTCCCTTCGATAACACCATCACCCCCATCTATGACAGCGCCGGCGCGCCGCCCACCGCCACCGTCACTGCCCCCGGCCCGGTCTACCCGATCACGGTCACATTCAACGACCCCGATGGACGCCTGGGCAACTACACCCTGACCCTCGACCCGGCCCCGGCCGCCACGCTCACGGTCCTGCGGCGCACCCTGACGGTCCTCCCCACCGACCGCAGCAAGGTGTACGGCGATACCCTGACCTCGGCTGATTTCAGCGGCACCATCACAGGCATTCAGAACAGCGATAACATCACTGCCACCTACGACAGTCCGCTCGGCGATCCGCCCACCGCGCCGGTTGGCCCCTACAACATCGACGCGACCGTGTTTGACCCCGATAACCGGCTGCCCAACTACACCCTCGACCAGCGCGTGGGCACCCTCACAGTTACGCGGCGCTCCCTGGTGGTCACCTCCAACAGCCAGAGCAAAATTTATGGCGAGGTCTTCGACCCGGCCAATTTCACTGGTTCAGTGGTCGGCCTGCAAAACAGCGATGTGATCACACCCAACTACGACAGCCTCGGTGAGCCTGCCACAGCCCCGGCTGGCACCTACAACATCACCGTTCTGCCGTTAAATGACCCCGGCAATGTGCTTTCGAACTATAACGTCACCTACAACATCGGCACGCTGGCCGTCCTGCGGCGCGACCTGGTCTTCACGCCAGACCCCCAGACCAAATTCTACGGTGAAAACTTTACCGCCTTCACCGGCACCGTTACCGGGCTGCAAAATGGCGACCCAATCACTCCGAACTATTCCAGCCCGGGCAGCATCCCCACGGCCACGGTTGCCGGGTCTCCATACCCGATCATCATCACCCTCAGCGACCCATCCAACCGGCTGGGCAACTACAACTACACCATCAACTCTGCCGAATTGACCGTCCTCCAGCGCAGCCTGGTGGTGACGCCGACCGATCAATCCAAACCTTACGGCACCTGGTTCACCGCTTTCACCGGCACCATCACCGGGATTCAGAACGGCGATAATATCACCGCCAATTACTCCAGCCCCGGCTCGCCGCCCGCGGCAGCCGTTGGGCCGCACCCCATCACCGCCACGCTGAATGACCCCACCGGCAAATTGGGCAACTACGCTGTCACCCTCAACCAGGGTACCCTGACTGTCAACACCCTGACCCTGACAGTCACCGCCCACAACCAGAGCATCGTGTACGGCAACCCCGACCCGGCCTTCACTTTTACCTACACCGGCTTCGCGGCAGGTGACACCGCCTCGGTCATCGATACCCCCCCAACCTGTACCGTTGTCCCGCCGCATACCAATGTCGGCAGCTACCCGATAACCTGCTCGGGCGGGGTCGATAACACCTACACCTTCGACTATGTCGATGGCACGCTGAACGTCACCCGGCGCAACCTGGTGGTCACGCCCGCCGACCGCATCAAGATTTACGGCGCCGTCATCACCAACCTGAGCGGCACCATCACCGGCATCCAAAACAGCGAAACGATCACAGCGACTTACGACAGCGCTGGCGCAGTGGCGACGGCTGCCGTTGGCACTTACCCCATCAGCGCCACCCTGAACGCCGCGCCCGGCGTGCTGGATAACTACAACATCATTGCCAACACCGGCACCCTGACCGTCGATCCGCGCGCCCTGATTGTCTCGCCCAACAACCAGACCAAGCTCTATGGCGATACCTTCAGCGCCTATACCGCTACGGTCAATGGCATTCAAAATGGCGACCCGATTACGTTGACCTACGCCAGCGCTGGCGCAGACCCCACCGCCACAGTCGGCCCATACCCCATAACGGTGACGCTTGCCCCAGCGGCTTTGTTGAGCAACTACGACATCACCATCAACCCGGCTACCCTGACCGTCACCCGCCGTCCGCTGGTGGTGACCCCCGATAACCAGACCAAAGCCTTTGGCGTCAATTTCACCGCCTTCACCGGCTCGATCACCGGCATTCAGAACGGCGAAAACATCACCGCCACCTACAGCAGCACCGGCGCCCCGGCCGCCGCCCCGGTTGGTACCTACCCAATCACCGCATCCCTGAACGACCCCGGTGGATTCCTGCCCAACTACAACGTTACCTACAACACCGGCACCCTGACGGTTGGCAACACCATCCTGACCGTCACCGCCGACAACCAGACCAAAACCTACGGCGACCCAGATCCGGTCTTCACCTTCGCCTACTCCGGCTTCCAGAGCGGCGATGACCCCAGCGACCTGACCACCGAGCCTACCTGCCAGGTTCTGCCCGCTCACAACGCGGTTGGCAG
>Ga0116204_1002002_pt1 | contig 11240 bp, 10 predicted proteins | sample LakKivwa52mmetaG_FD_94481 | JGI IMG/M metagenome (GOLD analysis project Ga0116204, IMG submission 94481) | Anoxic lake water microbial communities from Lake Kivu, Rwanda to study Microbial Dark Matter (Phase II) - Lake Kivu water 52m metaG | ecosystem: Environmental > Aquatic > Freshwater > Lake... | reverse complement strand
CGTGCCGTTAAGTCAAAATTTCCCTGAAATCCTTGGTTTTGAGCTGGAAGCCCTGAGAATCATGCTTCTGGATAGTAGAATCATTACAAATGTCCCTTTTAACCCGCCCTGAGATTGCACGGTCTTGCACAAAGATTGGAGAAGATTTATACTTACAGAGTCGCAAGGCTTTGCCTAAAGGCTGGCCATATTATTTACTCTTCTAGAGGAGAAGAAAATGAAAAAGATGTATTTCGTTTCAGCGCTGTTGATCATCGCTTCGATGGTTCTCGCGGCTTGTGGTGGCTCTGCGGCCCCCGCTGCCGGCGGAGAAGAAGGCGCGGCTGTTAAGGTTGGTCAGGTGACCGATCTTGGCGGTATCGATGACAAGTCTTTCAATGCCACTGCGTACGCTGGTATTGAACAGGCTGTTGCTGAATTGGGTGTGGAAGGCAAGTATCTGGAATCGACCCAGCAGGCTGACTACAACAAGAACATTCAGCAGTATGTTGACGAAGGCACCGACCTGATCGTGACCGTCGGCTTCCTGCTCGGCGTGGATACCGCGGTTGCCGCGAAAGCCAACCCCGACACCAACTTCGCCATCGTGGACTATTCCTACCCCGACTGCTTCGGCACCGACTTCGTTGAAGGTCAGACCTGCGGTTCCGCAACTGAACTGCCCAACGTGCTCGGCTTGACCTTTGCGATCGACCAGGCTGGCTTCCTTGCTGGTTATGCCGCCGCTGGCTCCACCCAGACCGGCAAAGTTGCCACCTTCGGTGGTATCAACATTCCTCCTGTCGTTGCCTTCATGATCGGCTACGAAAAGGGTGTGATGTACTACAACGAAGAGAATGGCACCAACGTGGAAGTTCTCGGTTGGGACACCGCCGCTGGCGATGGTTCCTTCACCGGTAACTTTGACTCCCTCGATGACGGCCGCTCCTTCGCTGAATCCTTCGTTCAAGAAGGCGCTGACATCATCCTGCCCGTTGCTGGACCTGTGGGTCTCGGCTCCGCTGCCTACTGCCAGGAATCCGGCGCTTGCAAGATCATCGGCGTGGACACCGACTGGACCGTTTCCTCCCCCGAGTACACCGACGTCATCCTCACCAGCATTCTCAAGAACATGAATGTTGCCGTGTACGATGCGATCAAAGCCCAAGTTGAGGGAACCTTCGCTGGCGGCATGTACGTCGGCACCGTCGCCAATGGCGGCGTGGGTCTCGCTGATGTAGCTGGCGCTTCCGATGAACTCAAGGCTGGCCTCGAAGCTGTCAAGCAAGGCATCATCGACGGCTCGATCCCCACTCAGTAATTCGCCCGTCTGAACTAAAGAAAGCCGGGGGAGGGTTTCCTCCCCCGGCTTTTTCTTCGCAACAGCGCTAGATCCAAAAGGTGTTTTCATCTTAACATCCAATTTCCATGTACCATCCTTTATAATGGGGGGACGGTACAAAAAAGACCTTTTGGATTTATCGAATTCATAAAGATAGAGGGCATGATATGACAAATGTTCTTGAACTGCGAGGCATTACCAAACGTTTTCCCGGCGTTCTCGCAAATGATAAGATCGACATCACTTTACGGGAGGGGAAGATTCTCGCCCTGCTGGGGGAAAATGGCGCAGGCAAAACCACATTGATGAATATTCTCTATGGGCTGTACAAACCCGACGAAGGCAGCATTGCCGTCCACGGTAAGGAAGTGGAAATTCACGGTCCCAATGACGCCATCGCACAGGGCATCGGCATGGTGCATCAGCACTTTATGCTTGTGCCAGTGATGACCGTCACCGAGAATGTGATGTTGGGCATCGAACCGACCAAGAATGGCATATTTCTGGATAAGGAAAAGGTCGCCGGGCGGATCCGCGAGATTTCAGACCAGTACGGATTGGATGTTGACCCGAATGCCTACATCAAAGACCTGCCGGTGGGCATTCAACAGCGTGTCGAGATCATCAAAGTCCTCTATCGTCAGGCAGATATCCTGATCCTTGATGAGCCAACAGCAGTGCTCACCCCGCAGGAAGTGGAAGGGCTGTTCATGATCATCGATACCCTGATCAAGTCTGGCAAATCCATTATTTTTATTACACATAAATTAAAGGAAGTTCTGGCTGTGGCAGACGACATCACTGTGTTGCGCCTTGGACGGGTGGTTGGTTCCATCAACCCCAAGGAAGCCACAACCGAGAAACTTGCCGTCATGATGGTGGGGCGTGATGTGAACCTGGTTGTGGATAAGAAGCCCGCCAAGCCCACAGAGCCTGTGTTGGTGGTGGAAAACTTATATGTGCGTGATGAACGCCAGAACCAGACCGTACAGGGCGTTTCTTTCGAAGTCCGCAAGGGCGAGGTGTTGGGTGTGGCAGGTGTGCAAGGTAATGGACAGACCGAATTGGTCTATGCCCTGACCGGGCTTCTACCGCTTGAAGACGGAACCATCCGTTTACTGGGTGAACCCATTCACCGCACGACGCCACGCAATATTCTCGAACGCGGTGTGGCTCACATTCCTGAAGACCGCCAGCGTCATGGTTTGATCCTCACCTTCCCCATCCATGACAATATGATGCTGTGTACCTACTACAAGAATCCTTTCGCGCGCGGAATTTCCCTCCAAGAAAAGACCATTTTTAGCAATGCTGAGGAATTGGTGGGGCAATATGATGTGCGCACCCCGAACATCTACGTCAATGCGGGAACTCTGTCTGGTGGCAACCAGCAAAAGGTGATCGTGGCGCGTGAATTTTCCCGTCCGATCCAATTGCTGATCGCCTCACAACCCACCCGCGGGCTGGATGTCGGTTCGATCGAATATATCCACCAACAGATCATCAAAAAACGGGACGAAGGCACAGGCGTGTTGGTGGTTTCTTCCGAGTTGGATGAGATCCTGGCCCTTTCGGATCGGATCGCCGTGATGTACAAGGGACAGATCATGGGCATTGTGGATGCCCAAACTGCCACCAAGGAACAACTTGGGCTGCTCATGGCGGGTATTCATCCGTCTGAAACTGCCCAGGCTTAATCAGGAGATGCTTCAGTGAACAAAACGGATACAACATCCCAAACCCCTGAAACCAAAACCAGCAAGGAAAACCATAATGAATCCATCTGGCAGGCTCTGCTGGTGCCGGTGCTGGCTGTGGTTACAGGTCTGTTTTTAGGCGGCATTGTAATTCTGGCAAGCGGAGAAAATCCCATAAATGCCTATGGTGCTTTGTTTACAGGTTCATTCGGTAAACCCGCTAATTTCATCGAAGGTATCAGTGTTTTATTCTCCACTGGCGACACTGCGGCTCTTATTAAAGCCATTTACCCGTTCACCGAAAGCCTTGTGATTGCCACCCCTTATATCTTCGCCGGGCTTTCTGTGGCACTCGGTTTTCGCTGCGGCTTGTTCAACATTGGCGCAGAAGGACAGTTCTTCATCGGCGCGTTGGTTTCAGCTTTCGTCGGCTACAGCCTCAAGGGGCTGCCCATGATCATCCACCTGCCGATCGCCATTCTGGCGGGAGCAGCAGGCGGTGCGCTCTGGGGCATGGTGCCGGGCTATCTCAAAGCCCGCTTTGGCGCACATGAAGTGGTCAACACCATTATGATGAACTGGATCGCCTTCCGTTTGAGTGACTGGCTGTTGAGCGGACCAATGAAAGCTTCCGGCTTCCGCCCTGTGACCCCCAATGTACTCGCTTCTGCGGAACTGCCGCGCTTCTTCCCTGAACCGTTGCGCTTCAACCTTGGCTTTTTCATTGCCTTGTTGGTGGCTTATTTTATCTACTGGTTCCTTTTCAAAACCACACTCGGGTTTGAGATCCGTGCAGTGGGTGCCAACCCAGATGCCGCAAAATATGCGGGTATGAACATCATCCGAAATTTCGTTTTGGTGATGGCGCTGGCTGGCGCGTTGGCTGGGCTGGCTGGTTCTTCACAAGTTCTCGGCGTAGACCATTGGGTGGGTCAGGGCTTCTCTGCCGGGTATGGGTTCGATGCGATCGCCATCGCCCTGCTCGGAAAAAGCCACCCGGCAGGCGTCGTGATGGCGGCTTTGTTATTCGGCTTCCTGCGCGGCGGAGCGACGAACATGCAATCCATGGCGGGCATCCCCATTGATATTATCTCGATCATCCAAGGTTTGGTGATTGTCTTCATCGCCGCACCCGGCATCATCCGCTGGCTCTACCGCATCCGCACCATCAAAACCGAAGAAACCGTCCTCACCCGTGGATGGGGAAGTTAACAGGTGACAGGCATGACACAAGAAACTCATATCAAAACCGCGTTCGAGAAACGCAAACAGCAGGCCTATGGCATCACTCTGCTTGTCACAGGTTTGATCATCTACCTGCTTTTTGGGCTGAACACCGAAGCAGGCTTGCTCACCACCTTTGGCTTGAACCTTGCCGGCACGAACGCCATTCCCATTGATGACCTGATCGTCCCTGCACAGGCAACGGTGTATCTAATGTCTGCCATTGCAGCATTCGTTGGCGCCTACCAACTGGCGCGCGGTGTGCGCTCCACCGGCGCGTTGCTGGGCATCGTGGCATTCACGTTTGTTGTTGCCTTCCTCACATGGGCGGCGGCAGGCAAATCCTTTAACCTAACCGGCATGTTGACCAGTTCCCTCGTGCGCGCCACTCCCATTGCCCTCGCGGCATTGTGCGGTGTTATCAGTGAACGTTCAGCGGTTATCAACATTGGTATCGAAGGCATCATGCTCATCGCAGCACAGGTTGCCGTTGTAACTGCAACCCTCTCGCAAAATCTATATGTGGGCTTGATCCTCGCCATCCTCATCGGAGGCTTGGTGGCAGCATTTCACGCCTTCCTTGTCATCCGCTTCAAAGTGGACCAGGTCGTCAGCGGTGTAGCCATCAACATCTTCGGCGCCGGCATGACCTCCTTCATCAGCTCCCGCTTTCTGCAAAAAGCCACTGACGCCCTCAACAACTCCGGCACCTTCCCGATCATTTCCGTCCCCGGTTTTTCAAAGATCCCTGTCCTCGGACCTGTGCTCTTTGAAAACAACCTGATCGTTTACCTCACACTCCTTCTCGTGGTTGTTTTACACGTCATGCTCTTCCACACCCCGTGGGGACTTCGCACCCGCGCAGTCGGTGAACACCCCAAAGCTGCCGATACCTTGGGTATCAATGTGTACTTCGTTCGTTATGTCAACGTCATCCTCGGCGGCATGATCACCGGGTTGGGCGGCGCCTACTTCACCATTGGCTCCGTCGGCCGCTTCGACGAAATCATGACCGCCGGCAAAGGCTTCATCGGCCTCGCCGCAATGATCTTCGGCAAATGGAATCCCATTGGCGCATTCAGTTCCTCGCTGATCTTTGGGTTCGCAGACTCGCTGCAAGTGAAGCTCCAGATCTTGCGCGTGCCCATCCCCTCGGAATTCCTGCTCATGGCTCCCTACATCGTGACGATGATCATCCTGACCGGTGTCGTCGGACGAGCCATCCCCCCCGCCGCAGACGGCCAGCACTACGAAAAATAAACGCCTCCCGCCGACCTGCGAACTGGTTCGGCAATCAGGCAGGTTCCACTCTAAAACAGAACAGGGACTCTACCGTCCCTGTTCTGTTTTAAGTATAAAAATCATATGCGGTAAAATATTCTTGGAAGAAGGAGAAATCAACATGAATAACAAGATCCGCTTTTTTCACCTTTTGATCATCATTGCATTATTCCTTGGCGCATGCAACCTGCCTAGTAACAACCCGGAGGATATCCGTGCCACCGCCGCTGCACAAACAGTGGAAGCCCTTCTCAGCGCCACACCAGCCATTCCAGATACGGCAACCCCGACCCCATTTGAAACCATCACTCCGATCCCCACAGCAGCGTTTACCAGCACCCCACTAGCCACCGCAACCTCGAACTGCAACGTAGCGCAATTCATCACCGACGTCACAATCCCCGATGGGACCATCATGACTCCGGGACAATCCTTCACCAAAAAATGGCGAATCCGAAATATTGGTTCCTGCGCCTGGAACGGCTACAACCTCGTCTTCGATAGTGGCGAGGCTTTGGGTGCCTCCCCCTCCAAACCGATCGCTCTCGTCAATCCCGGACAGGAATTGGACCTGGAAGTTGCGTTCACTGCTCCCGCCACCGCAGGAACCTATCGCAGTTACTGGCGCATTGTCACCAATGGCAATGTACTTGTTCCTGTGGTCAGCGGGTATCAGGGAAGGTCGTTCTATGTGGAGATCAAGGTTCAAGCCCCAACACCCTCCAACACCCAGCTAAACCTCAATGCCATTGCCAGCGAAAGCGGAACGCTCTATGAGCCAGCCGCCGGGGTTCCACAAACCATCCTCGCCGGTGACACCGGGGACAACTCCATTGCCCGCGGTTACATGAGCTTCGACATTTCCTCCATCAGCGGCAAAACCATCCAAAGTGCCTCACTGAACCTTGGAAGCTGCTCCACCATGCAGAACCCATTTACCAGCCTTTCCGGCATCTGGGTGGGTGAAGTGCAATACCCCCTGCCGCTCGACCAAGCCGATTACAACATCAGCGGAAATGGCATCGTCCTGCTCGACTCCATCCCTGCACCAATTGATGTGAAAACCAATGTGCAAGCGCGCGTTACAGAAGGGAAAGCCCGCTTCCAGATCCGCCTGCACCCTGCCGGACTCTCAGATAATGATGGTCAGGCAGACTATATCACCTGCAATGCAGGGTCTGTCACGCTTACAATCGTTTACAATCCGTAGATAAGCATCCATTAATCCGCAACGCCCGCAAATGCGAGCGTTGCCATTTAACAGTATAATCATTTCCTGAAATATGAAAGGAAAAAAATGCTTAACCCCAAAAAATATTTACTCTCCACCCTACTTATCCTAATCCTGACCCTCACTGCCTGCGGCGCCGACGGCTCCACACAGGAATCAACCATTCAAACCGCTGTCGCACTGACAGTCGCTGCACAACCTACAAGTACACCCCTCAACACTGAAACCCCATCTGCTCCGGTCATCCCCACCAAAACACCGTTCCAACAGGAAACACCCACCTTGCCTTCCGCAGGGCTCCCTACACAACAACAGGGCAGCAACCAAAAATTCGAATGTGCCAAAGCCAGCATCCAGAGCGAAACCATTGTAGATGGGACCATCTTCAAGCCTGGCGAAGTGTTCACAAAAACCTGGAACATCACCAACACCAGCACATGTGTATGGGACACGAACTATAAGATCATCTTCTGGGATGGGAATATTTTGGGCGGCGGATATGTCTACAACCTGCCGCAAGCCACAGGTCCCGGGCAGACCGTGCCGGTCTCCCTTGTATTGACCACACCCGATATAGACGGCACCTATAAATCCGAATGGAAACTACAGACCTCGGACGGCATCAACTTTGGCGTGGGACAATACAGCGCCGCCTTCTACACCGAGATTGTGGTTTCATCTTCGGCAACTCCAGATTTCGGCATCACGGCCGTGGATTTGTACGTCACTCGCAATCCGCTTTTCGGATGTGAACCTGCAAATATGACCTACACCGCCACAGCCACCTTTACAACCAATGGACCAGTGGAATTTGAATTCCGCTGGCTTCAACAAGACGGCAATAATTCAGAGCCCCAATTTGTAAAAATAACCTCCGCCACGCAAAAGACCTTCACCCGCGTTTGGAAATTAGGCCGCACAGCGGCACAAAATAGCAATCGTTGGTTCCAGATCTTTGTGACCTCACCCGTTAATAAAGAATATCCAAAAGTTGGTTTTGAGTTTTTCTGTCCGTAAACAGTCTTCAAAACACAGCCGGCGCAGCCTGCCGGCTGTGTTTTTAGGGGAACCATTGCAGACATCCATTCGTCTTTAATTCTTGAAGAAAGATACTGACGGAGGAACCATGTCTCGTAGATTTTCACCCATTGCACTCTCCCTGGCATTCCTATTGGTTGCGCAACTAGCCTGTAACCTGCCTTCCGGGCAGGCAACACCCGACCCATTTGCCACCCTAAACGGGCTGTACACCGCCTCTGCCCAAACGCTGGAAGCAGCTGGCACAGCCACACCCGGCTTGCCCCTGCCGACCGAAACCCCGCAGGGAACTGCTCCAGTGACGCATACGCCGGTGTACCAGTCGCCAGCCCCATCGTCGCGGTGTGATGCGGCGCAATTTCTGGCGGATGTCACCTACCCGGATGGGAGCCTCGTCGCACGAAACAGCACCTTCGTCAAAATCTGGCGCATCAAAAATGTAGGCTCCTGTGCATGGACGACATCCTATGCACTGGTCTTTACAAGCGGCGACGCCATGGGCGCTTCTGCGTCTGTTGCCATGCCCGGCACGGTGAATCCGGGGCAGTATATCGAAGTTCCTGTCACCTTCACCGCCCCCAACAAGGACGGGAGTTATCGCGGCTATTGGAAACTACGCAACGCATCCGGAGTTCTCTTTGGGCTTGGCGCGCAGGCAGATACCGCATTTTGGGTCGACATCAAGGTTGGTGGTCCTTCGTTTGTCGCTTATGAGTTTGCAGCCGAATACTGCAAGGCTGAGTGGAGTAATGGAGAGAATGCCCTTGCATGCCCCGGCAGCGAAGGGGATGCGAAGGGATTTGTTGTGCGGTTGAACACTCCCAAAATGGAGAATGGCTACACAGAAGATGAGCCTGGTTTGCTGACTGTGCCGCAGAATAAGAACAACGGCATCATCAGCGGGCAGTACCCTGCCTTTACGATACAGGCTGGTGACCGTTTCCGCACTCTGGTCAACTGTCAGCACAATTCGCCAAATTGCAATGTAGTTTTCAGGCTCGATTACCGCAGCGGCGGGCAGGTCAAAACGCTGGCAAGCTGGCAGGAAGTGTACGAAGGCAAGTACTATCCCGTTGACCTCGACCTGAGCAGCCTGGCCGGGCAAACCGTGAAATTCATCCTGTACGTCAGTTCAAATGGCGGGAGCAATCAGGATAACGCCCTCTGGCTGAACCCACACATCTCCGCATCGGATCTCCGCCGCCAACTGCCACACCAAGCCAAACACCGACCCTCACTCTGACACCTACCGCCACCGCAACAGCCACGGCATCTCCCACAGCGACCGAAACGCCTACCGAAACACCACCGCCATAGTGCGATATAATGAAGTCAACCATTTTTGGAGGTTTAACCATGAAATTCGGCAAGTCGATTTGGCTGACGGGTTTTCTATTATCCGCAGTCTTACTTAGTTCCTGCAATATCGGAGAAACACCAGCACCCACCGAGGATCCGGGTGCAATTCAGACTCAGGCATTCGAGATCGTGTTGACCCAGTCTGCCTTGCAGCAAACTCAAATACCGACCGCCACCCTGCCGCTTCCCACCATTGATCTTTCCGGCGCGACGAATACCCCCTTCGCCTTCAACACTCAACAGCCGGGCCTCACCCCGCTCTCGCTCCTGACCCCCACCGTGGGCGTCGTCAGCACTGTCACCACCAAGAACGGCTGTAACGACGGGACATATCTTGGAGAAGGCGGCGTTACAGATGGAACCGTCCTCGCCCCCAACAAAGATTTCAGCAAGTCTTTCTCCATTCAGAACACAGGCACATGCGCCTGGGACGAAGGTTACTCCTTTGCATTCGTGACCGAATTCTCCACACCGGGCTTTCAAGGATACAGCATCGTATTACCAAAAGACAAGCCACAAGACTACACTAAAGTTGGTGCTAGTCAAACCTACGTTCTGAAGCTAACCGCCCCCAAGGAACCTGGCACCTATAAGGCCTATTGGAAGTTAAAAGACGACGCTGGTAATTTCTTCGGTCCGCTTGTCTGGCTGGAAATTGTCGTCAAATAACCACTCATAGAGCCAAGGAGAGGCACCATGAAATCAAAACTGCCGATTACCCTGTTGGCAATCGTTCTGCTCATTAGCGCCTGCGCCCCTGCCACGCCAATAGAGCCCACCCCAGACGTGAACGCGATCCGTACTTCGGCGGCGAACACAGTGGTGGCAGAATTCACGCTCACAGCAGCAGCATTCACACCCACCTCCGCGCCTCCCACAGAGACACCCACACCGGAGATCCCAACCGAAACACCGACCATCGCCTTTGCAACCGACCCAACTCAGGCTGCGCTTGGCACTCCGGCCGCCCTGTGCGATAACTACTCCTTCGACCTCACCACGTTAGATGTCACCGTCCCCGATGGAACGCCGATGACACCCGGCCAGGAATTCGTAAAGACCTGGAAGATCAGAAACACCGGCATCTGCACCTGGGACACAGGCTACAAAGCCATCTTCTCCTATAGTTCTCCCGCGAACCAAACCATGGGAGCCCAACCCGTTCCGTTGGCAGCCCTTGTCGCACCGGGAGAAGAAGCCGAAGTATCCGTCCAATTCAAAGCCCCGGCAACACCGGGCGAATACACTGGTTACTGGCAGATGGTCAACTCCAAGGGCATACCCTTTGGCACAAAAGATTTCATCCTAATCGTGAAGATTGTCGTCCAATAACCGAAATCAACTCAAGCAAGCCATAAAAGAAAAAGCGCGCCAGCTGGGATTCATCCCGATAAATCAGATTTAATCACGCCAATTTACTTGACGGTAACACTGTGATCTAAAATAGGGTAAGCATTAGTGCTTGCCCTGTTTTATTGCCTTTGATTAGACAAACAGAACATTTGTTCTGTTATAATCCCAGCATGTCTATCTGGCACAAATTATTGGCTATGATAGGCTTGCGCCCCATATCCGCCCCTCGTAAGTATCAGGTCAGCGAGTCCATGCATGTCACGTTGACCACCCTCTCCCAGCACGAAGGGCGTCCTGAAGACGAGTTGATCCAAGACCTGCTGGCTGCCGGCCTCACCCAATATTATTCTTTCGTTGAACTATGGCACAAATGGGAAGCCTTGTCACCCCGTGAGCGAGATGTTGCCGCGTTGGTATGTTTGGGATATACCAACAAAGAGATCGGGGTTCAGTTAAGCATCTCGCCTGAGACGGTCAAGACCCACCTGCGGAACGTGCTGGTCAAGTTCGGTCTGCAAAACCGTACCGAACTGCGGCTCAGCATGAAGACATGGGACTTCAGTGCCTGGCAAAAGTGACCTTACCTGTACTGTCCCAATCGTTTTAGATACCAACATCTGCCTCCCCAATGGATGTAACCCACAAATCCCCCACCAGGGGATTTTTTATTTTTTGGTTCTAAAGTATTTTAGGAACATGAATATCCTCCCCGCGCTCAAGACCGGCAAGATCATCG
>Ga0116204_1002001_pt1 | contig 11250 bp, 8 predicted proteins | sample LakKivwa52mmetaG_FD_94481 | JGI IMG/M metagenome (GOLD analysis project Ga0116204, IMG submission 94481) | Anoxic lake water microbial communities from Lake Kivu, Rwanda to study Microbial Dark Matter (Phase II) - Lake Kivu water 52m metaG | ecosystem: Environmental > Aquatic > Freshwater > Lake ... | reverse complement strand
TGATGCAAACAGGGAACGTATTATCGAAAAGACGATCGATATTTCATACGATAAAACTGAGATCCCGGTTGAAATATCCCTCCAGTATAATAACTCCTTTTCGGAGAATGTACACTCATACGTGAATAACATAAATACGATTGAGGGAGGCACTCACCTGGCAGGATTCAGGCGCGGGCTTACCAGGACACTCAAAAAATATGCTGAAGACTCAGGCGCCACTGCCAAGCTTAAATTTGATATTAACGGAGATGATTTCCGTGAAGGACTGACAGCGGTTATCTCTGTAAAAGTTGCTGAACCCCAGTTTGAAGGACAGACAAAGACAAAGCTCGGCAATTCAGAGGTGATGGGTGCAGTTGACCAGGCTGTCAGTACAATGCTCACAAATTACCTTGAAGAAAACCCCAGGGATGCAAGGGTAATCGTCCAGAAAGTCATTCTTGCAGCAACTGCCCGCCATGCGGCACGCAAGGCAAGAGAGCTGGTTCAGCGAAAAAATGAGTTCTCAGGTTCAGGATTGCCCGGTAAGCTTGCCGACTGCGCCGACAGGGATCCTGCAAAATGCGAGATCTATCTTGTGGAAGGTGATTCAGCAGGAGGAACGGCAAAACAGGGTCGCGACAGACGGTTTCAGGCAATACTGCCGTTACGCGGCAAGATACTGAACGTGGAAAAAGCGATGCACCACAAAATATATGAGAGCGAGGAGATAAAGAATATCTTCACGGCACTGGGTGTAAATATCGGAACCGAAGAAGACAGCAAAGCCCTCGATATTTCAGGACTCCGTTATCACAAGATCATTATAATGACCGATGCCGATGTCGATGGCTCCCATATAACAACTCTTATTATGACATTCTTCTTCAGGTATATGCAGGACCTGATAAGAGGAGGGAACCTGTTCATAGCAACACCTCCACTCTATCTCGTTAAAAAGGGTAAATCAGAACGCTACTGCTGGACAGAGGAGGAGCGTGAAAATGCCGTGAAGGAGATGGGACAGGGCAAAGATTCATCGGTATCCATACAGAGATATAAAGGCCTTGGCGAGATGAACGCCGAACAGCTCTGGTCGACAACAATGAACCCTGATACAAGAACCCTCCGCCAGGTGACCATCGAAAGCGCTGCCGAAGCCGACCATATCTTCTCTATGCTGATGGGCGACGAAGTTCCTCCCAGAAGGGAGTTCATCGAAACCCATGCTAAATACGCCAGGATAGACGCCTGAATCAGGTCCCGAGGATTTTCCTCCGTATCTCAACAGCCCGGTACTGACAAACCTCCGAACAGCAGAAACACCTTATACATTTGCTGTCGGTCAGAACTACATGGTTATTCCTGTCATTATGCATTGTAATTGCATTAACCGGACATATCTGAATGCATTCCATGCATCCCGTGCAGTTCCTGTGGATAAATACCGGCCTGCGCTCCAGCTTCCTCAGGAATTTAAACCTGTTTGAAATGAATTTGAATGAGATGTTCTTGTCAGAAGTAACGGGAATTCTCCTGAACTCCTTTTTTATTATTGAGCTTAATTCAGGGCCGTCATAGATTATTTCACTTTTATCCTTCAGCCATTTCCCCCTCGATATTGAATCGTATGTGGTAGGGATATCCATTGGATCATAACCGGCGATGCTTGTGGCTATTATATCGAGGGCAACAGGATTTGTCGAACCGAGAAGAACTCCGGTTTGTATTGGTTTTCCCTGCGCCGGACCCTGCCCCTCCATGCCCCAGATTCCATCCATCAGGAAGAAATGCGGCAACAGGGCTTCATTGAGGTCAACCAGGAAACAGGCAAAGCTTTTCCTGTTCTGATGAAGTGCATGCTGCAAGGCTTTGCTGAAGCCCGGAACAAGTCCCAGTGTGTTTTTTATTGCACCGGTGAAATACACAAGCTCATGATTCTTGAATTTGGGAACAGAGATGATCAGGTCGACTTCATCTGCTATTGAAGCGACTTTTATTCTCCCGTTCGGGAGCCTCCTCTCAGAAGGGCTCTTTGTAAAATCAGCCCATGGAACTCCTGTTTTTTCGCAAACCCTCAGCATACCGGATTTAACCGGTATCATTCCCCCAAAATGTATCGAAGGGGAATCACCTGCAAATACCCGGGCGCCTTTCGATTGCAGATACCTGATTAACGCCTCAACCACAACAGGATGGGTAGTAACACATTTTTCCGGTTCCCTGTCGGAAAGGATGTTCGGCTTGACCAGGACTTTTTTCCCGCTTACACCGGGGCCTTCGCAACTCTCATATATCTCCGCTACAAGGCTGTAAACCTTGTCATAATCATATTCCCTGCACTCCCTGACTGTTACTTTCGTGTTCATTTTTATTAATTTGATAATATCGTTTCTGCAAGGATATTCTCAATATGTCTGACAATAATTCCTGAGCGACCTGTGAAATTGTTGACAATTATGCAGAAGACCAGCTCCTTGCCGGAAACAGACTGCAGATAGCCCGCATAGCCTCTGACCCTGGTCATTGATCCGCTCTTTGCTCTCATTCTTGTTTCAAAAACAGGATCCCTGAAGTGATTTCTGAGAGTTCCCTCTTTCGCTGCTGCCGGAAGAGAATTAACGAACTCTTCAGCATGCCTGCTCTCATTTTTCATATAAACAAGCAGGTCTGTCATTGTTCTGGCATTGACTGAATTCTTTGGTGAAAGCCCGCTTCCGTCTTCCATAAAAAGAGCACCCGTGGTTATCCCCTGCCCGGCAAGGAACTCATCTATGACAACTATTCCTGAGTCTGTCGATCCGCTGTTTTTAAACCTCTTTCCAATCTCTTTAACCAGGTGTTCGGCATAAAGATTCACACTCTCATGATTCAACACTTCAATGATCTCTTTCAGTGAAGGCGAAATTATTTCGCTGATTACAGTAAAACCATCCGCACTCCCGGGTTCATATCTTACAGTTGATGGTTCACCGGTGATTTTAATCCCTGAATCCTTCAGTCTCTTATTTATGATCGCAGCCATTACAAGGGGAGGATCTGTTATTGATGCCTTCAGGACAAAGTCTTCCTGTCCGGAGGGGATCGATCCTGCCATCCAGCCCCATGCACTGTATGGTGCTGCGTATACATAACCCTCATCAGTTGTCCCTGATACCATGAGCATGTCGTTCAGCTCAGGCCTGTATTCTTCAGGGAAAATGCCGGTTACTGAATGGTCTGATCCGCCGGACGATGTTCTGAAGTGTATTCTGCAGGTGTTGTCATAGACGCTCACTCCGTAAGCTCCGGCGCCATAATAATTACCGATGTCCTCCCACAACCATTTCCCCGGCACGGGCTGGTAATCGAAATAAGAATCATCGGTTACGACCCTGCCCTTTATTTTCCTTATACCTGTTTTTAATATCTCCCCGGCCAGTTTTCCTTCAAAACCGGCATAGAAGTCCCCGAATTCCTGTGAACCCAGTGCAGGGTCTCCTCCTCCTTTAACAATAATGTTGCCTTTCAGTACTCCTGATCGCCTGTTAAGGTGTCCGTTATAGCCAATTGCGGTTGTGAAAGTGTGATCCGGTCCGAGCAGTTCTATTGCAGCCGCTGTTGTTACAAGCTTCATAACCGAGGCTGGCACCAGGTTTTTTCCTGAGTTATGATCAAACAGTGTGGTGCCGTTTTCCGAGTCAATTATATGAAAGGAGACAAACCCGTGTTTCATCACAGAGTCGGAGACGAATGATTCAAATGCTTTCGCCTGGGGAAAGAGTAACTGATATGTCAGTAATAGCAGCAATATGAGCGTGACCCTCATTATGATTGTGTTTTGTTCTGTTCAAGTGTTGAAAGCATCCCGCATGCTGCACTGATATCTTCTCCTCTTGAGTTTCTGACAGTTGCGAGTATCCCTTTTGCATTGAGTGCTTCCCTGAAGCGGATGGTCTCCTCCCTGTCAGGGCTCTTGTACTCAGAGCCGGGAATATGATGGAACCTGATGATATTTATCCTGCATTTGATACCGTTAAGGATTCTTGCCAGCTCTTTCACATGTGCTCCGGAGTCATTCATGCCTTTGAAAAGTATATACTCGAATGACACTCTCCTCTGGCTGTTAAAATCAAACTCCCTTAATATGTCAAGAACCTCCCTGATTGTATTTGTTCTTTGTACCGGCATTAGCTTTCTTCTCTCCTCATCAAAGGGAGAGTGAAGGCTTACGGCAAGATGGCAGCGGCTCTTTTGCAGGAATTCTCCTATGGAGGAAAGGATCCCGACAGTGCTTACTGTTATCCGTGTCGGGCTCCACCCGTAACCCCACCCGCAGGTCATGATCTCGAGACTTTTAAGTACCTCTGTCATGTTGTCAAGAGGCTCTCCCATTCCCATATAGACCATGTTGGTAAGCCTGCTGAACTCGGGAAGGCACCTGAACTGGTTAAGTATTTCATTTGATGACAGGTTGCCCTGGAATCCCTGTTTTCCCGTCATGCAGAATATGCATCCCATTTTACATCCGGCCTGTGATGAGAGGCATATTGTGGCTCTTTCATCTTCAGGAATATATGCTGTTTCTATATATTTATCATTCAGTACTTTATAAAGATATTTTTTTGTTCCGTCACGACTTTCAGCGGCATTTACCGGGGCTGATAACCCGGTTTCATAAACAGATGCCAGCGCTTCCCTCATTTTTTTTGACAGATTTGTCATTTCATCAATTGACGAGATCTCCTTTTTATAGAGCCAGTCGGCCATCTGTCTGGCGGCAAAACCCGGCATCCTGAGACTGTTTGCAACCTCAATCAGCTCGTTGAGTGTTTTCCCGTATAATCTCTCCTTTGTCACTTAATTTATAATGCTTCATTTTAATTGAAACCGTAACCTGCTTTTTGCAGGTCTTTGACAGATTTGAATGGTTTTGGAGGGTTCAGGTATTTATTCAGATGATTGTAGATCTTTAACCGTATTTCTTTTGCCTCCCTGTAATCCATCCTGTCAAACGAATGTCCGCCGGGCATATTCTCGAATATCTCGTAAGTGAAATTCTGTTTGCCTTCAGCTTTAAGCGACTTTATGAGATGCTCAACTTCGAGAACATTTACATCCTCATCATTTGTATTGGTATGGATCAGCAAAGGTGTATTCTGGTATTTGTGCACCTGCCATGCCGGCGATCTTTTACGGTATTCCGGCACATTCTGATCGGCTGGTTTGCCTATTGCAGCCTGTGAGGAGAAGAGGTCGCGGTACTCCTGGTTCTTATAACCCATACGGGCTATCAGGTCGCTGACAGGGACACCGGTGAATGCCACCTTGTAGTTCCGGGGATATTCAAAGATGTTGAATAGAGCGATATATCCGCCGTGGCTCCAGCCTATAATCCCGACCCTCTCTTTATCGACAATCGAATAGTTGTCAATCATGAACTGGCGGCTGGCATCAACATCCTGTACTTCGAGTCCGCCATAATCGATCCTGTGGTACATGGCTGCTCCGTAACCTGTTGATCCGCGGTATTCGGCGGCTGTTATTATGTAGCCCTGGGAAACCATTTCCCTGATTATGTGGGTGTAATATGTGTCAAAGTTGGCATGAACCCCGCCATGAGGAAAAACCAGCAGGGGGTATTTTTTGGATGGATCAGCATCTTTTGGAATGAAAACGTAACTCCAGAATTTAACGGGATTACCGGCTCCCTGTCCGGTCGGATTTCTCTCCACGGCGAGAGGAGGGCCGGTCATATATACTTTATCGATATAGGCTATGTCACCAACCTTGTTATACCATTGCACATCGTCAATCTTCTTCTCAAGCACATCGAACCTGTGGCTCAGGTTGTCAATATCTGCATTGACCCTTTTAACAGCCTCCATCAGTTCTACCGTCCCCGGCTGGCTGTAAGAGGCAAGAAACAACCCGGAGACCAATAATGTTATTAATACCTTTTTTTTCATTGCCGATAAGTTATTAATGTGTTAATTATTACAGATAACTAATAACCACGGAGTTACACAGAGCTTAACGGAGTTTCACTGCTCTTTACATCCTGACCGTGAAACCCGTTTTTAAATCCGTGCGACCCTCGTGGTTAAACATCTATTTCTCCTTCATATACGAATGTTGCAGGACCGGTGAGCCATACATTGGTTACCTTATTATTTTCCAGCTTAAAATCAACCTCCAGGTCACCGCCCCTTGCTTTAACCCTGACAGGTGCAGTGTCAAAATGTCCTTTCAGGACTGAAGCAATGGCAGAAGCCGTCACACCTGTACCGCATGCAAGGGTTTCCTCTTCAACTCCTCTTTCAAATGTTCTGATATAGAGACCTTTGTCCCTGATCTCAACGAAATTTACGTTTGTCCCGCCGGGAGTGAACTGAGGCGCCCATCTGAATCTGTTTCCTTCAGCATTGACATCCAGCAGGTCAATCTCGGTTGTAAATATCATGTAATGGGGTGATCCTGTATTAATGAAGTAATTGCCGTCGATGATTGTGTATTCTTCCACATCAGCCATCCGGAGGCGGACGACAGTGTCAGATACTTCCGCCTGGTGGATACCGTCAAATGCCATAAATCTCTGCTTATTGCCTGCAATCCCGGTTTTGATGGCAAAATGGGCGGCGCATCTTCCCCCGTTCCCGCACATTGATCCTGTATTACCGTCAGCATTGAAATACTTCATTTCGAAATCCGCACCTGCATGATCAGAGATAAGGATCAGTCCGTCAGCGCCTATGCCGAAGCGGCGGCCGCACAATCTGTTAATCAGATTTGAATCTGAAGGATCTAAAATGCCATTGCGATTGTCAATGATTATGAAATCATTCCCTGCACCCTGGTATTTGTTAAACGTTATCCTCATCAGTGTTAAAGTGTTGTTAAATACATCTAAAATGTTGAAGATCATTCAAAAAATGCATGATCTTTGTAAAACAAAAACACCGGAAAAAGGTTATAAAGATATTAATCTTTTGTTAAGGCATAATATTTGATGAACAGGGACAGTAAAAATCTGATAAATCAAAAACCATATAAATATGAAAGGTAAATATTTGGCAGGAGCTGTATTAATGGCTCTGACAGGTGCAGCGGCAGCATTATTTACGTACACTGCAATTGATAAGAAACATGAACCGGTTGCTGTCAGAGACAGTTTCAATATTGATTCACCGGACGGGAAAGCTCTGCTTACCGCCTTTCAGATGCAGGAGGGGCAGGTTGATTTTACGTATGCGGCAGAGCAGACCGTCCATGCTGTCGTGCATGTGCTGACAAAGACTATGGTTTCACAGCCTGCAAACCCTATTCTTGAGTGGTTTTACGGCGAACGATACAGCAGCAGGCCGAGAGAGGTGGCCGGATTCGGGTCAGGCGTGATAATATCTGCCGACGGGTATATAATTACAAACGACCACGTAATAAGTGATGCCGGGAATATTGAGGTCAAGCTTAACGATAACAGGATTTTCAATGCACAGCTGGTCGGCCGTGATCCCAGCACCGACATTGCCCTGTTGAAGATAAAGGCTGAACAACTGTCATTCCTTAAATATGGTGATTCTGATAAGCTGAGAGTAGGAGAATGGGTGCTGGCGGTGGGCAATCCGTTCAACCTGACATCAACTGTCACAGCAGGGATAGTAAGCGCTAAAGGAAGAAGCCTTAATCTCCTGACAAGCGATTACCGGATAGAATCTTTCATTCAGACCGATGCTGCCCTGAATGTCGGGAACAGCGGGGGAGCACTTGTCAACACCAAAGGACTTCTTGTCGGCATAACTTCGGCAATATATTCTCCCAGTGGTGCCTATGCAGGCAATTCATTCGCCATACCGGTAAACATAGTGAGGAAGGTAGTTGAGGATCTGCGTGAGTTTGGCGAAGTGCAGAGGGCCATAATAGGCGTGAATATAACCGATGTCACATCCGGGGATGCCGATAAATATAAACTGAAAGAAATAAAAGGTGCTCTCATTACAAATATTGTTGAAGGCGGTTCGGCAGCGGATGCAAACCTTAAGGTCAATGATGTTATAGTGAAAGTGGATGATGTGACCGTCAGCACTGTCTCCGAGCTCCAGGAACAGGTTGGAAAGCATCGCCCTGGTGATAAGGTAACAATAACTTACATCAGGAACGGAAAGGAATCAACAGTACCTGTTACCCTTAAAAATGTCGCAGGCAATACAAACGTCGTTCCCGTGGGTATGGGTACAGGTATGATCTTCGGGGCAAAAATGCAGCCACTCAGCCAGATGGAAAAGAAGACTTATAATACCGACCACGGCGTGAAATTAGCTGAAGTGAATGAAGGGTTATTCAGGGACCTCGGAATAAGAAAAGGAACTGTAATTCTAAGGATAAATGATAAGAAAGTCAGCAGCGCTGAAGATATCCGAAATGCAACAAACAGCGACGAAAAATCGCTGAAGTCGGTCCAGGGAATTGCTCCTGACGGAAGAATATTCAATTATCAGTTTGATTATTAGAGATAAGCTCTAATGTAATTGACTGAAAAACAACAGGTTTATAAAAACAGACCTGCTGTTTATAACAATATACATGTTTCTTTGTTATTCAATAATAAAGCACTATCTTTGCGACAATTTTTTTAAAGGCTGATGAGACAACTAAAGATAACCAAATCCATAACAAACAGGGAGAGTGCATCACTCGACAAGTATTTGCAGGAGATTGGTAAAGAGGAGTTGATATCGGTAGAGGAAGAGGTTGAACTGGCTCAGCGCATAAAAAAGGGAGACAGAACTGCTCTCGAAAAACTCACAAAGGCAAACCTGCGTTTCGTCGTATCTGTTGCAAAACAGTACCAGAACCAGGGGCTGAGTCTTCCGGACCTGATCAATGAGGGGAATCTCGGGCTGATCAAAGCAGCTGAAAAATTTGATGAGACAAGGGGATTCAAATTCATCTCCTACGCCGTGTGGTGGATCAGGCAGTCAATACTCCAGGCTCTGGCTGAACAGTCAAGAATTGTCCGTTTGCCCCTTAACCAGGTAGGCTCGCTCAATAAGATAAACAAAGCTTTCTCAAAGTTTGAGCAGGAGAACGAACGCACTCCATCCCCTGAAGAGCTTGCAGATGTTCTCGAACTGCCCAAGGAGAAAGTAAATGACACTCTCAAAGTATCAGGCCGGCATGTCTCCGTAGATGCACCTTTCATAGAGGGAGAAGACAACAGCCTCCTCGATGTGCTCACAAATACCGATTCACCGGTTGCCGACAAGCTGCTGATGGATGAATCGCTTTCCAGGGAAATTTACAGGGCACTTGCAACTCTTACTGAAAGAGAGAGGGATATCATCCGCTATTTTTTCGGTATAGGCTGCCAGGAGATGACACTCGAAGAGATAGGTGAGAAGTTCGGTCTTACACGCGAAAGAGTCCGCCAGATTAAGGAAAAAGCTATCAGGCGTCTGAGACATACTTCAAGGAGCAGGCTGCTCAAAGGATATCTGGGTTAACAATACGATCAGGTCGATGCAAAAATGAGCCCCGGGGAGAGGCTCATTTTTTTTATGCCTGCAAAAGGTCAGTGCAGGCCGGGGGAAAATAATCCTGAGAGATGCCGGTTTCTTTGAGAATCCTGCAATATAATTTGGTTTGTACACAGCCAGAATAATAAAAATATTGTATATTTGGCTTAGAATAAAACATATAATCAGCCAGAACGTGAAATATTTTATACATCTGGCTGAGAATACAATTGATTAAAAAGCCAAAATCATCTCTATGACAAAAACAAAAATCTCCGGAAGATTAATAGAAAAAGGTATACTGGAAAAAGCTCTTTGTTCAGCAGTTCCTGAGTTTATCGCTATTTATGGCCGGCGGAGAGTCGGAAAAACTTTTCTCGTAAGGGAATTCTTTGGAGATGCTATCTGTTTTGAAATTGTGGGAGTCCATAATGCCTCGTTGAAGGTCCAGCTTAAAAATTTTTCATATGCACTTAAAGACGCATCAGGTATTGATATATTACCTCAAATCCCCGGATCATGGTATGAGGCATTTTCTATCTTGCAGCAATTCATTGAATCGTTGCGAAGGAATCAAAAAAGAGGTAAACATATTATTTTCTTTGATGAGATTCCCTGGTTGAACACACCAAAATCAAATTTTTTAGGGGCACTGGAGCATTTCTGGAACAGTTTTGGTTCGAAACATATTGATCTTATTCTTATTATATGCGGGTCAGCAGCCTCCTGGATGATTCAGAAGATTGTGAATTCGAAAGGAGGACTTCATAACCGTCTTACACGTCAGATAAGATTATTACCATTTTCGCTTGCAGAAACTGAAGATTTTTTAGTTTCAAGAGGAATTCATCTTTCCAGGTTTCAGATAATTTCACTTTTCATGGCCATTGGCGGGGTGCCTTTTTACCTGATGCAGGCTGAGCCGGGCTTTTCAACGGCACAAATAATAGATAAATTATGCTTTTCAAAGGAGGGGTTATTAAGGAATGAATTTGACAAACTTTTTACATCGCTTTTTGACAAAAGTGAGCATCATATCAGAATAGTAGAAATTTTGAAGAGTAAGCGGTCAGGGATGAACAGGAACCAGATTCTTTCATTGGCAAAAATCCCCAGCGGAGGTACCGCAAGCAAAATTCTGGAGGAACTTGAAGAATCAGGTTTCATCACATCGTCTGTTCAGTTCGGAAAAAAATCGAATGATGCTATCTACAGGATCAGTGACGAGTTCACAATTTTTTATTTTGATTGGATAAAACCTTTGGGGAAAAGAGATCCGGGGCAGGGATTCTGGTTATCAAGACAGAATGAACCACGGAAAAAGGTATGGGCCGGGTATGTTTTTGAAGGTATCTGCCAGAAGCATGTGCCGCAGATTAAGAACTCGCTTGGAATAGGCGGAATTGAAACTTTTTATGGCCCCTGGTATCATTTCGATCAGGAAAAAAGGCCGGGTAAATCTGCACAGATTGATCTTTTAATTGACCGTAAAGATGCAACCATGAACTTGTGCGAGATGAAGTTCTCGGAATCTGAATTCACTATTGATTCTGATTACGCAAAGAAAATAAAGCAGAAGCTCAAGGTACTGAGAAGTGTGACAAAAACAAGGAAAAATGTTTTCATTACTTTAATAACCACTTATGATGTTGAAAGGAATAAGCATTTCTTTGATATCGTTTCCAATTCGCTGACACTTGATTGTTTATTTTGAAAAAGAAACAGAAGGTTGCACAGAGGCTCATTTTTTTTATGCCTGCAAAAGGTCAGTGCAGGC
>Ga0116204_1002000_pt1 | contig 11250 bp, 9 predicted proteins | sample LakKivwa52mmetaG_FD_94481 | JGI IMG/M metagenome (GOLD analysis project Ga0116204, IMG submission 94481) | Anoxic lake water microbial communities from Lake Kivu, Rwanda to study Microbial Dark Matter (Phase II) - Lake Kivu water 52m metaG | ecosystem: Environmental > Aquatic > Freshwater > Lake ... | reverse complement strand
TCTTTCCGGTAAACCCGGTGCATCTTATAAAAGTCTACGCCCAAATCGCGCAGTTCGCGCTGCATCCGGTCGTTTTCGAGGCCAATTTGCACCAGTTCGGCGTGCTGGAACTGACCGCTTTCGCTGATAGTCTTGTACATCTCGCTGAACAGGATGGCCGTGCCGCCCAGCCCGCGATACTCATTGAGCATCCCCGTGCCATTGATGTTAATCCAATCGGTCGTTTTCATCGCGCGCAGCAGCGCCAGCCAGCCAAGGGGGAACAATTTGCCGCGCGTTTTTTGCAAAGCGGCGGAAATATCGGGGTAGGCCAGCAGGAAGCCAACCGGTTTGTCACCTTTCATGACCACTTTGACCAGTTTCGGATCGGCGAACCATAACATCTGGTCGGTCATCGCTTTGACCTCGGCATCATCGAGCGGGCAAGTGCCGCTGGTGCCTTCAAGCGCACCGTTGTAGAGTTCCTTCAGGTGTGGGATGAGCGCGCGCAGGTCATTTCGCGTCTTGAAGCGGGCGATGTGGAGGCCGCGCCGCTGTTGGATTTTCTCTGATAACCGGTGAATTCGTTCCGGGAATTCTGCCCACGGATTCAAATACCCGGAAACCGCTTCGCTGACCCTTTGAAATCCCAGCCGCTCGAGAAGTTCGGGGTAATAGGGCGGGTTGTAGGGCAGCCCAAAGGCGGGACGATGCTCGAAGCCCTTCACCAGCATCCCGAAGCCGTCTAAAACGGTGAAGCCTTTCGGGCCGATGAGTTCCGTCAGCCGCCTCTCACGCGCCCAAGCGGAACCTGCTTCAAAGAGGCGGGAGGCAGCTTCGGGGTCGTTCTCGCACTCGAACAGGGTAAAAAATCCGGCGCGGGTCCCGTTATAGTCGTTGTATCGCCTGTTATCGAGAACCGCGAGGCGGCCTAATGTGAGTCCGTTCCGAACGACGAGGAAAAAGGATGCCTCTGAATGCTTATAAAACGGATGACGACGGGGGTCGAGATAAAGCCTCGCTTCCCCTTCCAAAGGCGGAACCCATTGTGGGATGTCTTTATAGATGCGGAAAGGTAGATCCAGGAAAGCCCGAACCTGTTTTTTATCGGCGAGGTTTCGCCGCGAGCGCTCAGCCGAGCGGTTGACCTGGAGAATGTCCATAGGCGGCGCGAGTTGGCAATTTGCGCTACTGCATCGATTCGGCGCGGGATTTCATTTGCGCGCGCAGGCTGTGCACGTCATGGTCGATGGTGAAGAGCGCACCGAGGTAAAATGTGAAACATAAAATCCAGGCGGTGATGCAAATCCACAGGATGGCGGTTTTCAAGTCGTAGGCGGTGGCGATGAGCCCGGCCAAGAATGGGGCGCTGGCCGCGCCGAAGTTTTCGATAAAGTATTCGACCGATTGGGCGGTGGAGCGCACTTCGGGGACGGTAACATCATAGACAGTAGCGACGACATTGGGCGAGGAGAGTGGCATGAAGATAGCAGTAAGCGCCATAAAAACGAGGAACTGCGCGCGGGCTTCGATGGGGGTGTTGATGGCAAGGAAAAGGAAGAGAGCGCCCAGGATAACGCCCGCGCTGGAGACCAGGATGCGGCCTTTGTTGGTGCGTTTGAAGAACCAATCGCCCAGCGAGCCGCCGACAAAATACCCGACGGCCAGGATGAGGATGACGGGGGCCATTGTCATCAGAACGGCGTCGTTGTCGTAGCCGCGTTCGCGCATCAGGTAGCCGAAAAAGAAGTAGGTGATGACGTTCCACGGGAAGACCCCGGCAAAACCTTGCAGGAAGACGAACCACATGGTCTTTTTCTTGAAGATTTCGCGCGCTTCGCGCCAGTTGAAATGGAATTGCGCCATTTCAGACATGCCCTCGAACTCTGGCTCGGCCTTGCCGCGCGGCATATCCTTGACGCCAAAATAAATCAGCACGGCAATGACCAGGCCCAGCGAACCGGTGATGTAGAACACGCTGCGCCAGCCGCCAATCAGCGGGGCGACTATCAACGCCAGAATCATGCCGACCAGGTAACCAATGGGCTGGGCCAGTTGCAGCAACCCGTAAACTTTCCCACGCAGGTTGGGGCCAAAGTAATCGGCCACCAGCGAGTACAAGCCGGGATAAGATGAGTCGTCGATGCCGGTCGAGGCGCGCGTGGCGAGGAACTGCGGGTAAGTGCGCACGATGGCGCTCAACCAGGTCGTCGCTCCCCAGATGAAGGATGCCAGCGCTAACAGCTTGGCGCGCGCATAGCGGTCATACAGATAGCCCCAGACAGGATATAGCAGGGTACTGACAACCAGCGCGCCAGTGTTGATGAGTCCCCATTGCAGGTCAGTGATGCCAAACTCTTTCATCACCGGTTCCTGCATCGAACCAATCATCAGGCGGTCAGTCTGGTGCAGGAGCATGAAGAAGAAAAACACAGCGACAACGAACCAGCGGTAACGCGAGATGTTTTCTCTCATGAATGACCTCATGAACGATGAATTTAATCCTCGGCCCGCAAGTTGCTTGCGCTTGCCAAGCCGACTGGCAAAACCCTGCAGGATGTTTTATCCCTGCGAAAAGTTTACATCAAAAGTGGGGGCAATTCCAGTGACAGGTGTCAGTAATTCACAAAAGCTATGCCTTAAAAAACTGGGTTTCATACAACTCGGAATACAGGCCGCCAATCCGCAGCAGTTCGTCGTGCGTGCCGTATTCTTCGATGCGTCCCCGGTCGAGCACCAGGATCAGGTCGGCGGAAAGAATGGTCGAAAGGCGATGCGCAATCACAATGCTGGTGCGCCCGGCCATGACGCGCTTGAGCGCCTCCTGGATGAGGGCCTCGGACTCGCTGTCGAGGTGACTGGTGGCTTCATCCAGCACGAGAATCTTTGGGTCTTTGAGAATGACGCGCGCCAGGGCAATACGCTGTTTCTCACCTCCGCTCAATCGGTACCCTCGCTCGCCGACGACGGTCTCATACCCTTCGGGCAGTCCCATGATGAAATCATGGATGTTGGCCGCGCGAGCCGCCGCTTCGATGTCCTCCGGCGCGGCGTCTGGCCTGGAGTAGGTCAGGTTGGTGCGGATAGTGTCGTGGAACAGGTAGGTTTCCTGCGTCACCATTCCAATCTGGGCCGCCAGGAAGTCGAGGTTGTACTCGCGCAGGTCGTGACCGTCAAGACGGATGCTGCCGCCAGTCGGGTCGTACAGGCGCGGGATGAGATAGGTGAGGGTGGTTTTGCCGGCGCCGGAGGGACCAACCAGCGCCACCAACTGTCCCGGCGCGGCGCGGAAGGAGATGTTCGACAGGGCGATTTCGCGCGCCTGGGAGATGACTTCGGACTCCCAACCGTGGCTGTTACTCTTGTTACGACCATTTACCACTGACCATTGACCATTTTCCGTTGTCTTTGGTCTGTTGTCAGCGGTTTGGGCAGGCTGCCCGCTGATGACTGCTTTGACATTGTCCATACTCCCGTAGCGTTTAACCTGGCTGAGGAGTCTGGATTCGTCCACATCATAGCGAAAATTGACGTTCTCGAAGACCAGTTCACCCATCACTTCTTCAGGCCGGTGCGGATTGGGCGTTTCGATGATGTCGTGCGGCAAGTCGATGACCTCGAAGACGCGCTCGAAACTGACCATGCTGGTGCTGAACTCGACCGGCGCGCCCGCCAATCCTTGCAGCGCGCCGTACAATTGGCCGAGATACGCCCCAAAGGCCACAATCGTGCCAACCGTAAAGACATCCGTAATCACAAAATAACCGCCCAGCCCATAGACCAGCGCCGTACCGACCGCGCTGACCAATCCCATGATGACGAAAAAGGCCGAGCCGGTCACGGCGCGTTCGATGCCCATCTCGCGCACGCTCGCCGCGCGCTGCCTGAAGCGCTGTTCTTCCTCGCTGGCGCGCCCAAATAGTTTGACCAGCAGCGCCCCGCCGATGTTGAGAGTCTCGTTCATGTGGGCGTTCATCTGGGCGTTGACATCCATCGCGCGCCGGGCAATATCGCGCAGGCGTTCGCCCAACTTACGCGCAGCCAGGATGAACAGCGGCAGGATGACCACGCTGACGAGCGTCAACTGCCACTGGAGCGTGAGCATCACCGCCAGCAGCGCCGCCGCCTGGATGAGATTCGTCACAATCCCGACGATGGTGTTGCTGATGGCGTTTTGCGCCCCGACCACGTCGTTGTTCAGGCGGCTCATTAATTCGCCGACTTTGGTATTGGTGAAAAAGCGCAGACTCATGCGTTGCAGCCGGGCGAAAAGCGCCACGCGCAGGTCGTATATGACGCCCTCGCCCACGCTGGCGTTCAACCGCCGCTGGATGACGCCAATTGTTCCGCTCAGAATCGGGACCAAGAGGAGCGCCAGCGCCAGCATGGTTAACTGGTCCAGGTCTTTGGCGGGCAATACCGTGTCGATGAGATGCCGAAAAATCAACGGCGAAACCAGTCCCAGGCCGGTACTCAGCAGAATCATGCCCAGCATCCCGGCAATGTGTCCCCAGTAGGGGCGGGCATAGGCCAGGATTCGCAGGAGCAATTCTTTCGTTACTTTTTGGGGCTTTTCATCCCCCGAACGGACATAAGCAAACCAGCCGCCACCGTGCATGTTTTTCTCCAACGTTCCGGTTTTATGCTTTCAAGTGCGACATCTCTGCAAGTTTCGACAACCCAAAAGCAGGTGGGCTTGTGAAAACCGAACGGGCTGCCTGATAACAGCCCGTTTTCATTACCTGGTTGGTCAGGCCAGGCTGTTGAGCAGGGCCATTTCATCATCGGTTAAATCCAAATCCAGCGCGGCCAGGTTTTCGGCCTGGTGCTGCGGGTTGAACGAGGTCGGGATGGCAATCACACGCGGCTGGCGGGCAAGCCAGGCCAGGCCCACCTGGAAGGTCGTCACACCTCGCTGTCGGGCGAAATCGGCCAGTTTTTTGCCCTTGAAAAAGCGGCTTTTTACCGGGGAATAGGCCGTCAACAGGATGTCATTGGCCTGGCAATAAGCCAGCACGCCGTTTTCTACATACGAACGGTCGGGAATGCTGTAGGGAACCTGGTTGGTCAGGAGCGGCGTCTCGGAGACGGATTGGGCCTCCTTGAGCAGCTTCAGGTTAAAGTTGCTGACGCCCAGGTGTTTGACCTTGCCCTCGCGCGCGAGCCGGTTCAAGGCGCGGAAAGTCTCCGGCAGGTTCATATTCCGCTCCGGCCAGTGAATCAAGTACAGGTCGAGGTAGTCCATCCCCAGGCGCTGCAGGCTGTCTTCGCAGGAGCGCAGTGCTGCGTCATGTTTCAAGTGGCTGGGGCTGACTTTGGATGTGATGAAAACCGCCTCCCGCGCAATTCCCGCCTCGCGGATGGCGCGCCCAACCAGTTCTTCGGAGTGCCCGGCAGCGTAATATTCAGCGGTGTCGAAGTGGGTGTAGCCTAACCCAAGCGCGGAGCGCAGGGCGACCAGCGAGCGATCATCCTGCGATGGGTCAGCAGTCTCTTCGCCGCCAATCGTCCAGCATCCAAAGCCGATTTTGGGGACTCTGGCGCTGTGTACGGTTTCAAATTTCATGGATACCTCGCTGGAAATTATTCCGGTTCGATGGTGAAGCGCAACGGGTAGCCCTCCAGCCCGGCGGCAAAGTGCGCCTTGTTCACCCGGCCCTGCGCCTCACTTTTAGGCAGGGTTTGCACATAAGCACTCCCCTTATAATGGGCCGTCAGCATGATGGTGACGGCATCCGGCCCGGTCACAAAGAAAATCCGCTCCAGCACATAGACGACGAAATCCATCGGCGTCACGTCGTCGTTGTGGATGATGACGCGATAGAGCGGCTCGAGTTCGGTTTCGGGCAATTCGACCACGCGCGGGATGGTGCGTGACTGGGTCCTGGGCATAAGAAAATGATAACATAAAACACAGCGGGTATTCCAGGCTGCCCAGGCAAAATTGTTTACAATTTGTTCCTTGATTGCCAGCCCCAAATGTTATAACATTGTGCCGGTGTGAAAACTCACCACATCCGGCGAGGTTTCCCCAGTCAAATTTTTAAGGAGAAAATATGCCCGAAGCAACTTTACCCACCGAAGAAAAGCCTCCCAGTCGTCTCAAACCCGAAAAACCCTGGCTAGTGGCCGTCCTCGCCAATATCAAGGATGACAACATCCCGCTCCCGGCGGATGTCGCTGCGGATGCCCTGGCCGATTACGACCACATCGAGACCATCGACTGTATCCGCGCCGCTATTGAGACGGACGGACACAAAACAGTCTTCATCCAGGCTGACCGCGAACTCCCCTTTACTTTGAGAGAAATCAAACCCGATATCTGCTTCAACATCGCCGAAGGACTGGGAGGCGACGCCCGCGAGGCGCAAGTCCCGGCGCTGTTGGAGATGCTGCGCATCCCCTACACCCACTCGCGGGTGATGGCAAATGCCATTTCGCTCGATAAAACCCTCACCAAGCGCATTTGGCGCGACCGCCGCCTGCCGGTGGCCCCCTTCCAGGAATTTATCGTCGGCGATGAGCCGCTGCGCCCTGAACTGCGCTTCCCGCTCTTCGTCAAACCGGCCCGCGAAGGCACCGGCATGGGCGTCGATACCAAAGCTGTTGTCGACAACGCCGTCGAACTGCGCGAGCGCGTCAACTACATCATTCACACCTACCGCCAGCCGGCCCTGGTCGAGAGTTTCCTCTCCGGGCGCGAATTTACCTGCGGCCTGGTTGGGCGCTGGGACGCCTGGAAATACTCCCGTCACCCAGAATGGTACAACGAAAAACACGGCTACCACGTCTTCCCGGTGCTGGAACTGGATAGCAGCCGTTCGGTCACACCAGGCGTCTACAGCCAGGCCTCCAAGTCCAAATCGGTGGGCGAAGAAGGCGCGCCCGGCTACATCTGCCCGGCGGAGATTTCCCCCGAATTGAACAGAAAATTGCAAAGCTTGGCCGTCAGGGCACACATGGCGCTCAAAGCCATCGACGTCTCGCGTACCGACATCCGCCTCAACGCAGAGGGTGAGCCGATGCTCATCGAAATCAACACCCTGCCCGGCCTGACTCCCGGCTACAGCGACCTGTGCATCGAGGCTGCTGCGGAGGGTATCTCCTACGAAGACCTGATTCTCGACATACTATACCTGGGCGCCAGCCGTTGGGGTATGGTTGCGGCGCGCGAAAAGCCGCCGGTCCCGCCCAAACAAAGGCAAGCCCGTCCGACTCCCGATGCCGGTCAAAGGCGCCCAGACTCCCGATGACCGTTCTTTTGCGTCTCGCTTCGCGCTGTGTTAGGCAATTCCCCATAATCGTGTTAAGATAGGACCATGAAACGATTTCGAGGAGGCGCTATGTACTTCTTTGTCCGCTATACCGGCTATGTGCTGATACTCTTCGGGATTTTCCTGATGCTGGCCGGGCTGGCCGGTACGATTTATGGCCTTGTCCAGCACAATGCCTTGCTGGCGAGCATCAATGCAAGTCTGCAAGCCAGTAATTCCCTATGGCGGGTGGCAGAGATACGCTTCGTGACCTCGCTGCTCGGCCTGTCGATGTTCGTGGCGGGTATGGTGGTGGCCGCGTTGGGACAGTTATTGCTGGTCTTTGCCGATCTCGCTAACCATACCCGCGAAACCAATATCCTCCTGCGCTCGTTCCGTTCCCGCCAGCGGCGTCCCGCTCCCAGGCTAATAAAACCCTCCAGGTACGAGGGCGATGAGCCGGTGGGATGAAACGCTAACATTCAGCCTTAAACATCAAATATCAAGAATTCGAACGCCAGTCTTAATGAAAAAACTCACAACGCCTTTTCTCATTGCCAGTCTCGTGGTGATTCTGGCCTTTGGCGCGTTCCTGGTGTGGGGCGTGCCATATTTCTTCCAAAAGCCTTTTGTCAGTAATATCAATTCATCACTCGGCTCACAAACCTACCGCGCGCGCGTAACTGATATCCTCGAATCCGGGCCAATCGACCTGGGCGGCACGGTGCAGACCTACCAGCGGGCGCGCGTCGAAATCCTGGAGGGCGACTATAGCGGCCTGTTGATGGAAATCGATTATGGCAGGTACCGCATCCTGCCCCAAGGCCAAATCCTGCGTCCCGGCGATGATGTCTTTGTGTTGATAGGCAAGCGGCCCGATGGCGTAGTGGAGGCTTTCTTCGTCGATTTCGTGCGCGAAAAAGCCCTGCTCGTCTTGCTGGCGATTTTCGTAACCGCTATCGTCCTGATGGGACGCTGGAAGGGAGTCCGCAGCCTGCTGGCGCTGGCCTTCAGCCTGTTCATGATCATCGCCTACATCATCCCGCATATCCTGGCTGGGGAAGACCCGCTGCGCGTCAGCCTCATCGGCTCCGGCATCCTGCTAGGGGTCTCGCTCTATCTCACCTACGGTTGGACGTGGAAAACGCACGCCTCGGTGCTGAGCATGATTCTCGTGCTGGTCATCACCGGCACGCTGGCCGTGCTGTTCGTGCAAGTCTCCCGCCTGACCGGTTCGGGCAGCGAGGAATCCCTGTTCTTAACCCAGATGTCGGATGTCAACATCAACCTGCGCGGCCTGCTCTTGGGCGGAATCATCATCGGCGCGTTGGGCGTGCTGGATGACCTGGTGACGACCCAAGCCTCAGCGGTGTTCGAACTGCATCATACTGACCCGCGCCTGGGCTACCGCGCCCTGTTCGAGAAAGCCATGCGCATCGGGCAGGATCATGTCGCCGCCACCGTCAACACCCTGGTGCTGGCCTACGCCGGGACTTCGCTGCCGCTCCTGCTGTTGTTTACGTTGGGGAGCGGGAATTACGGTTACTTTATCAACGTCGAATTCGTGACCGAGGAGATTGTGCGCACCCTGGTCGGTTCGCTGGGGCTGGTGGCCGCCGTCCCGCTCACGACAGGTCTCGCCGCGCTGATTGCCCTGCACCGCCAGCGCATCCCCGAAGACTGGCGCGCCCTGCTTGGCCCGGAGGGCGATGGGCATCACCATCATCATTAGCCTGTGTTGTGAAACGTCCCGAAGGCTCTACAACCCCCATTTTGCGGTACCGCGTCCTTCGACTTCGGGTTTCGCTATCGCTCGGCCCTCCGCTCAAGATTTGTCACTGCTTTTGATGCGTATAGGGTAGGTAGTTATATTTCACAAAAAATATCCAGCCTTCGGGACGATTATCCTTGAAGCAGTTACGTTATAATAACCGTCCCGAAAGGTTCAGCTTGGCGATTTCTACGCTTGATGACAGCATTCGGGGCGTTTGAACCACATTTTACCGGTTCCCTGGAGGCCTGATGGAATACTCGATTGCTCCCTCTGACGACGGCACATACATCATCCTCAAAGTGGTCGGACAGTTTGGCCGCCAGCAGGCGCTGGCCTGGCACCTGGAAGCCCATAAAATGGGACAGGGGATGGGAATTGACCGTTTCCTGCTCGATTTTTACGAGGGCCGCAACACCGACACGGTCATGCGCAACTACACCTTCGTCAGCCAGGACATGCACAGCCCCGGCATCAACCTCGCTGCGCGCATCGCCATGCTGGTTAACCCCTACGACCATTCGCATGACTTCATCGAAGCGCTGCTTAAACAAGAAGGCGTCGATGTGGCCCTGTTTTATGACCTCGAACCGGCGATTGCGTTCCTGAACAAGCCCTGATACTCTGGGGAACCAACCAATACCAATCTCCACGAATTTTGCTTTTCTTTTGCATTTGAACTTCCGCGCCTTGCGCGTGGAAGTTTTTTGTTTCGATGCTGTTCGATAACCCTGTCACTGCGGGTGGTACAATTTCTATAGCACGGATTTTATTCCGCAGACAAACCAATCAGAAACCCTTTTTGTAACGCGGAATTTATTCCGCGAACAACCACAGCAGAAGGAGTTGCCATGACAGACGTTGTGATTGTAGATGCCATTCGCACGCCCATCGGCGCGCTAGGGGGGGTGCTGGCAAAAATCCGCCCCGATGACCTGGCCGCGCTCGTTCTGAAAGCCCTTATCGAACGGAACCAGCTCGACCCGGCGCTGGTGGAGGAAGTTTACCTGGGCTGCGCCAACCAGGCCGGGGAGGATAACCGCAATGTGGCGCGCATGTCGCTGCTGTTGGCCGGAATCCCCGCCAGCGTGCCGGGCATGACCGTCAATCGGCTGTGCGCTTCGGGGTTGGCGGCGGTCAATCTGGCGGCGCGCGCCATCCGCGCCGGGGATGGGGGTGTCTACATCGCGGGCGGGGTCGAATCGATGTCGCGCGCGCCCTACTCCCTGCCCAAAGCGGAAGAAGGGTTCAGTTTTGGCAACCTGACCGCTTACGATACCGCCCTAGGCTGGCGCTACCCCAACCCGAAGATGAAAGAATTGTACGGCACCGACTCGATGGGCGAAACCGCTGAAAACATCGCTGCCCTGCGCCCGCACCTGACCCGCGAGAAGCAGGATGCCTTCGCCGCCCAGTCGCACCAGCGCGCGATTGCCGCCATCGACAGCGGGACGTTTGCCGAAGAAATCCTGCCCGTCCCCGTGCCGCAGCGCAAGGGCGACCCCATCCTGGTCACGACCGACGAGCGTCCGCGCCGCGATACCACGCTGGAGAGTCTGTCCCGCCTGAAACCGGCCTTCAAAAAAGAGGGCGGAACCGTTACGGCAGGAAATTCGTCTGGGTTGAACGACGGGGCGGCGGCCCTGCTGCTAATGAGCGCCGAAAAAGCCGCCGCGCTGGGATTGCAGCCGTTGGCAAGGTTTGTCTCTGCCGCTGCGGCAGGAGTCGAGCCGCGCATTATGGGCGTCGGCCCGGTCCCGGCGGCCCAAAAGGCCTTGCAACGCGCCGGTTTAACGGTGGCAGGCCTCAGCCTGGTGGAACTGAACGAGGCCTTCGCGGTGCAATCGCTGGCCGTCCTCGAAGACCTCGGGCTGGACGAGTCCATCGTCAACGTCAACGGCGGGGCGATTGCGCTTGGGCATCCGCTCGGCTGTTCGGGTGCGCGCATTCTCACCACCCTGCTCTACGAGATGCGGCGGCGCGGCGCGCGCTATGGCCTGGCGACCCTGTGCGTGGGCGTCGGCCAGGGCGAAGCGACGATTGTGGAGTTAGCGTAGGACGGAGTCCAACGACCAAAGTCGTTGGGAAAAAGCCTGGAGACTTTTGACTCCAAGTTTGGAGAAAACCATGCGAAAACCCATTTCGATACTCCTGATTCTTTTCGCAGGCGCCTTGCTGGCAGCCTGTGGGGCAGGGATTGTCACCCCACCCCCGCCGCCCGACCTGCCGACCTGGACGCCTTCCGTC
>Ga0116204_1001999_pt1 | contig 11262 bp, 9 predicted proteins | sample LakKivwa52mmetaG_FD_94481 | JGI IMG/M metagenome (GOLD analysis project Ga0116204, IMG submission 94481) | Anoxic lake water microbial communities from Lake Kivu, Rwanda to study Microbial Dark Matter (Phase II) - Lake Kivu water 52m metaG | ecosystem: Environmental > Aquatic > Freshwater > Lake ... | reverse complement strand
CTGGCGGAGCAAGAGAGACTCGAACTCTCGCGCCGGTAACCCGACCTACGTCCTTAGCAGGGACGCCCCTTCACCAACTTGGGTATTGCTCCACGGTGCCTATAAATATTAGCATCGACACCGCGTTGTTTCAATCAAATTTGTTTGCTGATTTGCCTAATAGGCTTTTGCGAAATAAACGACTTTCTTAGCAGGTTTTCCACATATTGAGCAAACATCGGCATGTGGTCTTTGGTCGAATGGCAGGACACGCGAAGTCGCGGCTGAAAGTTCTTTGACTTTTTCTTCGCAGGCTTGCTGTTCGCACCACATCGCTTTTGCATAACCGGTTTCCACGGCCACCAGCAGTTCGTCGAGGTTACGAACCGGTTGGATATGAGAGGTCAAGTGTTCGTGGGCACGTTGATACATGTCAGATTGTATCTTATTCATTAACACGATGACTTGCGACAAAATGTCACTACGATTAATCGTAACTTTAGTATGCGTATGCCGAAGGGCGGCTACTAATACGCCGTTTTCAATATCGCGGGGACCAAGTTCCAATCGTAGCGGTACACCTTTCATTTCGTATTCGGCAAATTTCCATCCAGGCGTCTGATCGGATTCGTCTAAGACGACACGATGTCCCGCCTTTTCAAGTTGGTCTTTTAGCTCGCGCGCACTTTCAAGCACGCCCGGTTTGCTCATCTGAATCGGAACGATCACGATTTGAATTGGGGCGACCAGTGGTGGCAGCACCAACCCGTTATCATCGCCATGAACCATGATGATTGATCCAATTAATCTGGTGCTGACGCCCCAACTTGTTTGATGAACGGGCTTCAATGTATTGTCCCGATCTTGGAATCTAATATTAAAAGCCTCAGCAAAACCCGTTCCGAAATAATGGGTTGTGCCGCTTTGCAGCGATTTACCATCATGCATCAACGCTTCGATTCCGTAAGTTTCCATCGCTCCGGCGAATTTTTCTTTTTCGGTTTTTCGACCCACTAAGAAAGGAATCGCCAATAAGTCTTCACCGAGGTTTCGGTATATTTCGAGCATGCCCAGCGTTTCTTGGCGGGCTTCCATCTCCGTCGCGTGAATCGTGTGGCCTTCTTGCCATAAAAATTCGGCGCCGCGCAAAAACGGACGCGTCGTTTTCTCCCAACGGACGACCGAACACCACTGATTGTATTTCTTCGGCAAATCGCGATAGCTGGAAACGATTTTCGCATAATGTTCACAGAATAGAACCTCGCTTGTCGGGCGAATAATCAATTTCTCCTCAAGCTTTTCTTTGCCGCCTTGGGTGGCAATCAGCGTTTCAGGCGCAAATCCTTCAACGTGTTCTTTTTCCTTGTTGAAAAGACTTTCGGGTATGACTAGCGGCATGTAGACGTTTTGATGACCGCTCTTTTTGAATTTGTCATCGAGGTATCGTTGTATTTGTTCCCAAATGGCATAACCATATGGTCGATATATAATGAATCCTTTGACGGATGAATAATCCATCAGTTCGGCTTTGCGGCATACGTCGGTATACCATTTGGCGAAATCTTGGTCGCGACTCGTGATGCTTTCGTTTTTGATTTTCTGTTTTTCCATGTGCGTACCTATGTTTTCTTCACGTCTTCGAATTGACGGATGCGATTTATCATCTTAGGCTCAATCGTCTCAATTTTCAAGGAGTAGGGACTCAGACATTCGGCGCTAATACCATCGACTTCAAAGTTCGATAAGATTTCAACACCATCGAGATCACTCATGTCGATGGCGATAATCGGGTGGTTGAATTTTCTTAAAGTCTCAATCAGACTATGGACATTTATTCGTTGCCGATCGTTTCCGACGATATCGGAAGTCATTCGCGCATCGAGAATATAATAATCGAAAATATCGTAAATCTCGTTATCGAGCAACAAATGCATATCCGCAAACGACAATGCCGTTTTAAGACCTTTGTCCTTAAACGATGCCAGCATTTGTGAAATGACGCCAAGATTAGCGTCCCAGTCGTTGATTTCGCTTTCGTCGAACACTAATACGATGTTGGATTCTTTGGCTTTTTTCATCATCGCCAAACTCTTCAAAATGAAATTTCGTTCATAGACGCTGACTGGAAAAAACAGCTGTTGCTCGTCGTTACTACGTCCTAATGACATCGTTTGGAGCATTTGGCGCGTCATGTTCGAAAGCAGTTCTTTGCATGATTCGGATTCCATCGTCGATTGACACAATTCAAGACGATTGGATGTCAGTGGCGAGTTAATGGAAATCGAACAATAGTAAGCGAATACTTCATATTTTTTAAGGGCGAGGATTGGTCGGAATCTAATCTCGTATTTGCGACTTTTGATAATATCGATGACTTCTAGGTCAACGGCTTTCGCGCTGATTTCGGTGTACTTGACGTTTTGATCGTAAATGTTCACCAATGTCGCCTCTTTTTCGGCGCGATCAGCCATCAAGCGCGCATGATGGACCAATTCTTCAAAATTGTGGGGAAAATGCTTATTCTCGACAACGCCGATCGTGAATGCCACTTCGTCTTTTAAACCGCTGACTTCAAGATTTCTAACAATCGTGTGGGCTATCGAGTGCGCGATTTGTTTGTGTTCGTTGGCTGAAATATTCTTCGTTTCCAACAAAATAATTTCCGAGGCATCTTGCTCGACTAAATAAAGCCCCATGCTCAAGAAAGCGGTAATTTTATCTTTAAGTTTTTTCAAGAAAACGGCCGAAATGTAGGTGCTGGTATTGCCTTGGTACTTGCGGTAATAAAAGCGGATTAGGTAGGTGGCGCCCCGATTAGATGACGCTTTTTCGAGCCGGTGGCTGGCTTCGCTCATCGTGATGACATTATTGGCGCTATGCCGCACATGCCCTCGTTTTGGTGTCAAATATCTTAACAAATAGCTATTGAGGTGAACTGTCTTTCGTTCAAGGTCTAATTTTGTGACTTCCAAGACGGAGAAGTAGGTTTTTTTAGTGGCATGAATCAAAGCCCGTGCTTCAAGGTGCCAAGACGTCTGTTTTTTGGGATCGAGTAAATTACGCAGCCAAGCATCAACCCGATAATAATCTTCCGCAGTGTATTGCCGTAAAAAATGGTCGAAATCGGTCGTCCGCATGTTGCGAGGGTTCGTTTTATCGAAAAAAGTTACTTTGTTCAAATTAAAGTCAATTTTATAAATGCGATAAGAATAAACTTTCGACATTGTTTCATGATGTTTAGAAGCCACCATTTTCTTGATGATTGGAAACATGATCGCCAAGATCAAAAACGCCAAAAAAGCCCCAAGAAACATATATTGGAGCAGTGCGGGGACTGGCAGGTTGGGGAACAAGGGAGTTAGCACTTAAAACCTCGTTAGTATTATATACTTTATGCCCAACATTTCACAATTAAACCCACGCCTATCAGTTCTACTTGGAATTGCTTTAACCCATGATATAATTACCAACGGAGAAATACCCAAGCGGTTGAAGGGGTCAGTTTCGAAAACTGATAGAGGTTGCAAGGCCTGCGAGGGTTCGAATCCCTCTTTCTCCGCCATTTATCATCAAATACCGTTGACTCGAAGTTAACGGTTTTTATTTTTTAATATAATTAACTTGAAAATTTTTGCTTGTTTTGAATGTTTCCAAGATTATAAAATGAACCTATAAAGATCATGGCGTTTCGCCATCAGGAAAAACAAAATGAAACATATCCGACGTAGCTTCGGCGATTTAAAACGATTCATCTTTGTCTATCGCAAATACGTGTTCATCATTGCGATTACCGCTTGTGTTCCTTTGATCTATTGGCTCGTACTCATTACGGGTGGTATTAAATACGTTTTTTCACATACGATGTATATCCCTATTATTCTAGCCGGAGTATTCATTCATCCTGCTTTCGGAGCATTGATTGGATTGTTCGGCGGATTGATGCTCGGGCCGATTATGCCGATTGACACGATTACCAACGAACCGCAATTAGCCATTAACTGGATTTTTAGACTCATCATATTCATTAGCATTGGGATTCTAACTGGTTGGGGTTCCCGCCGCATCATCAGTTTACAAATGCACAATCAAGATACTGGCCTGCCGAATGCCAACTACTATCATCATGCCATCAAAAAATTAAAACCTGGCAAACAAGCCATACTTACGCTTTTTATCGGCAATCACCAAGACATTGTCGATGTGCTTGGCATTTCAATGTTTCATGCCTTGATCAAACGCATTCATGAATTAATTATTAAAACTTTACCCGCACCCACGGTTGCCATCCAAGTCGACAACAATCGATTTTGGATCATTTCTTCGACCGGAGACATCGGGGCATCGTGTGAAAACCTGATTAGAGCGCTAAAAGATATCCAAACGATTGACAATCAAGCCATCTATATGGAATTTTCGCTTGGTGCTTATTTGGCGATGCGGCTGGATAGTTGCCAGACGACATCAGTCTTTATCTATTCTGACAATGCCATCCGGATGGCCATCGAAACCAATCAGCAATTATTCATCTATGAAGATGAAAGCACCCAAAAACGATTCCAATACGAGTTGCTGATGAGCTTCAAACAAGCATTGAAGAACAATGACTTTTATCTTGTATATCAACCTCAAGTCGACATCAGAACAAATAGCGTCAATGGTTTTGAAGCCTTAATCAGATGGAAACACGCTGATCGAGGCGTAATCCCGCCTGGCGAATTTATTCCACTTGTGGAAAAGACTTGGTTCATCAACGATTTGACGATGTATGTGATTGAACATACGTGCCAAACGATTGCAAGGATGCAAGATATTGGTGTGAAACTTCCCATTTCATTCAACATCTCCTCGAAAAATTTATACGATCCGTTATTTTTCGAGAAAGCGTATGCCATTATACGTGCATCCGGCATCCCAACTGAACTCATTCGTATGGAAGTCACCGAATCCGCCTTGATGGAAAATCCGGAGAAATCGGCGGAAATTCTGAATATGTTCACTAAACATGGCATCCACGTCTTAATCGATGATTTTGGAACCGGTTATTCGTCACTTTCTTATTTAAGCCGTTATCCGGTCCATACCATTAAGATCGATCAGTATTTCATCAAAAATCTCGATCAGAATCAATCGGTTTATAAAATCGTCAAAGCGACCGTGCAATTAGCACACGAACTCGGTTGTCGCGTTTTGGCGGAGGGCGTCGAACGTGAAACGTTGCTCAATGAAGTGGTCAAAAGCGAATTTGACGAAGCACAAGGTTACTATTTCTCCTATCCGATGACGCTTGTGGAAGCGATTGAATACCTTGGTTCCGTGACAAAAACCACTAATTAAGCGAATTTCTATCGGTAACTTGTTAAAATATCGGTAAATATTTATATTTATATTTATCGTTTTTAATAGTTTTGCTAGAATTATTTGACAAGCATAGGTGCCGTCATGACAATGTTTATTGAAGCAAGCGAAATCGGTCTGCTCTATAATCTTTAGGCGAACTTGTATCCGCTCCTCGTCCTGGCGATTGTTTTTATTAGCCTGCGCTTTAGCAAAGACCACATGGTCCGTGACAGCCGATCATTTAAAACGTTGATTTTTATCACCGGCATTCTCCTGATTGGGGAAACGTTGATGATATGGGCGAGTTCGGATAATACTATGTTTCATATAATCTTTTATCGGTTGCTCAACGTCGTCAATTTCATTGGGCTTCCGGCAACCGCTCTATCGTGGATTTTTTACATTTTGCGGGAACTTAGTTACGGCATTAAAAATCGCCCTGGCATAATTGCTATTTTGGTAATTCCTATCTCCATAAGCGTCATATTGGCATTTGGCTCCATGTTCACGAACCTGTATTTTTACGTTGATATGAACAACGTTTATACGCGGGGTCCGCTATTTGTCATTCACTTTATCGTCAACTATTCCTATCTACTCATCGGTTTGGCAATCGTGATTGCCCAAAGGAAAAAAATTAATCCTAACGAGTTCGTTCCCATGCTCTTGTTTCCGATTCCACCGATGATCGGCGGCGTCATTCAAACGTTGTTTTATGGCAGTAACATCGTTTTACCGATGCTTGTGCTGTCGATTTTAATGATTTTCATTTTTATTCAAACGCGACGAGTGGTTACCGATTATTTGACCGGTCTTAACAATCGTCGGCAATACGAAAAATACATCGCCTCGATACGGTTAAGCGGCGCCGATGGAAAATTGGCGGGTATGCAAATCGATATCGACAATTTCAAAAACGTCAACGATACTTACGGTCACTATCTTGGCGACGAGGTGCTGGTCGGCATTGCCAAGTTACTTCAAGACACATTTGAAAAACAAGATTTTATCGCTCGTACTGGTGGCGATGAATTTGTGATTTTTTTCAATGTTGACAAAGTCCGCACAATTAGCACCATCATTAAGAAGTTTTTGGATTCCCTCCATGCATATAATGAGACTAGTTCCCATCCATTCAAAATTGAATGTAGCTATGGCGTTGACCTGTTCCTCCATAAGAAACATCAAACGATTCGCTCATTCATCGCCCACCTCGACAGCTTGATGTACCGGCAAAAGCGTATTCATCACGGCGAAGAAGAACCATCATGAAAATGATGTTGATTAACGAATCGACACCGGCTATTTTGCTCGATTTTTCCGCCAACCTCCTTTTGCTTTTTGGTACGATTCTGCTTTATCAAATATCAAAATTCCGACCGAAGCAAAAAGGTTGGATCAAAAATGGCGTCGTTGGCGTGTTCGTGGGCATGATTGGCGTGATGTCGATGCTATTTCCATTTACGTTTGAAACCGGTTTGATATTTGACGCTCGAAGCGTTTTGTTTACAGTATCCGGTTATTTTTTTGGTCCGCTTGTAACATTTGTCGGCGCCTTGATTGCCATGTCTTACCGTCTCTACCTTGGCGGAGGAGGCGTTTACGCTGGCATCGCCACAATTGCCATCACCTCGCTTAGTGGCATCGCTTGGACAAAAATCGAACCGAAACTTCCACAAAGTTGGCCTAAATTTTTCAATTTTTACCTGCTTGGGTTCATCGCTCACATTTTGACGATTTTATGCCAGTTGCTCATTATTCCATTTACAAGCGTCATTCCTGCGATTCGCAACATCGCGATTCCCTTTCTCGTCGTCTACCCGATTGCTGTCGTCATTTTGGCTTTGTCGATTGAAAATCATAAGCAGCGCTTGCTCGGCGAAGCCACAATCCTTCATCAAAAGCTTTTACTGCAATCGTCTATCGATAGCGCCGAACAAATCGAAATATATGCGCTTGACCGTGATTTTAACTATTTGTCTTTTAACAAATTCCATGCTGATTCGATGATGCGTTATTATGGCAAAAAGCCTGAAATTGGCGACAATTTCTTAAGTTTTGTCACTGAAGATTCGTTCCGCAAACGCTTGAAAAACGAAATCGGGCTTGCCCTGAGTGGGACGAACCATGTTACGGAAGCGGAAATCGAAGTTAGTCCCGGTAAATTTTTTGAATCGCATTACAATCCCATCGTCAACAATCAAGGATTGATTATCGGAGTTGGCGTTTTTGCCCAAGAAATCACCAGTCGCATCAAAAACGAAAAAGAAATTCTTCATCTTTCTTATCACGATTCATTGACGGGATTGAAAAACCGCCGCTATTACCAAGAAGAACTCGACCGTTTGGAAAGTGACCCAAATCGGCTTTACACATTTGCATTTTTCGACATCAATGGTTTGAAAGTCATGAATGATGCGTTTGGGCATCACACCGGTGACCACCTGCTCAAGGTTGTGTGTACGATTGTGTCCAACCACTTGCCGGATAACGCTTCCTTCCTACGCATCGGCGGTGATGAGTTTTTCATTATTTTTTACGATATGCGTGAAGAAGCCGTGCTCCCAATCATTGACATGGTCGATCATGCAATTGGTCAGGAAGCGATTAATGGCATTCGACTTTCGGTCTCATTTGGTGTTCAAGAGCATCGACTAAACGAGACGGTGATGGATTCGATTCGCATGGCGGAAAAGAAAATGTATAACAAAAAGTTAAGCGAAGTGACAAGTTCGCGCCATGAAACAATCCGTGCCATCTTGAACACTTTACATGTCAAGAGCAATCGCGAGGAAAGCCATTCGATTCGGGTTTCTCTCATTTGTCAAAAAATCGGCGAAGCATTGAGCTTGCGACGCGAGGAAATCGAGTTGCTGAAACTTATGGCGACGCTCCATGATATCGGAAAGATTGCTGTCGATCAATCGATTCTTAATAAACCCGGTCCTTTGACTGAATCCGAATGGGGCGAAATCAAGAAACACCCGGAGACAGGTTATCACATCTTGTTAGCCTCCCCTGAATACGCTGAAATCGCCGAAGACATCCTCTCACACCACGAACGCTACGATGGCAAAGGTTACCCCCGTGGCTTGAAGGGTGAAGATATCCCGTTCCGTTCACGTATCATTGCCATTGCCGATAGCTACGATGCCATGACAACCGACCGACCGTATCGGGACGCTTTAAGTAGCAAACAGGCATACGAAGAAATCAAACGAAACAGCGGTACGCAGTTTGACCCGGACCTTGTCAGAGTCTTTTTAGACTTCTTGGATAAGACGGAATCACCGATTTAATTTTTTACACGAATATCATTAATAATGATATGATATCTAGGTCAATGAGGTTTTTACGATGGATTGGGAAGCAGTCGCGCAATTTTTTACAGCCGTGCCCTGGTGGCAATTAGTATTAATTTTCGTCTTAAAAAATATTGAGGTTTCATTTGGAACTTTACGAATGATTTTAGTTAACAAAGGCTATCGCATTCAAAGCGTTTTTTTATCGCTAATCGAAATTTTCATGTGGGTGTTCATCGCTAGTTCCGTCATTAACGATTTGAGCGCTGCCCCTATCAAAGGCATCGTCTACGGGTTCGGTTTCGCTTCCGGTATTTATGTCGGATCAATCATGGAATCAAAATTGGCGTTTGGCATGGTTCTCATTGAAACAATCGCCTCGCAATCGACGGGTGCCGTCATCACCGAGCGCTTACGCGAAATCGGTTATGGCGTGACCACTATTCTTGGCCAAGGCCGCGCGGAAAAACGGCTTGTCATCAAAGTGTTTGCCCCCAGACGAAACGCCGATAACGTCACTAAGGAGATCTTAGCCGTCGATCCAGCGGCGATGATCGTGTGCGAAGATATCAAGCAAATGACGGGCGGTTACGTCGCTCGCAGTCGTTCGCTGTTCAAATAAGCGGAATGCTATAATATATACATATGAACATCCTTACATTTTTGACTCCCAAATCCGACGTTGAATATCTCTACGACGACTTTTCACTCCGACAAGCGCTTGAAAAAATGGAAATCCACCACTACCAAGCGATTCCCATCATCAATCGATCAGGTAACTATGTCGGCACAATCACCGAAGGTGATTTGTTGTGGTTCATCAAAAACCAAAAGAAATTTGACCTGCCATCGGCGGAAACGATTCCGATTCGACGCATCAATCACTACAAAGACTATAAAGCCGTTTCGATTTTGGCGCCGCTTGATGATATCGTCAACCTAGCGATGCACCAAAACTTCATCCCCGTCGTCGATGACCAACAAATTTTCATCGGGATTATTAGGCGCCAATCGGTCATCAGTTATTTTAAGGACAAATACGTCGAAAAGAGACACATTCATGAATGAAGTGATTAAGGCGATTTTATCGCGTCGAAGCATTCGCGCCTATACCGAGGAGACGATTAGTGAAGATACCATTAAGACACTCATCGCCTGCGGAATGGCAGCGCCAAGCGCTTTCAATCGGCGCCCATTCCACTTCGTTTCCATCACCGATAAATCGGTGCGCGTTGCTTTGAAAGACAAAAGCATGTTTGGAAAGATGATGGAGGAAGCCCCACTTGTCATCGCCGTTTGTGGCGATAAACTTGTGCAGCCCGTCCACGATTTTTTGATTGAAGATTGCTCAGCGGCGGTCCAAAACATTTTGCTTGCCGCCCATGGATTAGGACTTGGGGCTGTTTGGATTGGCGTTTTCGCGCTAACCGGTTGGCAAAAATTTATTACCAAAACGCTAAAACTTCCGGCGCATGTACTGCCGGTTGCCTTAATATCGATTGGGCATCCCAATCAAACCAGAAAAGACCGTGACCGCTTCGAAGAGGGCAAATGGCACCGCGAAACGTGGTAACTACTTGACTGGTTTGATAAAGAAGCGGCCATAGACTTGATGGCCGTAACTGACATCGATAAACGATTTTGGGTCGACGAGCCGAACGAGCTTGACGACCTTTTTTACTTCAAAACTTGAAACGACCGTGTAAATGATCAGACGTGGTTCTCCCGAAAATCCTCCGGTGGCGTTGACGACCGTGCAACTATGAGGGAAGTTCGCTAAAAGGATTTTAGGAAGCCCGTTTTGGCTCGTGATTATTTGCATCTGCGCCTTTTTGTTGCGGATATTAAACGTATCCACGACACGGCCATTGGTAAAAAGAAACACCAATGTGTACAAAAAACTATTAAGGGCGCCGACTCCGCTACCATCGCGAATGATCGTCAATGAAGTATAAATGACCAAGATAAAGGCATTGATGGTGATTTGGTATTTACCCACCGATGTCGATTTATGATTGGCCAAATAATAGGTGATGATGTCAAGCCCACCGCCGCTGAACTCAAACCGAAAGCACAATGCGGTACCCACGCCTGATAAAAACCCGGCGAATAATGCACGTCCAAGCATATCTGAGGATATATCGATAATCGTTAGCCAATCATTAGGTATCACCTGGATGAATAGCGACGTGAACATAACGTTAATCATTGAAAAGGTCGCAAAACGCTTACCGATGCCTTTGTATCCAAGAACAAACAATGGCACATTGAACATAAAATAAAAAATCGCCTGCCACGATTTGGCGGCCATCGCTGGAAATAGGTTGCTCAATTGCGCCAATATCGTGAATATTTGCGATAAGCCCGAGGCCCCTCCGGTAATTAACTGATCGGCGTTAGAATCGGTCGTCGTGATGAATCCTCGGAATGAATAACCAAAGAAAAATGCCGTTATGATCGCAATAATAAACGATAAACCATAGTCGATGACGACGCGAAGCCGTCCATGCTCGAACATGAAGTCTTGGTACCGTTGCTGCCATTTTTGAAGATGAAACATATCGTGATAAATTTCGGGTGCTAAATTGCTAGTTTGATTATATACTATTTAAGGTTTATCGCTAAAGCGTCACGATAACTTTTT
>Ga0116204_1001998_pt1 | contig 11262 bp, 17 predicted proteins | sample LakKivwa52mmetaG_FD_94481 | JGI IMG/M metagenome (GOLD analysis project Ga0116204, IMG submission 94481) | Anoxic lake water microbial communities from Lake Kivu, Rwanda to study Microbial Dark Matter (Phase II) - Lake Kivu water 52m metaG | ecosystem: Environmental > Aquatic > Freshwater > Lake... | reverse complement strand
CCATTAAAGTACCTCAAGCGCTAGGGATATGATTTTCATGAATTTTTTTTCGCGCAATTCGCGAGGTACGGGCCCAAAAATACGGGTGCCTCTTGGCTCGCCAGCTTCGTTGATAAGCACGACTGCATTATCGCCAAAACGAATAGCTGAGCCGTCTTTTCTTTTAACCTCTTTAGCAGTACGTACGACTACTGCTTTTTGTACGCTACCTTTTTTAAAGGTAGTACCAGGTATAGACTCTTTGATGGCGACAACTATAATGTCACCAACAGAGGCATAACGTCTACGGGTTCCACCTAGAACCTTGATACACTGGGCTTCTTTAGCGCCAGAGTTATCAGCAACATTGAGGTAAGTTTGTAATTGAATCATAGGTTACCTTATTTGGCCCTTTCAATTATGCGGTTTAGACGCCACACTTTTGTTTTGCTTAAAGGCCGTGTTTCCATAATTTCAACTAGGTCACCAATATGAGCCTCGTTGTTTTCGTCGTGAGCATGAAACTTACGTGTGAAGGGAACTGTCTTTCCGTAGAGAGGATGTGACTTGCGACCTTTAACCTGCACGGTAATAGTTTTTGCCATTTTATCAGAGGAGACTATACCCACTCTTACTTTTCGGCTGCTATCGCGATTGCTTGCGGCTTCCTGACTCATGCTTTTGCCTGTCCTTTAATTTCATTCTCACGGATGAGAGTTTTAACCCGTGCAATATCACGCCTTTTTTGCTTGATAAGAGATACATTTTCAAGTTTTGAAAGTGTATTTTGGAACTTGAGGTTAAAACTTTCCTTTTGCAATTCAACTAAAGTGTTCTGCAAGGCTGGAACATCCATATCACGGAATTTTTTAACTTTTTTATTGGGTTGTTTAGGTGCTTGTGTAGCCATTAGTTTAACACCTCACAAATTTTTGTTTTTACGGGTAATTTTTGAGCGGCAACTTTTAACGCTTCGAGTGCCTGATCGCGTTCGATTCCGGCCATTTCGAATAAAACACGGCCAGCCTTAACTACTGCAACCCAACCTTCTGGATTACCTTTTCCGGAACCCATTCGGGTTTCAGCGGCTTTTTTAGTATAAGGTTTATCGGGGAAAATGCGTATCCAAACTTTACCACCACGCTTAATTTTACGGGTCATAGCTATACGCGCAGCTTCAATTTGTCTTTCGGTAATCCAGCAGGATTCGATTGCCTTAATACCGAATTCACCAAAGGCTAGATCGGTGCCACGCTTGGCGGCCCCATGCATAATGCCTTTTTGGACTTTACGGTGTTTAACTCGTTTTGGACTCAACATGGCTTAGGCTCTTTCTGTCTCTTGATCGACAATGGCAAGAGGATCTTTTTTAAGTATTTCGCCGTTAAAGATCCAGACTTTAATACCAATGGTACCAGCAGTTGTTTCGCTACGGGCAGTAGCATAATCTATGTCTGCACGCAAGGTATGTAGGGGTAAACGACCTTCACCATATTTTTCAATACGAGCAATTTCAGCACCACCCAAACGACCGGAGCAAACAACTTTAATTCCTTGTACACCCAAACGCATGGCAGAGGAAACAGCTTTCTTCATGGCTCTGCGGAAGGCAACACGTTTTTCAAGTTGGCGGGCAATATTATCTGCGACCAACTGGGCATCAACTTCGGGGCGTTTGATTTCGCGGATGTTGATGTATATACCCTTACCGGTGAGATGTTGCAATTCACCTTTGATGCGTTCGACTTCTTCACCCTTTTTACCAATAACGATACCAGGACGAGCAGTAAAAAGATTAATAGTTACTTTTTTTGGAGTCCGTTCAATACCGATTCTTGATAGAGAAGCATGTTCCAATCTTTTTTTAAGGTAACGGCGCAGTACCATGTCTTCATAAAGTAGATCGGAAAATTTTTTTTCGGCATACCAGACAGAGGTCCACTGACGGACTATACCTAGGCGAAAACCGGTTGGATTCGTTTTTTGTCCCAAGAGTTCCTCCTAAACCTTTACCTGAACTGTGATGTGACACAGAGGCTTTAAAATTCTGTAGGCTCGACCTTGAGCGCGAGCGCGGATTCTTTTGTATACGGGGCCTTGATCAACTAAGATAGAGGCGACCTTTAATTGGTTTGTATCGATTCCTTGTTCACGATGAACTTCACGAAAATTTGCCACTGCAGATTGCAGTACTTTATCGAGGAGTTCTGCACCTTTTTTATGCTTTTTAAGGGTGAACAAAAGGCTGATGGCATGATCTACTGATTTGGCGCGAATTTGATCGGCTACCTGACGCACCTTGCGAGGTGAGCAACGGACGAACCGCGCTTTTGCTACAGCTTCGAAGCTGGCTTGAGTTTTTTCTGCCATATATTACTTCTTCTTGTCTTTGGTATGACCACGGAAAGTACGGGTAGCAGCGAACTCGCCTAATTTATGACCTACCATATTTTCTGTGATGTAAACGGGAATAAAAGACTTACCATTATGTATTGCAATGGTGTTACCAATAAAATCTGGAGTGATAGTAGAGCGACGACTCCAGGTTTTAATGGCGGTTTTTTTTGTAGATGAATTCATCGTGCCAACCTTACCTAAAAGGTGACCATCGACAAACGCGCCTTTTTTGAGTGATCTTGCCATAGATTTTTAGCCTATTTTCTGCGGTTGACGATGAATTTATCGGTACGTTTGTTATTGCGTGTCTTTTTACCCTTGGTTTTTAAACCCCAAGGTGTAACAGGATGTCCACCACCGGATGTACGACCTTCACCACCACCCATGGGATGGTCAACAGGGTTCATGGCAACACCACGAACTTTAGGACGACGACCCAGCCAACGGCTACGACCAGCGGAACCTGAAATGACTTTACTGTGTTCAATATTTCCAACACGACCAATTGTAGCGACACAATTGAGAGGAATTAAACGAACTTCACCAGAAGGCAAGCGTACCTGCGCATGTTTGCCATCTTTACCGACAATTTCTGCTTTGGCGCCGGCAGCGCGAGCGATTTGGCCACCTTTACCAGGTTTAATTTCGATATTATGGATAAAGGTATTGATAGGTATATCTGATAGTGGAAGTACGTTTCCTGGTTCAATAGGAGCGGCTTCTTTGCGGACAATATCAACACCAATCTTTAGATTTTCTGGAGCGATAATGTATGTGCGCTGACCATCTATATAGCGGACAAGAGCTAAGTTTGCTGAACGATTTGGATCGTAATGAATGGCTTCAACCTTTGCCAATACATTTTCGCGTGTGCGTTTAAAATCTACTTCACGGTGTAGTTTTTTATGACCACCACCACGACGACGGACTGTAATTATACCGCGATTGTTACGTGCAGATATTCTTTTTTTGCCCTTAACCAGTGGCTTATAAGGTTTTAATTCGGTAATTTCATCAAAACCAGAAGTTTGTTTGAAACGCAGTACCGGGGTTAGGGGCTGGTAGCTTTTAATACTCATGATTAAGCTCCCTCAAACTCGCTAATTGTGTCGCCCTTACGGACTTTTACGAAGGCTTTTTTCCAGGTTGATTGTTGACCAGCAACACCACGAGTGCGTTTGGTTTTACCTAGAGTAGTTACAGTTTGTACGCCATCGACTATTACATTAAAACGGGACTCAACGGCTTTTTTGATCTCTACTTTGTTTGCATCGAGTTTTACACGAAAAACATAGTAGTTTTGGGCAAAGCGTTGATTTGTACTTTTTTCAGAAAGCATGGGTCCGAGAATAATATCTTGTGTTGCTTTCATGACTGACCCCCACGGGCTGCCAGAGCAACCAAGGCAGACTGTGTAAAGATTAAATTTTGTGGTGCCATGACCTCATATGTGTTGAGATCTTGAACACGTTGAACTTGTGTATTAGGAAGGTTGCGAGCTGCCAATCCGAGCTGTGGGCGGATATCGGAAGTGAGAATAGTATTCTTTTGTTGATCGAGGTTAGCCTTTTTAAGAAGGGCAACTAATTGCTTTGTTTTTGGCGCAGCAACATCAATTTCTTCGAAGATGTGCACTTGACTTTGAGACGCCTTCAATGAGAGCGCAGATGCAAAAGCCAATTGCTTAAATTTTTTGTTGAGTTTACGATCGTAAGAGCGAGGAAGCGGACCATGCGCCTTACCACCACGAGCCCAGTTAGGAGCTGTGTTAGAACCCTGACGAGCACGACCAGTTCCTTTTTGCTTCCAGGGTTTTTTACCGCCACCGGACACTTCTGAACGACCTTTAGTTTTTGAATTACCCTGGCGTTGATTGCCCAGATAAATTGTAACGGCTTCGTGAATTGCTCCTAAATCAACTTCTTGCCCGAATAGTTCGGGTGGAAGTTGAACTTCGGATTGTACCGTGCCGTCTTTGGAATAGAGTTTGGCTGTTGCCATATTAACCTTTCCTGACTTCCACTTGTCCGTTGATTGGGCCTGGAACCGCGCCTTCTAGATAGAATAGGCGGTTTTCGGCATCAATTTTAACGAGTTTAATGTTCTTAACTGTTATCTGTGCATCACCATAATGTCCATTGAGTTTCTTTCCTGGAAAAACACGCGCAGGAAAGGAGTGTGCACTCATTGAACCGGGTTCACGAATGTTTTTAGATCCGTGAGTTTTTGGTCCGCGTGAAAAGCCATGCCGTTTGATTGTACCAGCATAACCACGACCTTTTGAAATTCCGATCACTTTAACCAGCTTTGTATCAGCGAAACTGCTTAGAGTGATTTCTTGGCCGAGTTCAAGCACTTCGCCTTGTTCTGGGATAAGTTCCCGAATTTCGCGCATAGCTTCGATTCCGGCCTTTTTGAATTGCCCGTTTAATGTAGTGTTGTGCCTATTTTTTTCGATTGCACCAACGCCTACGATTACAGCGTTATATCCGTGTTTTTCTGTGGTACGGTGGCCTAAAACTTTTGTTTCTTCGGCACGTAGAACAGTAACTGGGATTTCAACACCTTCTGGTGTGAATATGCGGGTCATGCCCACTTTACGAGTCAGTAAGTTTTTCATTCCTTACACCTTGATCTCTACTTCGACACCAGCAGGCAACTCGAGGCGCATGAGAGAATCGATAGTTTGTGGGGTGGATTCGACGATGTCGATAAGGCGTTTATGTGTGCGCATTTCAAATTGCTCACGGCTTTTTTTGTCGACATGGGGAGAACGATTTACTGTATACACCACTTTTTTTGTGGGCAGAGGAATGGGCCCGGCTATCTTAGCACCGGAATTTTTGGCCGTACGGACTATATCCGCAGCGGATTTGTCGATCATACGGTGATCATAAGACTTCAGCCGTATACGAATTTTTTCACCTGCCATAAATTTCCTACACAATGTTTACGGGTCTAAACCCTTGAAATTGGCAATCTTTGGAGACAGGGAGTTTTAACATTTGCTTGCTGCAAATATTGGCGAAATTTTCGGCTTCGCAAACACCCTAGCTCTTGGATTTACCAAGACCCGTGTTGTTTGTACTTCAACACGAGGTTTCCCTGGCCCTTGGTCAGAGAGCGCAACAAAGTAGTATAACCAAAACAATTCTTCAAGGGAATATTCACAAATATTTTTTGATATTTCCCTTGAGTGGTTAAATTGAGGATTGCGGCCTTTTTACTCTCTAAATCTCCAAGCACCTTTCCACTAAATTCAAGCGGAACCTGGCACTCCATCTCCATAATTGGTTCTAAAACTCTAAAATTATTTTGTTTTAATCGTAAACGCAATACATCGGTGAGAGCCTTTGCTACCATAGGCCAAGGAGGGATTTTTCCCTCTGAAAGAATAGATCCAATATGAATTCGTGTAAAACCTAGACTTCCCATACCCCAAAAGCCATGATGACTCCAGTTTAACAGGCTGGCCTTTAAAATCCGTTCCCCTTCTGGATCCAGGTCCGCTAAAAAAGAAATTTCTACTCCTCGACAATCTGCAGGTTCAATGGTTAAAGTGCTCTGGAAAGTGTAAGAGCCCCAAATCCCCTCAACGAGCAAAGGGCCCATTTGGCCCACTGGTTGTTCCAAATAATCAACCTGGGGAACCCCTGAATTAAAATTTATAGATGAAAGGTTTTTCAATCTTGAAATAAAGACTTCTAATTGTACTTCTCCCATACCCCCCACCATATATGTACCAGTGTGTGCATTGAGTTTGACACTTATACCAGAAGTTGATGCGGCTAGATTTTCGATACATTGAGATAATTGGGTTACATCTGTGCTATTGCAGGCTTCAATGTTGGTCCAAAGAAGTGCTGGTGGAAAAGATACATTATCGATACATATACCGGTTTGTGTATAGCGCAATCCCCAATCGAGTTTCTGTGGAGGATTTGGCTTCCAAAGGAGAATAGCGCCTTCTTCACAAAAATGAACAGGTGTGAGCTGCGCTCCTAGCGGTGAAAAAAATTTACCTAGAGTTTCATCTACCTGCAGCGATTCATAAAACCTGCAGACGCCCAGTATTCCCTGATGCGTGAGATGCCTGAGCTGTAAAACCTCAAAGCGGGTTCCCGGTTGCAGGGCAGGCGCAAGGGGGGGGGATAGAAATACTATACCGTTAAGCATGAGCCGGACCCCAGCGCCTTTTTTTGCAGAGCCACAGTAAACGGGTATATATTCATTTTGAATTAAAGCCAGTTTAAGACCTTCATAGATTTCTGCCACGGAAGGTTCTTTGTGCTGCATCCATTTTTCAGTGAGCACATCACTGTGTCGAGATGCTACATCCAATAAAGAGCTGCGCATTTGTTGGTAGGTGAGTTTAACTGCTGGCGGAATATCGACAAGACGAAAGTCTTCAATATCAGTACCCATAAGAACCATTTTGCCATGAATTACATCTACAATTCCGGCCAGCTTTTCTTGGTCGTAGTAGGGAAAGGTTAAAACCAAGGGTTCCCTGTTCCATTGAGAATCTATTTCTGCAAGCACATCTTCAAGCGGCTGATGTGGCAAATCCATTTTATTTAGAAAGATGAAGGGGGTGAGATTGTGGGCGGAAATTTTTTTCCAACACTCAAGTGTTTGCGGCTCCAATCCTGAGGCTGCTGAAACAACTAGCAGAGCACTTTCCACCCCTCTTAAGAAAGGATCCACTTCATTTGTAAAATCTATATGACCGGGGGTATCAACCAAGCAAAGGCTGTGGCCTTTCCATTCAAGATGCGCAATACCTGCTTCAATTGAGATACCTCTTTCCTGTTCTTCGGGTAAGAAGTCCATGGTAGATTGACCCTCATCAACCTCACCCACTTGTGGAATATTACCTGCTAGAAAAAGCAGGCGTTCTGTTAAGGTGGTTTTTCCGGCATCCACATGGGCCATCACAACCAAAGTCCTGCGCTTATGAGCAGAGGTTGTTTGATGGGAAAAGTTTTTGGGGTCGAATTTATACGGAAGACTCATAGTATTTTTAGATCTTATAAAAGGCTAGTAATTAAAGAGTTAACCTAAAATGACCTGATTAGTTTTTTTTACTGAACAGTATTTTTGCACGAAGAAAATTTTGGGCATTCTAAAAAGTCCATACTTTTATACTTGCCACCCAGAAAAGTTAATCAAAAAACTTCTTTCCTGATTATTTATTTATAGTAAGAGAGTATGTATGTAACAGGTAAAGCCCAAGGAGAGCTTTACCTGATTTCGCGTTTTTTTCCTATTGATGGGCCTTCGATGGCACAATTAAACTTTGTTTAAACACAAGCCTTGGCTTTTAAGGAAAAATTTGAGTCTTAAAAGCCAGTTTCAAGCTTTTTAAGCAACCAAAACTCTTCTTTGCCCTGTCTGTGTGGTATTGAGCTCTTGGCTGTTACACGCTCTACAATTTCAAAGACGCCATCAAGACGCGCCATGAGCTCACCCGCAGATGTAGGATGCGGAGGGCCATCGAGATTTGTTTGGTTGATGAGTGGGTAAAAGAGGGCTATAACTAGGCCATCGGGTTTTAGCATCTTATGCCAGACTTCAAAATATTCATCGCGCCTGCCAGGATGTATAGCACAAAAGCAGGTGTACTCGTAAATGATGTCAAAAAGCTCAGTGCTTTTAGGTGTTAGGTCAAAAATATCCATTTTTAAAATCGACATATTTTGATAGAGTTCAGAGTATCCTTGGAGGGATTCGCAAGCCGATTGAGCAAAGTCGATGGCCACCGTTTCAAAGCCTCTTTTAGCCCATTCAGCCGCATCATGTCCTTTTCCAGCACCGGGCACCAGAACTCTTCCACTTTGGGGACATGAAGGGTGTTTAAAAAAATCAATCAAAGGGGGAGTAGCTTTGCCTAAATCCCAATCGGCGGATTTTTCTTGGTAGAGTGATTCCCAATATTCTGCTAAATTTTGTGTAATCATGATGTCACTTTTTGGTTAAGAAAGACGAGTTGTCCGCAAGCAGCGGCAATATCGCGACCACGAGGACGCCGCACCATTACCGCATAAACACCCTTTTCAACTTCTGTTTTAAAGGCTTCAACTTCTTCTGGAGTGGGAGAAACTAGCTGGGGGTCGCCACCCCCGTTATAAGGTATAAGATTGACTTTAACTCTTCGGGGACTGACCCAATGCCGTAGGGCTTTTGCCTCGGAGAGAGTACAGGTTTTTTGAGCAATCAGAACAAATTCGATAGTAGGAATGAGGCCTGTTTTATTTATGTAAAAATCTATGGCTTCAAATAGATCCTCAATAGAATAGACCTTATTGACTGGCATGAGGGAGGTGCGAACAGGATTTTCGCTACCATTGAGGGAAATAGCGAGCTTGACCTTGGGTGCCAGTTCGGCCCATTTTTTTATCCCCGGCACAAGCCCAGAGGTTGAAACTGTAATTTTTTTAGCAGATATTCCAGGCCCCTTAGGTTCGAGTAAGACCCTACAGGCCTGCGCAACCGCGTCTATATTGTGCAAGGGCTCTCCCATTCCCATGAATATGATATTGCTTAGACTTTGACCCAGCTTACGGAGGTGATTTTGGACAAAGATAAATTGCTCAATAATTTCACCTGAACTGAGGGAGCGCTTGAGGCCCATTTTTGCAGTACTGCAAAATTTGCACCCCATGGCACATCCCACCTGTGAGGATACGCATATACTGTGGCGTTCACCATCGGGTATATAAACAGTTTCAATAAAATGTCCATCGTGGGTTTCAAAAAGCCACTTTTGTGTGCCGTCTACCGAAATTTGTGTAGTTGAAACTTTTAGAGTTTGCAGGCTGAAAATATTTGTTAGCTTAGTACGAAGATCTTTGGGAACATTGATCATAGAATCAAAGGAATCAACAAGCTGACCAAAAAGCCAGGAAAAAACCTGCTGCCCCCTGTAAGCCGGATAACCTAATTGTACAACCTCAGCTTCCCAATCTTTGAGGGTAAGACCAAGCCCATGTTTTTCCATAACCAGGCAAACTTAGTAAAAACCAAAGTTTTCGGCACTTCCTTATGAAAACCCCAGAACCACAAGCCTCGGTAGCCCTTGTTGAAGTGCTTTTAACCCCTGCAGAGGACCGCGAGCTAAACAAGAAGGTGTCAACTCTTCTCTACCCAGGTAAGGGTCCACGGGGACATTATCTTATCATCGAACGATCTTTCCGCCCAGATGACCCCTGGTCAGGTCACCTTGCCTTACCCGGTGGTCGTAAAGAAAATTCGGACCCGAATCTATGGTCAACCTGCCTGCGCGAGCTTAACGAGGAAGTAGGGCTAAGTTTAGAAAGAGAAGATAAAACTCAATCTTCTACCGCTCCAATTCTTCACCTGGAACTACCCGTTGTACTGGCCCGTAAAAGTCAAAAACAAAGATTACCCGTTCAACCCTTCTGGATTGGCCTGCAAAAAAGCGATCTCCCGCATCTGAATCTAGACCCACTCGAAGTAAATAGATCCTTCTGGATACCTCACTCACAATTAGCCCAGAATGAAAATGTCACCTTTAATAAAATTTCTCCCTACAATTCCTTGTCCTATCCTTGTTTGCCGGTAGACAATCGTTTCCTGTGGGGCTTTACTTACGAGGTGTTTCGTCTTTTCTTTGCCCACTTTTATGGCATTCAACTGCCTGTGGAGCCACAGTGAAGACCCCAGATGCCCTGCTTCTCGATTTTGACCAAACACTTTACAGCTCTCACCTTCCTACACTCAAAGCAGTTGATGACCGAATAAACCTCTATATACATCAGTTTCTGGGGTTGCAATGGGATGCTTCCGATGCCTTACGCACGCGGGCCTATAAAGAATTTGGCACCACGCTGGAAGGACTCCGCCAGTGGTACGGAATCAGTCCAGACCATTTTTTTGATTTTATTCAAGATGTGCCCATTGAATATTTACCCTTACCACATCCTGGTTTACGCAAATGGTTAGCAACCCAGACTCTACCCCTTTTTGTTTTTACCAACGCAAGAAGGGATTGGGTCGAAAGATGTATGGAACATATGGGTTTAGCTCAAGAATTGTCCCTTTTTTTTGATATTATTGATATTACCAAAACAGCTTTTCAGGGTAAACCCCAAGTTGAAAGTTATCAAGTTGCACAGAAGATAGTTGGCCAAGCCCTTCACCTTGAAAATCCACAACTTTGCCTGATTGATGACCATGAACCAAACATCCAGATGGCTCACAAGCTAGGTTGGTACACCGTCTGGATTGACAAACATAAACAAGACAAAGAAAGTTTGAATCAGATCAGTATAGATCACTTGTCACCTATCTCAACTTCGGGGCAGACCTTATACAGCTCAAGCTGTGAAGAACTTTGCCGGTGGGTGCCTCATTGGAATACCGTCGATTAGCTCTAAAAAGGGGATTATGCAGCTTTATTCTAGGGATGTTTTGTTGAGGATTCAGTGATTCCCACCTCTGGTCCAAATTTGTCTTATAGAGTTTTAGCTCTAGTAGGCGAGTCATCAGGTGATAAAATCTTATCGCAACTGATTGAATCCTTTGCGCAAAGCAAGATTGAGATCACTTGGAAAGGTTTGGGGGGTGAGCACTCCTTAGCTAAGGGCATGACTTCCGTTTATCCGCTAGGTCAATTATCTGTACAAGGACTCACGGATGCCTTGAGAATAATTTTGCGTACTCTATGGGTAAGCTCTAAATTTTTTTTTCTCTTTAAAAGTTTTCGTCCTCACGCTATAGTTTTTGTGGATTACCCAGGACTTAATAGTCTTTTACTTAGATTTTTTAAAAAGAAAATACCCAGTCTAACTATCGCACCTCCCCAAGCCTGGGCCTATCAAAAAAAAAAACTTCAAGTCTATAAACACAGCTCTATACATATTT
>Ga0116204_1001997_pt1 | contig 11263 bp, 12 predicted proteins | sample LakKivwa52mmetaG_FD_94481 | JGI IMG/M metagenome (GOLD analysis project Ga0116204, IMG submission 94481) | Anoxic lake water microbial communities from Lake Kivu, Rwanda to study Microbial Dark Matter (Phase II) - Lake Kivu water 52m metaG | ecosystem: Environmental > Aquatic > Freshwater > Lake... | reverse complement strand
TCTGCCCGTTTCACAGGTTTAGGTAACAAAGGTTCTACCACTGCCCATTGTTCGTCTGTAAGTTCCATTGGCTCGCTCCCAACTTGGGTTTGAGCGCCAGTTTACCATTTTTGAGATAACTTCGAGATGATATCTCCTAACACCCAGCCGCTTCCCTACTAGCCGAAGCCTGATTCTGGATAACAAAAATCCCCGCCGCTGTAACAGTGGCGGGGATTTCTCTATTTCAATATTTTCAACGCAGCAGCAGTCTCTTTCGGGAACTCCAGCATCGGCATATGACCCGCACCTTGAATTTCGGTCAAATGTGCTGCCAGCACCAATGACTTGACCTCCCTGCCGCGGTCAACGGGGATAAGAGCATCTTCATCCCCATGAACGACCAAAACAGGAAACGAAAATGCAGCCAGAGTAGCAGACATATCCTCCCGCTCTGCCATGGCTTTGAGAGCCCCAATCACAGCAGAAGGAATTTGCCGCTCCATAATGGCGCGGACAAATGATTGCACTTCTGCCATTGTAGACAGTTTCGATGTCATTGCATCTGCCACCACACCAACCCCTTTTTCAGCGACATCCTGCGCCGTCTTGTAACGTCCCTCCCTGCGGTCAGGGGCATCTGCGGCCGCCTGCGAAGCGACCAACGCCAAACCTTTCACACGATGGGGATATTTTTTAGCAAATGCCAGAGCCACATATCCACCCATTGAATGCCCCGCAATGGCGATTTCGTTAATTTTCAAATTATCCAACAAGGCTGCCAAATCATCCGCCATATCGTTCATAAAATATGGGGTTTCCACAGTGGCGGACTCGCCAAATCCACGCAAGTCAGGCAGGATCAGGTCAAAATCATCTTCCAACAGGGCAGCAGTTTCATTCCACATAGTATGGTCAAGCGGAAAACCATGAACCAGCATGAGCGGATTTCCAGTTCCGCGACGAGTGTACGCAATCTCAATGCCATTAACTTTGATCGTTTTCATTCTCACCTTCAACTTTCATCATTTCTTCACGGGCAAATGCTAATGCCTGATCACGGGTTTCGATCTTACCCGCCGCCTGATTTTCGCGGATCGCTTCAAGCAACTGGCCAACCAGCCGCCCCGGCAGGAGGTTTAATTCCTTCATCAACTCCTTGCCATCCAATAAACGCGGTGGAGATATGATCTCTTCGGGCTTTTCCCAATAATTTTCAAGCAAAGTACGGGCAATATCCAGATAGACAGTCCAGGTGTCAATCGTCAGCTCAGTAGCACGAGTGCCGCGCAGATCAGCAAGTGCCAATAGAATCAGGTCAATACCTGCCGCGCCCGCATCACGGAAAAAGCGGTAAATGGCTTTTCGTGATGGGGTCTGTCCTTCCGCTTCCAAACGGCTGGCAAAGTTATGAATCCGCATATGATGTTCGATCACCGTATGCAAACGCTCTGCTTCATCATTACTGAGATTAAAAGCACGGGCACGTTCTGCTGCAACCCCCGCGCCTTTTATGTCATGTTCAAAGAAACGGATGCGCCCAGAGTCCTCCACAATTTTTGTGTCAGGCTTACAGACATCATGATACAGGGCGGCAAAAAACAAAAGCGAGCGATGTGGACGATCCACATTGAGCGATACAGAAAGATAATTGGCGAATTGCTCACGATAACGTCCCAGACGCAAACCGAGCAGCCCTGTGAACATATCGTTTGTCTTTTCGGCATCATACCCGATGCGCAAGCCAGAGATGATCTGGTCCAGATAATCCATTACGGACAGGGTATGTGACCACACATCATACACATGTGGAGCAGATTGTTCCACCCCTTTCATCTTAAGCAATTCGGGCATGAGGTGGGTTAACACCCCAAGCATATCCAATGCGCGAATGGATAGACTCGCCTTCGGCCCGCCCAGAATTTTGAATATCTCATCACGCTGACGTTCAACAGACACGCCTCCGACTCCGCTCGCGGCTTGCTTCATCCACTCACGCGTTTGCTTATCGATGGTGAATTCGAACGCCGCTGCCTGTCGAACCGCCCGCATAATACGGATTGGGTCATCCGCAAAGGCAGATGGCGAGCAGGCGCGAATGACCTTGGCGCGAATGTCACGCACACCATCCATCGGGTCGATCAGTGTGCTGTCTTGCAGGTTGTAGGCAATGGCATTGATGGTGAAATCGCGGGCGCGCAGGTCGGCTTCCAACGTAGCGCCGCGATAGGTTGCAAAATCAAGGAATATGCGTGAGCCGTCTTCATTGGTGACTACGACCCGCCCGGTATCACGCTCATTGTCCAATGCGACGAAATCTGCTTTGAGGGCATTTGCAATTTTTCGAGCGAGGGAAATGCCGTTCGAAGGCAGGGCAAAATCGAGGTCGGGAGAGAGGCGTGAGGTTAATACATCCCGCACTGCACCGCCGACAAGGTAAATTTCCTGTTCGGGGGGCAGAACGGATTTGATTCGATCCAATAGGGGCGGGAAGGCAAAAGGAAGCGCCATAAAAATGATCTCTGGTTTCTCTTTATTTCGGCTGAACTGCGATGCGCGGCGAGCCTGTTCGGGGGTGCCGCCCTGCGCAATGACTCGTCCACGCACACGGGCAACCCAACGACCTGCGTACGGCGATGTTTGGTTTTTCTCGTTTTCGTTCGTCATCCCCTGCCCCTTTGGTTGGTTACTCGGACGGCTTGTATTTATTCAGATCGACAACGCCCACAAAGGGGAGGTTGCGATAATACTCATCAAGGTCGAGCCCGTAACCGAAAACAAATTTATTGGGGATGGAGAAGCCTAGGTAATGGATCGGTACATGCGCTTCGCGCCGTTCAGGCTTATCCAATAAGGCGCATACTTTGAGCGACTGCGGTTGCCGCGTTTCGAGCATTTGTAAAACAGCAGCGATGGTATGTCCGCTATCCACAATATCTTCCACGAGAAGGACATTCTTATTGCGGATATCTGTTTGCAGGTCGAGCGTGACGCGGGCTGACCCGCTTGATTCGCGTCTGCCGACGCCATAAGAGGAAGCAGCCATGAAATCCATCATGTGCGGAATGGAAATATTCCTGCTCAGATCCACCATGAACGGAACACCACCACGCAGAATGCAGATGAGCAGTAATTCCGTGTCGCGGTAATCGTTGCTGATCTGCTCGCCAAGTTCCCGCACACGCTGTTGTAACGCATCTGCCTCGATCAGAATTTCAGCGAGCACATCTTTGTAATTTTGCATTTTTTTCGTTTCCTAATTTCGGCAATTTTCTCAGGCTTAACGGGGCACTTCGTGATGCAAACGGCAGCGGGCTTCATACAGTTCTGAAGCGCCAACGATGACGATGGGCTCATCATAACGGGCAGGCTTGCCATTGACGAGTCTTTGTGTGCGGGAGGCATTTCCACCGCACACCATGCAAATAGCATGAAGTTTCAGCACATCTTCCGCTTCTGCCATGAGTGAAGGCATTGCGCCGAACGGCTCGCCGCGGAAGTCCATATCGAGGCCTGCTACAAGCACGCGTACCCCGCGCCCTGCCAACGATTGGGCAATGGAGACAATTTCAGGGTCGAAGAACTGAGCCTCATCAATACCAACAACGGTTGTGTCCTTATCCAGCTTTAAGTGAATATCCGCTGCTCTTTCAACAGGGATGGCATCAAATGTGGAGCCCGTATGCGAGGCAACCTTTTCGACGGCGTACCGAATATCGATGGCGGGCTTGAAAACCTGCACTTTCTGCTTGGCGATCGTCGCCCGTACCAACCTGCGAATCAGTTCATCAGTTTTTCCGCTGAACATCGAACCGCAAACGACTTCAATCGAGCCCTGGGTATGCTTCATTGCATTCTCCTAGATCCAATGATGAACTACTACAAAAACAGGCAGACGCATTTGCATCTGCCTGTCTAGTTTACCTGAGAAATTTCAGGCTGACAAAGTTTTACTCAGCGGCTTCGGTTTCGCCCGCAGCTTCCTCGGTCTTTTCAACCTTGGGCGCTTCAGGAACTTCAAAACCGAGTGCGCGTAACTTCTTTTTGGTGGAAGTCAATGCAGATTGACCGTAACCGGAGATCTCAAGCAGAGCCGCATCACCAGACGCAAGCTTCTCCAACACCTGACCGATGGTCAGAACACCAGCAGACTTAAGTGCGCTGGTGGCGCGGGGAGCAAGTGCCAAATCGTCAATTGAGCGATCGGAAGAATTCAAAGAATCTTCCTTGGCTTTCTGCTGTTCCACAAAAGTCTGGCGCGCAGAAAGTTTCTTGTAGAAGCGGTCTACCTGACCTTCAACGTCAAGAAGTTTTGCAGATTCACCAGTGTAAAAAGGATGGCAGTTCGAGCAAACGTCGATGCGCAATTCCTTTCTGGTGGAAGTGGTCGTCCAGGTATTGCCGCAAGAGGCGCAAGTCACTTTCGCCTGAAAAACAGTTGGGTGGATATCAGCCTTCATTATTCGACCTCAGCAGGGATCACGTTGACGCGTTTGCGTCCGTGGTGAACATCAAACATCACGACGCCGTCTGCGATCGCGAAGAGGGTATCGTCCTTGCCAACCAAAACATTCTTGCCCGGCTTGATCTTCGTGCCACGCTGACGCACAAGGACATTTCCAGAAAGAACGAACTGACCGGCGTAGCGTTTCACACCCAAACGCTGGGAATTGCTGTCTCGACCGTTGCGGCTTGAACCGCCGCCTACTTTATGTGCCATTTCTACCTCACTCTACTTCTATTCAGCCTGTTTTTTTGTGGATTTCTTCGCCGCGGGCTTCTTTGCCTTCGGAGTTGAAACTTCCGCTTCCTTCGGCGCCTCAGCCTGTTGCTCGGCTTTGGGTGCCTTCTTCGCTGCGGCTTTTTTTTCTACCTTGCGTTCTTCGCCGGGCTTGCCGATGAAATCAATCATCAAGCGAGTGTACTGGTGACGATGGCCACCCTTCACACGGATGCGTTTCTTCGGGCGATATTTGAAGGAAACAACCTTGGGACCTTTTACATGGTCCACCACTGTAGCGGAGACTTTGATGCCTTCCACAGCGGGAGTACCGACCATGACTGCATCGCCATCTGCCATGAGCAGAACACGGTCAAAATCAAAGGCTTTGCCTACTTCGTAGGCGAGGCGATCCACGTCAATCGTGGAGCCTTCGACGGCACGGTATTGCTTGCCGCCGCTTTCAACAATTGCAAATCTCATTTTATTTTCTCCAGTCATTCACTTCGCCGATCTCGCTTGCGGGGATCTTGCACCCTTCGCCCGCGATTGGGGAAGCTGGGGGGATGTACAAGCAACTACCTCGGTAATTTCTCCGGGGCAGGAGCGGACGATATTATACATGTGAAACGATGGACCTGTCAACAAAGATTCGGCGTGAAAAATGCCCATTTGGGCGGAGCAGGGACAGGTCCACGATAGCGGCGGGGTTATCCCTTCGGGATGATGGCGGTGATGGTCTTCGTCACAGCCTGAAGTTGTCCTGCATGTGCCTTGAGTTTGTTGGCATCCCCGGTGCGAAGTCCGCTTTGCACGTCGGTAATGGTCTTTGAGGTGCTGGTTTCATTGTCGATGATCTTCTGCGTGATGGCTTCGAGGTTGACCAACATCTGGGTGACGTTCTTGGGGACGATGGGGACGTTCTTGATGATGGGCAGCAGCACATCCAGAATTTGGTTGGCGGTGCGGGCATATTTGACGGTGAGGGTGTGCAGCGAGCCGATGGAGGAAGTCAACTCGAGCGCGACTTCCTGAATGGAGTCGATCATTTCTTTGTTCTGCTCGATGATCTTTACAATGTCGTTGATGGAACCCGTCAGTTTATCGGAAAATTTGACATAGGAAACGGTCTTCGATGGGACTGCCTTGGTAACACTTCTAACTGGGGTGGGCATGAGATACCTCCTGAAATTATGGTGGATGAATTTACGAACTGCGCCAACTATACTTTAATTTATTCCCGCTGACAAAGCAGGTTTTCGAATCTGATTTCATTGACAAAACCACTTCAATAATTTACATTCATCCCATGTCAGGTTTTAGCCCGCTTCAAGAGCAGATCGTTACAGTGTCCATCGACGCACGCCTCTTCGTTTCAGGTGTCGCTGGGACGGGGAAAACCACAGCAGGTGTGGAGCGTGTTCGCTATTTACTTGCACAAGGCGTGCCTGCCGACACAATTCTTTTATTGACCCCGCAACGGACGTTACAAGAACCTTATCTTGACCTGCTTGAAAGCCCCAACCGCATGGCAGGCGGAGAAGTGACCGCGGCGACGATCGGCGGGCTGGCGCGCCGCACCACCGATCTATTCTGGGCATATGCGGCTCGCGAGGCGGGTTTCGCAAACCCAGACCGCCCACCCACTTTCCTTACCCTCGAAACAGCGCAATATTACATGGCACATCTGGTGCGCCCGCTACTGGAAGAGCGCGGATATTTCGAGTCGGTCACCATCAATCGCAACCGACTGTATTCCCAGATCATTGACAACTTGAACAAAGCCGCCGCTGTTGGATTTCCGCATACCGAGATCGGTGCGCTTCTGGACTCAGCCTGGCTTGGTGACCCCGCCCAGCGCAGAATCTACGCTGATGCACAGGAGTGCGCGAATCTCTTCCGCAACTATTGCCTAGACCATAACCTGCTGGATTTTTCGCTGCAACTGGATATCTTCGCGAATATTCTCTGGCAGAACGAGCAAGTGCGCGGTTATCTCACGCAGACGTATCGTCACCTCATTTATGACAACCTGGAAGAAGACCTGCCGCGCTCGCATGACATCATCCGTGAATGGCTGCCATATTTTGACTCGGCGCTATTGCTCTACGACAATGCCGCAGGGTATCGCAGGTTCCTCGGCGGCGATGCAGTGAGCGGCGCGGAATTAAGCGCTGCTTGTGACCAAGTCATCGAGCTGGATGAGTCTTTTGTCTCTTCTGAGAATGTCATCCAGCTTTCGAATGTTCTGGTGTCAGCGATCACGAATCAGAGCAGCCTCGACGCGGAAGGTTCAGAATCCGCGATGGAATTTATCATGACGCATTTTCATCCTGAAATGCTGGATGAAGTGGTGAAGAAAATCGCGGAGTTGATCGGGGAAGGAATTCCGCCCGCAGAGATCGTCATCCTCGCGCCCTATCTTACGGATTCGCTGCGCTTCTCGATTGCGAACCGCTTGGAAGCGGCGGGAATTCCGTGGCGCAGTAATCGCCCGTCGCGCTCGCTGCGGGATGAAACAGCCAGCAAAACCCTGCTGACTTTGTCGGCGTTGGCACACCCGCATTGGAATGTTCTGCCGCCCAAATTTGATGTGGCGCATGCCTTGATGTTCGCGCTAAATACCGACCTTGTCCGCGCACAATTATTGACCGAGATCGTCTATCGTCAGCGTGATGAGCGGCTTTCGAATTTCGATGAGATCAGGCCTGAAACACAAGAACGTATTACCTATGCACTCGGAGAACGCTACACCACCCTTCGCAATTGGCTGGAAGAGTACCGTGCTGCACAGCCTTTACCGCTTGATTTCTTTCTGCGGAAATTATTTGGCGAGGTCATTTCACAGCCAGCGTACGGCTTCCACTCCAATTTAGACTCGGTGCGTGTGGCGGCGAGTTTGGTTGAGTCCATCAAAAAATTCCGCAATGCAATGGAGCCGACCTATGTGAACATGGACAGCCCCGCTTTTGACCTTGGGCGGGAATATATTGCCATGCTCGAAGAGGGTGTGCTTGCCGCGCAGTATCTCGAATCATGGCGAAGCGTGGATAAAGATGCGGTGCTTGTCGCGCCTGCCTACACTTTCTTGATGATGAATCAGCCTGTCACGGTGCAATTCTGGCTCGACCCTGGTTCGGAAGGCTGGTCGCAGCGCGTATCTCAACCGCTTACGCAGCCATATGTCCTTTCGAGACATTGGCAGGCAGGCAGAGTGTGGATGGATTCAGACGAAGTGGAAGTGGAAATCGAAACGCTGGCGAAACTAACAGGCGGCCTGCTTGCGCGCTGCCGCGAAAAGATCTATCTTGCACTGTCAGACTTGGGCGATTCGGGGTTCGAGCAGCGCGGCGCGCTCCTGCGTGCGTTCCAAAAGGTGCTGCAAAACCAGTCCATTGGTTAACATTGTTTCATTGTTATAATCCCCCACCATGAAACGATACATTCTCTTTACTGTCTTTATCTCTGGCATGACCACCCTCGCCGCCGAACTCACGGCGGGACGCCTGATCGGCAATGTCTTCGGTACGAGCAACCTCGTTTGGGCTAGCATCATCGGTCTTATTCTCATTTACTTGACGCTGGGATACTTCCTTGGCGGAAAATGGGCAGACCAAAACCCAACGCCACTTGCCATGTACCGCATCCTTGCCTGGGCGGCTTTTACAGTGGGGTTGGTGCCTTTCGTAGCCGTACCCGTTCTCAGGTCCGCCGCAGAGGCGTTTGAGGTATTGAACGTCGGCATTATGGCGGGTTCGTTCATCGTGGTATTGGTGCTCTTCATTATTCCCATCACATTGCTTGGCGCAGTATCGCCTTTTGCGATCCGCCTTTCTATAGACAATGCCGAAAAAATGGGTCAGATATCCGGACAAATCTATGGGATCTCCACGCTTGGCTCGTTTATCGGCACCTTTCTGCCAACGGTGATCTTTATCCCAACCATTGGCACACGCTTGACATTTGTGTTTTTCGGCATGGTTCTGCTGGCAGTAGCGCTGGTAGGTCTTGCGCTGTACGCTGGTCGGCGTGAAATGCTCAAACTGATATGGATGCCCATTTTGCTGGCGGTGATCGCATTTGCTTTTTCAAATTCCGCGCTCAAGAGCAGCACAGGGCAGGTCTATGAAACCGAGTCGGAATATAACTATATTCAGGTTCAGCAAGTGGATGGGTACACACTTCTGCGTTTGAATGACGGACAGGGCGTTCACTCCATCTATCATCCTGATATGCTTTATTTCAATGGACCGTGGGAGCAGTTTATGGTCGGTCCCTACTTTTACGCCAACCGCTCACCCGATGATATTAAGCGCATGGCAATTGTCGGGCTCGCGGCGGGAACGGCGGCGCGCCAGGCAACTGCGGTGTATGGTCAGGATCTGCAAATTTACGGTTTTGAAATTGACGGCAAGATCATTGAAGTTGGCCGCAAATATTTTGAAATGAACCTGTCTAATTTGCATGTAACGGTTGGGGACGGAAGATTGGAGCTGGATCGCAGCAGGGTCAAATACGACATCATTGCGATCGATGCATATCGCCCGCCGTACATCCCTCCGCACATGACCACGCTCGAATTCTTTGAAATTTGCGCTTCGCACCTAACGGACGATGGGGTGCTGACCCTGAACGTTGGTTCCACCCCTGGTGACCGCCGCCTGATTGACGGACTCGCCACAACCATGGCAGAGATTTTTCCCTCCATCCACATCATGGATATTCCAGGATCGCTCAACACCATGATCTTTGCCACCAAGCAGCCCACCACCCGCGAAAACTTTGCCGATAACATGATCCGCCTGGCGCAGGATACCAGCCTCGATCCTGTCCTCGTCACTACAATGGCATCCACCTTTACCAACTTGCAGCCCGGCTACCAGACAACCACCGTATTCACGGACGACCTCGCCCCGATCGAATGGATCGTCAACGATATGGTCGTCAACTTCGTCATCGATGGCGGGTTGGAATTTTTGCAGTAATTTCTCATGAAAACGGCCCTCTCCTACCTTACCTCCCTCCTCACACCCATCGTACTGATCGGGTTGGCGTTGCGCATTCTACTCTCACCGTTGTTTTACACCGTTGAATACAACATGCCCTACTTCCCTGCGGATGAATACGGATTCACGAAGGAAGATCGTTTACAGTGGGCTCCTTATGCCGTGGAGTATCTGGTCCATGACGAGGATATTTCCTATCTTGGCGACCTGAAATTTGATGATGGCAGTTCCTTGTATAACGAACGGGAATTGAAACACATGGAAGATGTCAAGAATGTGGTGCAAGGCACATTGCGCGTGTGGTACATCTCGCTCGCCTTGATCATCGTACTTGCCATTGTATCCACACAAAAAGTATGGATGTCTGCATTCACAAGCGGCCTGCGCCGCGGCGGCTGGTGGATGATCTGGCTGGCTGGGGCGCTGGGTTTCATCGCAGGTGCGGGAATTTTGCTCAACCCAAACATTTTCTGGGTGTTCTTTGAGTGGTTTCACACCCTGTTCTTCGAGGGAGATTCCTGGCTCTTCTTTTATTCAGATACGCTCATCCGCCTCTTTCCCATCCGCTTTTGGCAGGATGCCTTCCTCTGGGCGGCGGTCATTGCCCTGGGAGGAGGAGCAGGCTTGGCGTTTGGATTGAAGCGCTAATCCATCCGCGTTTTTCGTTTCTACTGCACAGACATGGGGTTACTTCTACATGATGTATAATTTCATTATAGGAGTATCTTAATGTCCTTTAAATTAACCTTAGAGAACAAAGTTGCAGTCGTTACAGGTGGTTCACGCGGCATTGGACGCGCCATTGCCCTGGAATTCGGCGCGCGCGGTGCGGCGGTGATTGTCAATTACAATAGTTCGCCCGATGCCGCTGAAGAAGTGGTCAAGCAGATTCAGGATGCCGGCGGAAAAGCCGCCTCTTTCAAAGCGGACGTATCCGACTTCAAACAGGCAGAGTCTCTGATCAAATTTTCCATTGACACCTTCGGCGATCTGAGCATTCTCGTCAATAATGCAGGTATCACCCGCGACCAGTTGATCATGATGATGCCCGAAGCAGATTGGGATGCCGTCATCAATACCAACCTGAAAAGCACCTTCAATTGTTCGAAAGCCGCCGTCAAACATATGATGCGCAAGCGCACGGGACGCATTATCAATATCGCTTCTGTGGCTGGGCAAATGGGCAACCCCGGGCAAACAAATTACTCCGCTTCCAAAGGCGGACAGATCGCCTTCACCAAGGCTCTTGCGCGTGAAGTTGCGGCGCGAAACATCACCGTCAACGCCATTGCCCCGGGTTTTGTGGATACGGAAATTCTCGACGCGATGACGCCCGAAACCCTCGAAACCGCGCTTAAACTTGTTCCACTCGGGCGCAAAGGCAAATCCGAAGAGATCGCTTTTACAGCCGCATTCCTTGCTTCTGACGGCGCCGCGTATATTACGGGCCAGGTCATCGGCGTGGATGGCGGTATGGCAATGATGTAAAAAATAAAAATGGATAGGAGCACGAATGTCCGAAATCACCCAAGGTAAAACCACTGTATCTCCCGAAGTA
>Ga0116204_1001990_pt1 | contig 11291 bp, 23 predicted proteins | sample LakKivwa52mmetaG_FD_94481 | JGI IMG/M metagenome (GOLD analysis project Ga0116204, IMG submission 94481) | Anoxic lake water microbial communities from Lake Kivu, Rwanda to study Microbial Dark Matter (Phase II) - Lake Kivu water 52m metaG | ecosystem: Environmental > Aquatic > Freshwater > Lake... | reverse complement strand
GTCGAAATACCCGTACACCACGTCCCGGGCAAAACCGGCCCACGGGCCCTTGCCGCGCGCCCCCAGCACGCGGATCTCGGTGATCTCGCCGGGCGCAAAAAAAAGATCAAAGAGTGCACGAAAATCGCTTTCGGCCATCAAGATCCACCAATGATTTTCAACTTTGTTTACAGCCGCCGGGCCGCCGCCTCGCACAACTGCTGGCAATACAGGCAGCGCCTGGCCGCCGGATATGCCTTGCGGCGGGCCGCATCGATGGGCGCGTCACAATCGATGCACACCGCCTGGCCCGCCCCGCAAATGGCCCGGCGCGCCGTTGCGATGGCCGCCCGCTCAAACACCTCGGCCACGCGGGCCGCATCGTCACCGGTGTCCATCCACCACCTCGCGGGGCCGCATCCCCATGTTTTCAAGCTGCTCCCAGACCTTGGCCTGTACCGCCGCGGCCACCAGGTCCTCGGACTTGCCGGCATCGATCACCACCAGCCGGGCCGCGCCGATGTTGCCGTGGGCCAGGCGCAAAAACGCCCCACGGGCCCGGGCATGGTAGCTCAACGGCTTGTCGTCGAACCGGGTCCTGGGCACTCCGCCCCGGTGCACCAGGCGGCTGAGGGCCGCGGCCGGGTCCATGTCGAAGATCAGGGTCAGATCCGGCCGCAACAGGCCGCGTTTTTCGCCCCGGTCAAAACCCAGCATCTCTTCCATGGCCTTGGCCAGATCCATCTGGGCCTTGACCACCCAGTCGAAGGCCGGGCCGCCGACCAGCACCCCCTGATAGACCATGGTGGAGTGCCAGTACCGGTCACACACCACGATCCGGTCGTTGAGCAAATGGGGGATCAGCACCCGGCCGCTGTGATCGGCCCGATCCGCCAAAAACAACAGCGCCTCGGCAAAATTGCCGGTACCGGCCAGGTCAGCGCCGGGATTGTTGTCCATCAGCAGCGCCCGCAGCCGGCCGCCAAGGGCCGTGCCGCCGGGCTCGCGCGTCACCACCGCCTCGATGCCGCGCTTTTTCAGCCACTCGGCCAACCGGCCGGCCTGGGTGGTCTTGCCGGTGCCCTCGATGCCCTCAAGCGTGATCAACATAATCGTCGCCTCCTGTTGGCGTTGCCGCCGGCTTGATGATCGGCCGGCCCGCCGCGGCAAAATGCACCGCCTGGCGCAGCCAAAAATAGACCTGCCCGGTGATCGTGCGCTCCTGGTCGGCCGCTGCCGCCGCCACGGCCACGCGCAGGTCGTCGCGGCCGATAAAATCCAGGATCACCGCGTCCGGCCCGATCCTGGCGCCAAACACCCGCCCGAGCTCCGGGGGTGTTTGAATTATTGGACCGGGCCGCGGCGCCGGTTCGGGCTCTGGTTCTTTCTTGGACTTGCGAGCGTGGCCCTGGGCGATGAGCGCGCCCTGGCACTTGCGGCAAACCTTCATCCGCCCGGTCTTGGATCTGGCGCTGAGGGCAAATTCGCCTTCCGGCAACTTTTTCTCGCACCGCCGGCAGACAATCGTTTGCGGTTCGGTTGTTTCCGGTTTTTTGACTTCGGTTGAGAGCGTTGGGCTGATCCCCCATTTGCTCAACGATTGGGGATCCGGCACTTCGATTTTCACCATGGCCTCCATCTGTTCACGGTTTTTGGCTCCCTGTTCACACCCCTGGCACTCGGGAAACGCGAGCCCGGCATGTTTTTTTTGCGATTGGCGGGCCACGCACGCCGCCACACTCAACCGGCAATGGAACCGGCGGCACACGAACAACAGCGCTGCCGGATCGCTGCTCATCGTGGCCCCCCGAGCCACAGCACCACCGCCAGCAGCACCAGCAGCAGCGCGATTTTAACCACTTCTTTCATCTCACAGCCCTTGCTCGCAATAGATGTTGCCGTGCTCATTTATGAACGAAGTTAAAACCATCAGCGCAAAGCTTTTCCCGTTCGGACCCTCATTTCCCGGCGCCATGGCCTTCAAAAACGCCCGGCACGCCCGATCCTGCTGGGGGTTCAACGTGATTCCACGCCGCTGCAAAAACTGGTCAAACGTCTTTTTCTGCTTTCTCATACGTTTTCCTTTGATAGGGTTTTTCCCAGGGGTTTGCCGGCCGTTGCATCCCCGAGCCACACAGCCCCGGTTCGGGAAAAAAGGTTTGCCCCCAGTTGGCCCGGCTGATCTCCGTCAGGGCCGGGCCCACGTGGCCGGGCAACGCATCCGATGCAAACGAAAACGCCGGCCAGATCAAATCCTTCGGAATTATGTTGTCATCGCCGCGGCCCACGGGTCACACCCGCCTCAGCTTCCACAGCGCCAGGGTGGCTTTGCCCCGCAGCACCAGGGCCCACGGGTGCCGGCGCCGGTGGTAGTCGTTGATCCAGTTGACCAAAATGGCCATGTCCGTGCCGGTGAACGCCAGGGCCGGGAAGATGTCCACCAGTGCCGCCGGCCGCACCGCCCGCAACGTGGCCTTGGCATCGCAGGCGATCACCAGTTGCCCGGCGATGGTCCACCGGCACCCCAGCGACAGAGCCCCGGCATCGAAGCGCACCTGGCGGCAGGCGTCGGCGGCCGCACCGGCACACCACGGTGCGGCCATCACCCCGACACTGCCCGCCAGGGCCGGCACGCGCGCCGGGCACTGGCTTTCCAGCAACCCGCAAACCGGCCATCCTTGTTTCATCGCCCCCTCCGCTTGAGCCACTGCTCGATCCGGTGCAAGTGCCCGGCCCGGGGCCACGAGCGGCCCGCCTCCCAGCGGCACACCGTGGCCACCGACACCCCGATGCGCCGGGCCACCTCGGCCTGGGTCAGCGCGCGGGCCGCGCGGGCCCGCAACAGCGCCTCCGGCCGATAGCCCTTCACCGGCCAAACCCCAGATAATAGGCCAACTGTTCGCCGGGCCCGTCGGTTTCACAGCCGGCCGCCTTGACATGGCCGCCGCCGCCGTGGGCCTTGGCAATGGCCAGGCAATTGACCGGCGCATCGGCGGCCCCGTAAAGCGAGTGGCGCAGCACGCCGTTTGGCATCTTCGCCCAGCAGTGCACCAGGTGGGCACCCAGTCGATGCCCGATCTGGCCCAGTTCGCTGGAGCCGACATGGTTGATGCGCAGCACCTGTACGCCGGCAAAAGTGGAATACCTGTCCCAAACACCGATCCGGTTGATCAGATCGGCCAGCACCTGGCGCTGGTACTCCAGGCAGCGTTTGCCCTTGACCAGGGCCCCGGCCAGATCGGCCAGGTTTTCGTAGCCGAACAGATGCTCCCAGAAAAAATTGTCCGGCCCGGGCTTGCCCTCGCTCATCCAATAGGCGTGCAATTGCCGGCCCGTGTCCCCGTACTGGTGCGATCCGGTGTCTCTGTCCCCGATCAGCGCCAGGCCGATGGGCAACGGCGCCTCGCACACCATCGCCCAGGCCAGCACGCAGGCGGCCGGACCGACCTCGCGCACGCCCTTGGTCCGGGCCAGCAGCGCCGCATAGGCCGGATCATCGATGATCCCCTTGTGGTGATCGATCCAATAGAATTTTTCCCCGGCCACCTCGGTGATTTTTTCCATCACCTCCGGGGCAAAAGAAAAATCCACCACCCAGCACTCGTCATCGTCCTTTTTGAAATCATCGAACACCGACCAGTCCAGGGGCCGCCCGTAATCCACCGGCACGCAGTGGCAGGGCTCGTCAAAATTGTCCATCCCGCCGGCGTACAAAATCGCCGCCGCCGCCGCGATGCCGTCGGCATCGTCGTGGTGAAAAATCAGATTCATCCGATCCTCCCTTCGCACAGCACATATCGGCGAAACGCCGCAAAACTCAGCTTGCACCCGCACAGCCGATCCTTGGGGTCCCAGCGCACCGCCCACCCCTCGCCGGTGAGCACCAGCCGGTAAAACGGCCGCAGCTTCCAATACAATTTGCACGCCTTGGCCAGGCCCATCATGGCGCCGCCACCCCCAACGGGCCCGCCGGATCAAGTGCAGATGCCATTTTCGCCATGTCGGCGGCCTTGGCCACGTTGCCGGTGTACTGGCGCCACAGCCCGGCCACCGGGGCCGTGGCCCCGCCGTGCCACAGCACCAGGGCTTTGGGCACGCGCATCACCGAATCGGGCGCAACGCGGTTGGCATACACCCCGGGCACCAGCTCGGCCATGCTGGCCTGGCCCTCGCCCAAAATCAGCACCCCGGGGCAGGCCAGCCCGAACGCCGCCGGCCCATCTTCCACCAGATGGCCCACCACATGGCCGATCCCGGCCACCAGCATCACCACGACAAATTCATTTTCAGGTCCGTTGACTTTCATTTCCCCCCCATCGGCAACACATTGCGTGAAAATTCAACCACCGCCGCCACGTCATAGCCCAGGGCCCGGGCCATCTTCTCGATCACGACGAACGGCACCAGCGGCTGGCGCCCGTCCAGCACCTGCTGGACAAACCCGTTGGAATACCCGACCGTCTCGGCCATCCGGGTCCGGGCCCAGCCGGCCATCCCGATCAACTGCTCCAGCCCGGTCAACACCTCGACCAGCGCCCCGATGGCATCTTCCACGGGATCGCTGGCCGCAACGCCGGCAGGCCCGACCCCGACGAACACGTGCGCCCCCGGCCGCCCGGTGCCCATGTTGCGCATCCGCGTCTTGCCCACCCGGAACCGCCGGATCATCTCCGCCTGGAACCGGTTGCGTCCCAGGTGGCAGGCCATGCCCTTGTCCCGGCACCAGCGGGCATAGTCCGCATAACAGTCCATCGTGCCCACCCAAAGATCCGGGCAAAACACCAGCCGCCTCGCGGCCCAGGCCCCCAAGGAATCCGGCGCCGGGCCGCTTTCTTTGTCCAAGCCGGGGGCCTGACCACCGGCCACCTCGTCGGCCACATAGACCCCGTGCTTGCGGATGGCCGGCAACACCTCATGGGTCACCCAGCGCCGGAAGGGCTTGGCCATGGGCTTGTTGGACCGGATGATCAGGGTGTAGAGGCCGGATTCGGAAATCGTAATCATTTCTTGGGGTCCGCCAGGGGTGTCGGCTTTGGCGACACCCTTTTCATCTTCGTCCAAATTGAAAACGGCATCGCGCGAATTGACGATTTCCAACACGTCGCAAACATCCTTGGCCACAAACCACGGCACTCCGCTTTCGTCCTGAACAATTCTGACTTGCCTTGACTGATCGAACATAAATTGTTGGATTTTGTTGCTCTGGCTCATGCTTGCCTCCTTAAGGTAGGTAGGTAGGTTGGAGGCCCGCAAAAAAAAGAAGCGGGCCGCATGTGGGTTGACAGACCGGTAGCACGGCTTACCGGCGATCCTTGCGGATCCCCACACGCGGCCCGCCATGGGGTGCCAGGCCTGAAAACAAAAAAGCGCCTGGCAAAAGGTGGGCGCGGATGCGCCGTGCTATTTTCCCGGCTGTCAAACCGGGCCGCGGATTTTGCCGCAGCGTGATTAACATGACACATCATGTCCGCCCCTGTCAAGCACCGCCCAAAAGGGTACAAGCATCGTTTGTCCCCTTCGCGCGTCCATCCCGTCCATTCAGTCCATCCCGTCCAAAAAAACAAACCAGGCGGCCACCGCTTACCCTTGCGGTGCCGCCTGGTTCTTGCGCCGGCCGGCCAGTAACCCGAATCCGGCCGCTGCCGACTGCTCGATGGCCGTCCGGATGTCTGCCCCGGTGGCCTCCATCCACAAATGCGGCTCGGTCTGGGTGGCGCTGGCCAACTTTTTGGCCAGGGCCCAGCTCACGCGGCCCTTGTCGTTGAGCCGCCGGCTGATCGCCGCTGGGCTCACCCCGACAAACCGGGCCAAAATGACGTTGTCCCCATGCATGGGAACTTGTTTAGGCCGGCAATTTACAATTTGTCAACTAATTTTTTATTTCGTTATAAATTAATTTTTCGCTAATCAAAAAAACCCGACAAAATTAATTATTTGTCAAATTCGGCCGGGATGATTATATCTATAGCCATGGGAAGGATTGCCAAAAAAATAGGCACTCCGGCGGCTGATGCAGAACTGGATCTTTTTATTGCGGGAATCAAGCTATTGATGAAAGAGGCCGGTCTGAAACAAAATCAATTTGCGTCCGCCGTCGGTTTGACCGCACCGTATATCTGCCAGATATTTTCCGGCAAGCACCGCTCGGTGCCGCTTGTCGTGTGCCTGGCCATGGCCAAGGCGCTTGACACGAGCATCGACGAGGTGATCGCCATCGGCCGCAGACTGGCCGAGGTTTTGGCGGAAAAACCCCGCCGCAAGAGCACCCATGGTCGCCTTTAACTTCAAAAACCTGTCCGCCGCGGCCCTGATCCTGGCGGTGATCGCCGCGATCCTCGACCCGGTGCTCGGCCATAAAGACAATGTTTTTTTCACCACCCTGGCCACCGCCGACCTGGTCCTGGCCGCCGGCTTCATCGACTTTAAAGACAAGCGGCCCGGTGAAAAAATCTCAGCCCTGATCCTGGCCTGGGTGTTCATCATGCTGGGCTCGTTTTTTTTCATGGCCCTGCGCGGTTTGGGCATGTTGATCACCGAGCGGTTTTTTTGATCGGATACCCGCCCCATCCAGTCCATCAAACACCGCCCGCATGCCCGCGGCAAACCCCGGCCCTTTGAGCCGGCGCACCAGCGGGCTCACCTTTGCCAAACACTGCCCATACAACGGCCCGTCCGGATCGGCCATCATCTGTTCAAAGGCCAGATCCGCCTCGGCCCGCGCCGCCGCCTCCCGGGCCGCCGCAAGCGCTGCGGCCTGCTGCGCCAACTGCCGCGCGCGCTCCTGTTCGCGGGCCACGGCCGCCTCGGCCCGGCTCACGTAGCCTGCCGGCCGCAGCCAATGGCCGTATTTTTTCAACCGGCTGTAAAACACGGCCACCGGATCTTTGATGCCCTGTTTTTGCGCCAGGTCAAAACCGGCGTGCGCCAGCGACTCGATCACATCGGCCGCCGGCAACCCGAACTCATCGCACCAGCTTGCCACCTGGCGCCACTTCAGGCCCGCCGCCTGCCAAAACCCCATCTCCGGATCGCTGTCAAACACAGCGGCCTGTCCATCGGTGTGTCCGCCGGCCTGTCCATCGGTGTGTCCATCCCGCGCGCGCGAGGTAGGTAGGTTTTCTATATACCTACCTACTACCTTATTAGGCGGGTCTGTCCATCGGTCTGTCCGTCCATCGGTCTGTCCATCTGACTGCTCTTTGGTCTGTCCGCCGGTCTGTCCATCGGTGTATCCAAGGCGAGCCACCAGTTCCCCGCGTGCCACCTTCACCGAAAACCCCTGAAAACATCCGTCATGGACACGCGCCGGCCGCGAAATTATCCCGCGCTCAACCAACTGGCGCAGCGCGTGACGTACCGTACCATAGGCAATTCCTGTCTTTTTTGCGATTCCTCTAAGGCTGACCGGCATTGGTGTCGCCGACAGATACCTTGCCACGGTGCGCTGTGCCGGCGAAAGCACCCCTCCGGTGTGTCCGCCGGTGTGTCCGTCAGCGTGTCCATTGGTCTGTTCATCTGTGCGTCCGTCCATCGGTGTGTCCGTTGGACTGTCCATTGGACTGTCCATCCGACGGACCGGTGGACACACCGATGGACAGTCCGTTGGCTGTTTTTTGAGCGCATCCATCTCGGCCCGGGCCTGGTCCAGCACGCCCCGGCCCATGAACGCCTCGATGATGTTGGTCTTGCGGCCCATTACACGCCGCCTTCCACAATAAGGATCATTTCCGCGGCAAGTGCCCGGAACGCAGCGGCCCCCGGTCCGGTCGGGGCAAACTGGAACACCGTCTGGTAGGCCGACTCGGCCCGCTCGAACGCCGTGGCCACCGGCACGGCCGTTTCAAACACCTCATCAGCGGCAAAGGTGGTGCGGATCTTGTCGGCCACGGCCGGCCCGATCCCGGTGCGCCGGTCCAGCCCGTTGATCAGCACCCGCAAAAACCGCAGGGCCGGATTTTGTCCGGCCCCGCGTACCTGCTTGATCACCCGCATCGCCTTGATCAGCCCGTCCACCGAGTCGGTGGAGCCGGCCCGCACCGGCACCAGCACAAAGTCGGCCGCCTGCAGGCTGGACAGCACAAACGTGCCCATGTTGGGCGGGTTGTCGATCAAGGTGTAATCGTAACGGTCCACGGCAAAGGCGCGCAGCCCGTCGCGCAGCCGCAAAAACGAATCCGGCGCCGCACCGATCAGCGCCGGTTCCAGGTTGGCGGTGGCGTCCACATTGGGGATCACCGCCACGTGCTTGATATCGGTGGTATAAATCAGGCTGGCCACATCGGGAGTGGGCACGGCCGGGTCGAGCAGCTCGTGGACCGTGGCCGCCACCCGGCGAAAATCTTTCACCAGCCGGGCCGTGGTGTTGCACTGGGGGTCCATGTCCACCACCAGCACTTTTTTGCCGCGCTTGCCCAGCGCATCGGCCAGGTTCACGGTGACGGTGGTCTTGCCGACCCCGCCCTTGTTGTTGACGATGGCAACGATGTGCCCCATAAACCTCCTTACATACCGTGTTTGTCAGGATGTTCTATGGTAGGGCTCAACTTGCCCTTTTGTCAACTCTATTTTTTTATATCTTTGGTTAATACCCGTCTTTTTCAAGCCGGGCCATGATCGCCTCGAAAACATAGGCGTTGACCGAGCGGGCCAGGTGGTCGGCCACGGCCCGGTCGATGCGCGCCCGCGTGATCTCGTCCAGCCGCAGCGGGTAGGGCTTGATCACATCGGGGCGCAGGTGAACGAACAAATCGGCATGGGGGATTTTGGACATCGCAAGGCTCCTTGGGTTGATTTGATATCATATCATACCCAAAACAGCCCCGGCCGGCAAACGCTTTTATCGGGCCGGGTAAAGGGTGTCCGGATTGGCCACCAGGGCGGGAAAGGCAAACTGGAGCAGGTGATTGACCTCGTGGCCCAGCACCATCGGGTCCACCACGATCAGGGCCCCGTGGCGCCGGCCGAACACGGTGATCCGGCCGGTGGCCGGATCCGCGTAGCCCAGCACGCGGGCATCCTGCCGGGCACGGTCCCAGTCCATCAGGTGGCGCTCGCCCACGATGCGCACCGTCACCGGCACGCTGATCGTCACATCCAGGCCCGGGGCCGGGTCAAAGCAGGCAAAGGCTTTTTGCAGACTCGCCCGGCCATCGGCAAACCAGGCCGGGCCGCGCTGGTGGGCGCACCCGGAAAACAACCACCAGCCCAGCACCCCGAGCACCACCCAGCCGATGGCCCCCAGCACCAGACCCAGGGGCAGGGCCCGCAAGCACCGCAGCCCTTCATTTTCTTTGCCCCTGGTTTCCATCCGGTCCTACCTTATATAATATGGTATGATGCCATATCATATAATACCGGCCGGCAGGGCCGTCAAGACCCCGGACCGCCGGCCCCGGGCCGGGACGCCAGCAGAGAGGTTTTGTCCACGCTGGACTTGCTCGATCCGAAAAAATACCCGTACACGTCCTTGGTGTTGCCCACCAGTGCCCCGAACAGCATGGCCAGCGCGGTTTTTGCCATTTCACTGGTGGGCATGTCCACCACCAGCGCGATGGCCAAAATCACGTAAAACCCGATCACCGACACCCAGGCCAGCACGTACAAATTCGTGTCCCGTTTGCCGGTGGCCTTTTCGCTGTCCACCTGGCGGGCCCGGGCGCTGGCCACATCGGCCAGGCGGATCCGCTCGTGCTCCAGCACGATTTTTTCCAGAGTTTCGCGGTGGGCCATTTCCAGTTCGCGCAGCTTCACCGCCGCTTGCGGGTCCATCTGGATCGCCTGGGCCACCTGGTCCGCCGTGGCATCCTCGCCCAGGCCGAACGCCCCCAAAAGCAAGGACACGGCGCCGCCGACGGCACCGCCGGCCGGCCCGCCGATGGCCGCGCCCAAAATCGGTGCGGATTTTTTTACGACTTTGGCCAGATCATTCCAGGTCATCGCTCGGTTCCTCCTTGATGGTCAGCGCCGTGATGGCGCACTTGGGGATGGTCAGCGGATCGCAGCAGCGGCCAAAACCGCTGACGCTGGTGGACAAGGTGATGGCCTGCGCATCATCGGCGATCACCACGCCATACGATACGATCTGTGCAACCTGGTTGTCCGTGCCCCGCTGCCACCCGTTTTCTGACACCGAATCCAGCCATTTCACCCGCGCGATTTTCATGCCACCTCCAGCCGGTTGAGCCACCCGGCCAGAAACTTCCGCTGCGGATCGGCCGGCCCCTGGCCCGTAGCCACGCCGATGTAGTGCTGGCCGGCCAGCACCTTGACCGCCATGCGCAGCGCCGGCCGGTGCCGGTAGGCGTTGATGGCCGCCGCCGTCACCGGCCCGGCCAGCCCGTCGGCCTTGATCTGAAATAGGCCGCCCGCGCCGGCCAGCAGGTTATAGGCCCGCTGGAGCAGCCCGACCGCCCCGTATGGGCCGATCGGCCCGGCCCCCTGATCAAAGATCAACGCCGCCAGTTTTTCGTCGGCCCACAGATGGCAACCCGCCGGCCGCCAATAGTCGCGCCAGTAGATCGCCCGGGCATCGTCAACGGTCAGCCCGGCAATGTCCAGGCCAGGATAGGCCCGCTGGGAAATCCCGTACTTGGTCCGCCCGCCCGGATCGGCCGGGTTGTCCACAAACCCGCCCTCCCGGGCGATGTGCACCATCACCAGCGCCCCGAACAGCGCCGATGTCGGTTGTGTGTCCATCCTGTCCATGGTGTCCATCCTGTCCATTTTTTTGTCCATCACCCGGCCCCGGTCCGCTCGGCCACCAAATGGGCCGCCCCATAGCTGCGGCTCAACGTCGCCTTGAGGGCCTTGATGTCCTCGCCCTGGTGCTTTTGCTCGGCCCCCAGCAGGGCAATCGACGTATCCCCGGCCGCCAGCCGGTGTTGAATCCGGTCAAACACGGGCTCCATGTCCGCCCGCAACTTGTCGATGCTCTCGCCAAACGCCTCTTTCAGATCCATCAATATCTCCCGGCGGTAGCGGGCATGGCGCTTGTCGCAAAAATCCTCCAGCTCGGTATGGGTGGGCAGCAACGGCCGCTGCCCGGGCGGCCGCTCCTTGTCCGCCTTGGCGGCAGACCGGCGATCCGCCCACATTTTCCCCAGCCAGCCGCCGGCCATCCCCAGCCCGATCCCGATGCCCGTGCCCAAGTGCTGGATCATATCCGGTGTCATTCTGTCGCCCTTTCATGTCAGGGTGCCGCCGTGGCATCACCCCTCCAGCGCCTTTTGCACTTCTGCCACGGTAAACCCGAGCCGGAAGATCTTGGCGTTTTTATCCTCCACCCAGGCCTCTTGCCCAACCACCTGCCCGTC
>Ga0116204_1001988_pt1 | contig 11295 bp, 7 predicted proteins | sample LakKivwa52mmetaG_FD_94481 | JGI IMG/M metagenome (GOLD analysis project Ga0116204, IMG submission 94481) | Anoxic lake water microbial communities from Lake Kivu, Rwanda to study Microbial Dark Matter (Phase II) - Lake Kivu water 52m metaG | ecosystem: Environmental > Aquatic > Freshwater > Lake ... | reverse complement strand
TGTGTGGATGATCCTGCATTAAAACACTTTCAGGATGAGAGATATGCCAAAGCACTTTCAATTCTTTCCGAAAAGTACAGACCCGCTATCATCCTGGCAGGAGCTACTGTGGTTGGCCGATCCTTCATTCCCAGGGTTGCAGTGCAGATCCATACAGGTTTAACGGCTGACTGCACCGGTCTTGAGTTTGATCCCGCTTCCGGCAATCTATTGCAGACCCGTCCTGCTTTTGGTGGGAATATCATGGCTACGATCATTACTCCCAACCACCGTCCCCAGATGGCGACGGTAAGGCATAAGGTCATGAATCCCATCCCCAGAGACGATACCCGGTCTGGTGCGGTTGTTATGGAACAGGTTGATTTTGAACTCGATAGTGAGATGACATCCTGGTTGGGCTTTGAGAAAGAAAAGACAACTCTGATCAATATCACGGAGGCCAATATTATCGTGGCAGGTGGCAGGGGTATGAAGGAAGCAAAGAACTTTGCCATGATCGAAGAACTTGCCGAAGCGCTGGAAGGTGCTGCAGGTGCTTCGAGGGCTGCGGTCGATGCACAGTGGGTGGCCTATTCTCATCAGGTGGGTCAGACGGGCAAGACAGTTAAACCCAATATTTATTTATCGGTTGGGATCAGTGGAGCGATCCAGCATCTGGCAGGGATGTCTTCATCGGATTATATCATTGCCATAAACAAAGATCCCGATGCACCTATCTTCCGGGTGGCTGATCTTGGGGTTGTGGGTGATTTATTTGAAATTGTTCCCAAACTAATTAAAAGGATAAAAGAAATCCGCACATGAAAATCAGACCTTCGATCAGCGTCCTTAGTTCTGATCGGATAGAACATGAGATTGATCTGGAAATAGGAGCAGCTCTCAATCCGGCCAGCCCGGATCTCATTGAACTTGATGCCTATGCCTATAGTCCCCTGATCAATTCTCATGATCATTTGATAGGAAACTGGGTTCCCCGGGCAGGAGACCACCGACCCTATCCCAACTCCCACATTTGGGTCGAGGATATGAAAAGCTCTTTTGCCTTTTTGGAAAGAAATCAATTCTGGGTCAACGACGGATCCTTTCAGCTTATGGATCCATCTGCTTCAGTCCTCGCAATCCTGGGAGCATACAAGAACCTTTTCTCTGGGTGCGGACTGGTTCAGGATCATGCTCCAGTTCAGGAAGATGCTTATTATTCACAGTTTCCGATCAGGGTGGTAAAAGAGTATCATCAATGTCATTCCATCACAATGGGAAACTGGTGGGGAGGAGATACAGACACAGCGGAAATGGCGGCTTCCCAAGGGAAAGTTCCATTCATCATCCATCTTGGAGAAGGAACCGATGAGATCACCCGCTCCGAATTTGCCGAACTGAAGAAACGCGACCTGCTGAGACGCAACACTCTGATGATTCACGGAATTGCTTTCCAAAAACAGGAGATCGAGGAGATTGCCAAAGTGGGAGCTTCTGTTTGTTGGTGTCCAAGCTCGAATATGTATTTGATCGGACAAACCTTCGACGTTGAACATGCTCTCAAAGTGGGTGCCAATGTGTGTATTGGAACTGATTCCACCATGTCCGGAGGAATAAACCTGATCGATGAATTCCTGGCTGCCAGATCCTCCCTTCCACAGCTTCCGGCCTCAACCCTTTATAGGATGTGCACCGAGAATGCTGTTTATGCTCTGATGCTACCTGCCAGGTATGCCAGTATCAATCCCCAAAACTGCTCAAACTTGCTACTAATTGATAAGATTGATAACGATCCCTTTGAGAATTTACTTCACATTGAAGCCGAGAACATCCGCTTGCTTTTGGTGGATGGCAAACCCCGCTATGGTGATAGCGACTGGCTGGACATATTTGCCATGGACATGGATGAGTATTCTCTGTTCCGGACAGGCAAACGGGAGAAATTTGTCCTGGGAGACCCGCAGGAATTGAATGACCAGATCGATGCTGCTTTGGGCTATCACAAGGACTTTCCTTACCTGCCGTTTTGATTGAAATGATTTTTTGTGGATTCCCGTTTTCACGGGAATGACATTGAATATGGTGGATGATACTCAAAGCAAGATCCTGAAAGTTTCCGAGATATTTTATTCAATTCAGGGCGAATCCACCTATACGGGCTTGCCTTGTATCTTTATCCGGCTGGCGGAATGCAACCTGAACTGCATTTATTGTGATACGAAATATGCCTTTGTGACAAAAGAGATGCCAAGCATCAACGCAATCATGGATAGGATTTCCTGCTATCCCTGCCACCTGGTGGAAATAACAGGGGGAGAACCTGTTCTGCAGGATGAGGTTGTTCATCTCATGGATGCACTGAACCAGCAGGGTTATGAGATATTGCTGGAGACAAATGGCTCGCTATATTTGGGAGAGATTCCGAGTTACGTGACCAAGATAGTGGATGTCAAGACCCCGGGCAGTGGTGAGGGATCGAGTTTTATGAAATGGAACCTCAAGTTCCTGAAAGAAAATGATGAGATCAAGTTCGTCCTCACCTCACATTGGGACTTCCGCTTTGCCATAGACTTTATCAAAGAACACAAACTTCAAAACATGAAAATACTACTCTCACCTGTGACATCTGTCCTCAAACCCAAGACTGTTGCCAAATGGATGCTGGATGAACAAAGTGGTCTGCGCCTGCGATTGCAATTACAATTGCATAAAATCATCGATATGCAATAATTATCTTACGTAGGTGCTTTGAACTCCAAGTCCTGCGATTTCTAAGCCTCCTGTTGGGAATATAACAAATATCATCTCAAAACAAAGATGCAGCATTCAAGCAACTCCATCATAAATTCACAAATAAGAGAAATCTCCTTTCTCTGTCTAAAGACCTTATATAGACAATAATATAGTATAAGATATTATTATATATTAACTTATAGCATTATATAGTAAACATGGTCAGGAATACAGAAAGGAGATTTATGATATTTGTGAATTTATGATTTCTACATGCTGGGATTTCTTTAATGCTGATGGCAATTTTTAGTTTCAGGAACAAGAAATAATGATCAATAGAACAGAGTAAAACATTCGTAAATATGCAAGTTAGTTACTATCAACAATTCTTTGCTTAATTTTTATTAAAAATGCATCCTGAAAGTCGTGCATATATATGTAGGAGGACTTATGTTTCTGCAGTATGAATTAAGAAATTGCATCAGTCCAGTCATATCGATTTTCAGATTTCCGGTGAATACAAGCGCATCAATATGCAGGATTGTTATGCAAGTCAAAAAAACACTTTACGAAAACAAGGCATTCAGAAAGATGTCTATTACTCTTAGTGGAGGTAATATGCCTAATAGCATTAAACACCTAACTGTGATAATTATCATGGCATTGGCTCTTGGATCGCTGTTTGCGGCCGGAGAGACAATATACAATATCAAGGTAAGCGGAAATGAGAACGTTGATGCCGAACTGGTGCTATCTGCAATCAGTTTGAGAGTTGGTGATGCAGTCGATCCCGAAGAGGTCGCCAAATCGATTAAAAATCTCTATAAACTGACCATTTTCTCCGATATCCAGATCCTGAGCGAGCCCTATCGCAATGGGCTTAATCTTGAGATCGTGGTCAAAGAACATCCAATCGTCCAGGAAGTAGAATATGATGGCTTCCGTTCCATTAAAAAAGAGCGTCTGGATGAACTCACAACCCTGAGAGTAGGAACTTATTGGTCTCCCTATCTGAGGCAGCAGATGATGTCCAAACTGCGCAGCGAATATGATGGCAAGGGCTTCAACAATGCCAGGATCGAGATCTTGGAAAAGATGCAGGATAACAACCGCATCGTTTTGGAAATCAGCAGCGAAGAGGGAAAGAGGGTATCCATCAGGCAGATAACTTTTCTGGGCAATGAGAGTTTTGAAGATAAAAAACTGCTGAAGCGTATGAAAACCAAGCAAGCCAACCTGATCCGATCCGGTCGCTTCGAGCAGGAAAAGTTCGATGCCGATCTGCTTGCTCTGGCTTCATACTACAAGAAAAACGGTTTTATCGATGTCCGGATCACCAATTGGGAACTCAAATCACTCACCGATAGAACCTTGGAACTTATCATTTCCATCGAGGAAGGCAGGAAATATACATTTGGAACCATTGGGGTATCCGGCAACGAGCATTTCACTTCCGAAACCATTCTCAAGAATTTTACCCTCAAACCGGGTGAACCCTTTGACCAAGAAAACTTTGATAAGCAAATGGCCAAACTCTATTCCATGTATTTTGATGAGGGCTTTATCTATACCCGCATCGATCCTCAGCAAATCCGCAAGGAAAGTACTTTGAACATTGAACTCAAGATCGAAGAGGGGACCCGTGCCAGAATTCGCCAGATTCATATTACCGGAAATGCCAAGACCAAGGAAAAAGTGCTCAGAAGACAGCTTGAGGTTGCCCCCGGTGACTATTTCCGGCAATCTCAGGTGATCCGTTCCCAACAAAATATCTATAACCTTGGCTTCATTGAACCAGATATTAAGCTGGACTATGAGCCGATCAATAACAATGGCGATATCGATCTCAACCTCGATGTGCTGGATAAATCCTCGGGAGTGGCAAATGGAGGTGTTGGATATAACAGCCAGGATAAATTCGTTGGGCAACTCAGTGTCTCACAAAACAACCTGTTTGGCAACAACTGGAGTTCCGGACTCAAATGGGAATTCGGAGGCAATACTCAGAATTTTGAATTTGACTTTACCAATCCCAATTTCTATGATGAGAATATCCTCCTGGGTGCAAATCTCTATTACACCCGCAAGCGCTGGAGTTCTTTCTATTACGAAATCTACACCCGTGGGGCATCCGTACGGGCGGGTCAATCCATCCCCTGGGTAAACAGGACAAGATTTGTCTCCACCTATTCACTATATGCCAAACGCTATAATATTACAAACATGAGCCAGATCGAAGATAATGCCACTGTCAATAAAACCCTCCTTGAACTCGATCAACTCGGCTGGCGTTACACAAGCTCTTACAGCGCAACCATCAGCCGGGATACCAGGGACAATATATTCTTCCCGACCACCGGTTCGCAGGTAACCCTCTTTTCAGAGATTTCCGGAGGAATTCTGGGAGGTGACTTTGATTATTTCAAGCAAATCGCCCAAGTGAACTGGTATATGGAAACCTGGCAGAAGATAGCCCTCCGAACCAAATGGCGCTTTGGTTATGTAACACCATATGGACGCTCGGATGACGCTCCACCGGATGAAAAATTCTATTTGGGTGGAACCGGACCGGATGGGATAAGGGGCTTTCCAGACCGCTCGATTGGACCCACTGGTGGTGGGGGAGGAACCCGGGCCATCCTGTTTTCTACCGAACTGGGATATCCCTTGGGCGGAGATCAGATCATTGGCTTGATGTTCTTTGATGCCGGTGATAGTTATAACACCCTCCGGGATTTTAACTTCCTGAAATTCAACAAGGGTGTTGGTGCCGGGATCAGGATCCGTTCTCCCTTTGGATTGATCGGATTTGACTATGCCTATAATGTCGAAGACCGGATCTGGGAACCGCATCTGCAGTTCGGAACAACATTCTGATGAAATTTAAACATCTGTTTGGTCCTGTTTCCTCCAGACGGCTGGGGATCTCCCTGGGGGTTGATTTCATACCATTTAAGTTCTGTCCGCTTGATTGTGTCTATTGCGAAGTGCAGAGCAGCAAACACCATACCCTCGAGCGGTATATGTTCTATCCATCGGAAGAGATCAATCAGGAACTGGACATTTTTCTTGCAACTAAACCCAAACTCGATTACATCACGTTTTCAGGAGCCGGAGAGCCAACACTATACTCGGGCATCGGAATGATCATTGAACACCTCAAACATAAACATCCCGAGTACAAGATAGCACTCATCACAAACAGCATTCTGCTAAATCAAAACAAGGTCAGAAATGAGATCCTGGATTGCGATGTCATCCTGCCATCTTTGGATGCTGTCAGTCAGGATGTGTTTGAAAAGATAAACCGTCCCATTCCAAGTTTTCTGGCAGATGATCTTGTTAGCGGTCTTATCAGCTTTAGACGGGTTTTCAATGGTCAGATATGGCTGGAGGTGTTTATTGTCCCCGGGATCAATGACACGGTTGCAGAGATCAATAAAATCAAAGAAGCTATCAAAAAGATCAATCCTGATTTGGTTCAGATCAACTCACTTGACCGCCCCGGAACAGAAGACTGGGTTGTTCCAGCCAGTCCGGATTGCCTGCAGCATATCCAGGCTATGCTTTCAAATGGACTTCCGACTCCGGTTGAAATCATTGCTCAACACTCTCCTGACCACACAAATGGCGATGCCACAACTCCACAAGTTAAAGAACAGATAGAAAAAGCCCTTTGTTATAAAGAGGCCTCTCTTGAAGACATTGCCATGTTTCTCGATATCCATATCAACGAACTCTCTCTCGCTCTCAGGCAATTGCTCATAGAAGGGAGAGTTGAAGTTAATACATACGACAGCAATGCTTCACATGAGCAAGGAAATCCACCCAGCGGAGTATATTATATATGGAAAACTTAAGTGATTCCTGTTCTCATATCAATATTGCGATAGTAACTGCAGCAGGCTCAGGAACACGCCTGATGGGCGATGTAAAAAAGCAATTCCGCGAACTCTGTGGCATTCCGATAATTATCAGAACCCTTGGAGTTTTCTTTGCCTCTCCAATCATCAGCAAGATCATAGTTACAGCTCCTGAGGAAGATATTGAATACTGCGATCTCCTGATCAGAGAGTATTTTGCAGACACATCCAAAACCTGGATTGTTATTCCGGGTGGAGTTGAAAGGCAGGATTCTATCTTTGGTGCACTTCAAAACTGTCCGGCTGATACAGACTATGTTTTTATTCATGACGCAGTTCGGCCTTTTATCAATCAAAAGCTGATCCTGGATTTGTATGAGGCAGTGCAGGAATATCTTGCAGTAGTCCCGGCTGCGCCATCCAAACATACTATCAAACTGGTGGAGGGCGATGCTGTGTTATACACCTTGGATAGAAAGAAGATCATCCTTGCCTTCACACCTCAAGTCTTTGCCTATAAACTGATCCAAACCGCCTACGAGCGTGCCTATCAAGAGGGCTGGAACTGCACGGATGATGCTTCGGTTGTGGAACTGAGCGGTGGTAAGGTTCATTACCTGATTAGCTCTGACCTAAACCTGAAGATCACTGATGAGAATGATCTTTTCTTTGCCCGGGCCATTATTGAAAAGCAGCTCTTTTAAGGGGGTTCTCAGAATGAGGATCCACCACTTTCTATTACATACTACTTTCTAACGATAACATAACATGAGGTTGAAATGAATTTTAAGATATCTATTCCCATCCCGGTTATTGGGATCGGATGTGGTGTTCTGGGGCTTGGATTGCAGAAAGTAACTGTCGATATGGGCAAATATGCATCAATTCTACTCAGGGCATTGGAATACCGGGGTTATGACTCCACAGGTGCTGCCTTCCAGGATGATGCCAAAAACGTTTCTCTTTTCAAAGATGTAGGCGCCCCCAGCACTTTGGTCAAAACCCTGGAAATTGAGAAACAATCAGGAAAACTCTTCTGTGGTCAGGTACGCTGGGCCACCTTTGGTAATGTCGATAAGATCAACGCTCAACCGCACATAGTATCTTGCAAACGTCATATTTATGGTGCCCACAATGGCAATATCACAAATACCAGAGAACTCAAGCAATTCCTCACCTCCGAGGGTCATAAAGTCCTCTCGGATAATGATGGCGAGATGCTGGTGCATACAATAGAACATTATTTTGATATTGAAATGGACCTTATGAGAAATCCGGGTGATCCGGATTCACGCAAGGCTTGTATGAGACGTGCCATCATTCAAGCCGCAGACAAAATGATCGGTTCTTACGCAGCGGTGGTGGTCGATCCCGAAACAGAAACGCTTTGGAGCATCAAGTCTGGAAGCAGTTTATATTTTGGGATCGGTGAACTTGATGATCAGCAATTCTGCCTGGCCTCATCTGATCTCACTGCTGTGTTACGCTTTACCAAGAAACTTGTACCCTTCCGGGAGGGGGAGTTCATCGAGTTCACCGGTTCAGGTTATCAGATTTATGCTCAGCGTGACCTTCATTTCAAAGGACTGAGACAGGAAGAGGAAAGATACAATGCAGGTGACAAAATCGAGGCCTCCGTTGTAATTTCAAAACTCAGAGCTGAGGATGTCCAACTTGTCCCACCCTTCGAATATTTCATGGATCAGGAGATCAAAGCCCAACCGGAATCCACTGGTCGGCTGGTTAAACTCTTTCAGGGAGGCTCGAATACTGGAAAAACCATGCTGGCACTTCTGGAAGGATCCGGGATCAAAAATAAGTTTAACGAGATAAGAAAACAGATTGTTGATGCCTGTGATCTGGAATCCAGAATCAGGCACTTTGATGAGCTATGCACTTCCGGTGATGTTCACAAGTTTTATGAGACCATGCAGGATAGTTATCATGCGATATTTGATGTGGCCATTCAGGAACGTTTTGACCAGAAGTATTTCTTCTCGGAGGAGAAGAACGTATTTATCGACCTCTTAGGCAAGGAGTTTGATAAAAAGAAACTTGTTCTGGCCAAAGCATTAGACGCATTAGCTGAGGAGCATGACCTTGCGGACTTTAGCCACAACGTTGATGAATTCCTCAAGCTAATCAAAAACACCATCCTGAACAACAGGAATGCATATACTGTATCCTGTGGCACCTCATTCCATGCCACTAAGATCGCTGCGCAGTTTTTTAATGAGATTGCAGGGGTTGAACTCATCCCCATCCTGCCCGGCGACTTCCGTGGGGAATATTCAAACTGCATAAAAGACAACGACCTGATCATAGGCGTCTCTCAAAGTGGCGAAACCAAAGACCTTATTGATATCTTCAATGACATCGACGAAAAGAATCTTGATGTCCGCAAAGCAGTTCTGGTCAACAACATGAATTCAACCTTGGGACAGGAAAAAGCAGATGTTGCAATCCCTATACTTTGTGGCCCAGAGATCGCAGTTCCTGCCACCAAGAGTTTTATGAACCAGATCACACTCTTCTATTATCTGGCGATCAGAACAGCCGAGATGAAACTCAAAGAAATCAATCATTATAGCAAGGAGGAGTATGCAAAGCAGGAAGCCATCATCCGCAAGCGCTATAAGTCCTTGAACGACATCCCCATGCTGCTCAAGGAGACAATTGAGCAAACCAGCGATATGATCGATTCCATTGCTGCCAAGATTTATCTGGAACCATCTTTACATATACTGGCAACCAAGATCAGCGGGGTTGCCCTCGAGGGTGCTCTCAAGATTAGAGAAACTGTCCTGAACCATGCCGAGGGACGCGAAGCATCGGAATTTAAACATGGCCCCAATACAATCCTTGGCAAGAATACCGTCTTTGGAGTTAAACACGTACGCAGTTTCATCCGCAGTTTCAGCACCTTGATAGATAAAATTGATGATCTGTCAAATCAACGAAACATCGATCACTCTGAAACCAAAGAAATATACAAAGCACTGGGAAATTACATTTTTACCAGAAACAAACCATTCAATCTTACACAGGAAGCCACCAGACTATTTAACGACGTGGTGGAAGGCACAGACTTTTTTGAGCCCCTCTACCGGAACTATCCTTTGATCTATGTGACAGGTCCAGAAGAACGCGATGTCAATCTCACGATCTCACAGATCAACACTCATAAGATTCGTGGTGCCAACACTTTCATAATTGCCGAAGAAAATGAAAAGCTGATGAAGAATGTCAGCTCGGTCCCCAACGAGGAACGCTATTATGCTTGGGGATACATCATGCTTCCCAAGACCGGAGACACATTGATGACCTGCTTTTCGGCCTCGATCGTGCTCCAGATCCTGGCTCTGAAGATGAGTGTGCGCAAGATGAAAAAGCTTGATATACTTGGTGTTCTCGATCATGGAGTACATCCGGATGTCCCCAAGAATGTTTCAAAGTCAATAACAGTGGATTGATAAAATCATTGATTTCAGTCCTTATTATACTCAAGCTCCTTTCAAAACATCAAGAGGTGGTTTGATATGTTCAGAATAGGTATTGGTTATGACGTCCATCGGCTGGTTGAAGGCAGGGATCTAATCCTGGGCGGGGTGCAGATACCCCATTCCAAAGGCTTGCTGGGCCATTCGGATGCCGATGTTTTGATCCATGCCATCATGGATGCTATCTTTGGAGCACTTGCACTGGGAGATATTGGAAAACACTTCCCAGACACCGATGAAAAATATGAAAATGCAGATAGCAGAGTTCTCCTACGCTGTGTTAATCACACCATAAGTGAGCTGGGATATAAACTTAACAATCTCGATTCCACCATCTGTGCTCAAGAACCCCGTCTGGCAGATTTTATCGAAGCCATGAGGATCAATATCGCCAAAGACCTGATCACAGACCCTGTTAATGTTTCTATCAAAGCAACCACAGAGGAAGGGTTGGGGATTTCCGGCTCCATGGATGGCATAACTGCTTATGCAGTAGTCACCTTAATCAAGAAGTAGTATGAAAGCAATTGGCATCATTGGCTTCCATCATACTGGCAAGACGACCCTGGCCGTAGCTGTGATCAATGCCCTGAGAAACAAAAACTTTAGCGTCTCATCCATCAAAGACATCCATAATGAGAACTACCGGGCAGACAATCCAAATACCAATTCCTGGCTGCATGCTCAAGCCGGTGCAGAGAACGTATTTGCATGTGGAACAAGAGATACTGCTCTCATTTTTCCATCTAAACTATCTCTTTATGAGATGCTTCCTCATCTGAGTTCGGAATTTCTCATCATCGAAGGGATGAAAGATGCTGCGGTGCCCAAGATCGTCTGTGCCGATAACGAAGACCAGCTTGAAGAATTGCTCGATGACACTTGTATAGGAATTAGTGGGCGCATAGCAGATAAAATATCATCTTACAAAGGTATAAAAGTATATTGTTTGAGCAAGGATTTAGATGCTTTGATACAAACGATAATAGAAAAAAGCTTTAGCATATTGCCAAATTGTGATCCGTTATGTTGTTCAGCCTGTGGAGCTTCCTGTTACCAGATGGCAAGGGATATAGTCCAGAAGCACAGAAAGCGCAGCGACTGCGTGTTGGATGGATCAGAGAAGATATCTCTCAGGATTGGAAACAAAGAGATTCCAATTGTTCCATTCGTACAGAACTTATTATGCGACAATATTCTGGCATTTATCAATAACCTTA
>Ga0116204_1001987_pt1 | contig 11310 bp, 19 predicted proteins | sample LakKivwa52mmetaG_FD_94481 | JGI IMG/M metagenome (GOLD analysis project Ga0116204, IMG submission 94481) | Anoxic lake water microbial communities from Lake Kivu, Rwanda to study Microbial Dark Matter (Phase II) - Lake Kivu water 52m metaG | ecosystem: Environmental > Aquatic > Freshwater > Lake... | reverse complement strand
GATTGAAGCCCTCGGCTCTTTGCAGGCCTTATAAGCTTTTCCTTTTCCAATAGTTTTCAAATTTCATGGTTTCTAATTTCCTATGACCTTTTTCCAACGTGGCGGTTGCTCCTCCGAAGCAAACCCAAAGGAAGAGAGCATATTACATGCATATTTCAAGAGTATCGAAAATATTTAATACGCATACGTATAAGACTATTTCAAGAGTACATTTGGAAAAATAAAATAACAAAGAAAATGACTGACAAAAACGAGAAAATAGGATTAGGGAGTCAGGCGCTGAGGGATGTGCAAGCCTACTTGGAATACGTAAAGTTGAAGATGTGATAAGCATGAGGGACCCAAATATAGCATCGTGGGAGACCAGGATGGAGGCAAGCTAATGAGCGAAAGTAAAGAGCCCGCAAATAATATAAAGATCGAAAGAGGAGTATGAGGAATTCAAAAAGCAATACAAGGCCAAGATGAAAGACCGCCTCTTTGCAAGTTGGAGAAACAACAAGGGTAAGGGTTTTGTGTAAAGAGCGAATAAAGAGGGAGAAAAATTGAAGGAAAAGAAAAAATGCAGTTTGAACTAAATCCAATAAAGGTGTGGAGTGCAAAACAATAGGACCTGCCTCGAAGTGCTTCTGCGATCACAAGTTTAAGGACCACGAAATTTCCCTTTCAAAAGACAGGAAAGTACACTGCAAAATGCAGAGGTGCATGTGTCCCTCATTCAATTATGTTCCAGTCTGTAGGAAAACTGAACACAGCATAATAACATGAATAGATGGATCGAATGACTTCAAGTGCTTGTGCAAGCACTCTTATAAGGATCATGACCCGATTTCAAAAAAGTGTAGCAAAGTAAGAAAAGAAAAAGAAAAATGGAAAGAAAAACAAATGAAGGGGAAGTGCGGAGGCTGTCACGTGAGGTTTACATCATCCTGGTCGTGTTCGTGCGGGGCGAAATATGGGGACCATGTCACAGTGTTTGAGACAGTAAGAATATAAAGAGGCCTGAAAAGAAAAGAAAAGAGGGCAGAAAGGATAGCAAAAGGGAAGCCAATAACGGAATTTGAGAGGTTGATGGAAGACTTTGAAGTGCCGAAAAAAGAAGGAGGTCTCCTAAACTATTTAGAGCATGAAGGAGAAGAAGACGAGAAAGAGCCAAAGCCAGTGGAAATTCAAGGAAAGAAAACCTTGGAGAAGAAATCGAAAGAGGAGGAGAAGAAGAACCGCCTCGCTAAACTAAACAAGTGAAAGGGAAGAGAAGTAAATAATAAATGTTAGGAAAATACAGGAATCGAAAGAGGAAGACGAAATACCGGAAAGCATGGATTCAATAACAAAGAAGATGGGGAAGATAGGCTTGGAGGAGGAAGAAAACTTGCCGGAAGTGAGCGCATTGGCTCTATACCAAACGCCTCATCGCTTCATAAAAGTGAGGATGGAACTTCCTCCGACAGTAAAGCTCAAAGGCAAGAAGTAGGTGCCTTTCAAAAGGGACAAGAAGGCAGCCAATTAAGAAAGCTTTTAAGAGTTGAAACATTTAGTTAAAGAAAACTGGGAAACCATAAAACGAGGAGAAAACTGTTTAGAGAGAGAGAAGCCACTGGCGAATCATTTGATAGGCGGAAGAAGGTTGGTCTTGGCCGAGATAGAAGCCGGCGTTGTTGAGGAAGCAAAAGGTGAAAAAGTTAAAGGTTTTGGAATAGCCAAGGACTTGAGAATCAGGGGACTTGAGGAATTTTTTGGGGACTCGGCTCCATTTCTCAGTGTCAGGCCAGTTAAGTTCGACAATCATGTTGAAAGCGCCATCGACATTAACGAGCATGTCATCTTGCCCCTGCATAAGCAGAATGGGAAGGTCGGAAATGAGAGAAGAGAGCTGCCCGCTGACGGAATGAAATTGGTCGAGCATCATAGCGTAATCGATGTCAGTATTGCAGCGGGAGTAGACAAAAGAGTCCGAAATCCCGAAAGCAGTTTTAGTGGTGGAGGAATTAAGCCAAAGAGTGATAGGGTTGTGCTCATCGGGAATGATTTTCGAATAGGGTAGTCTCCAATTAAAGTACTGAGTGCCTGTTTTGAGAGTGTAGGAGCCAAGCATTCTCATTTGCTCTGCACTGGCCTCTTGATACTTTTCTTCTTTGATGTGCAAGAAGAAGTCAGTTTCGGTGTTGTGAAATTCATTTCGCCCAAACATGGAGACGATTCCAGCGTAGTAAGAAGTTTTAGCGATTTCAATGCCTTGATTGAGAGGGTCGATCCAGGCATCGTTGAAAACAATTCCCTTGAGCTTAATTCCAGTCGTGGCTTCATTTTTTCTTAAATGCCTTGCAAAAACGGCAATGAAATGGCCTCCCACTCCTTCGCCAAAAAGATAGAGAGGGTTTCTTTTCAGCTCAGGAAAAAGCTGAAAAAAGTCGACCAAGCTTGCTTCGAAATCTTTTGCCGCTTCTTGAGAAGTGTTGGTGTAATTGAAGTCATTCACAACAGAAAAACCAGTTCCTACTGGCTGGTCGAAGATCAGAATGTGCGCAAAGTCAGTAAAGGCATTGGGATTTGGATACAATTCTTGGGCCTGCTGAGAATTATTCCTCACTTGGAAAGGCCCAAAGTAATAATGGGCAGTATTCACTCCTGAACATCCTGTCTCCCCGTCAACCCAGATCAAGAGTGGGCTTGCCGAATCATTTAGCAAATGCTTTTTCTGCGAATAGACTTGAAAGAAGGTTTTAGTCGTCGTACTTGGCCTAGTCTCCACAGTCCCTACATATATTTCATGGTCTTTCGTTTTGTAATGAGAAGACACATCCCGCTTTTCCCCAGATTTTGCTTGGGCTATTAGAAATAATAGACACAGCAGGCTAGCTATTTTAATCATTTCTATTTCTTTTAACATTTCTTTCAAGAATTTTTCTATCTTTGAAGTTTCTCTGAAATTTGCTTGGAAAACAATTTTTTATTGCGTTGAGTCTCAAGCCAAAGGTGAAAAAAAGGTTTCGAAGTACCACCTATTTATTATTATTATGGAGTGCTTTCAAAAATCTTAGCAACAGAGATAAAGAAGAATTCGCATTCACGAGAAATAATAATAATAATTAGTTTGAAGATAAAGGGATGTCAATAGAATATACATTAATCTCGCGAACAGGAGATATAGTGTTGGTGGAATATACCAAAGCCACAGGGAATTTCCCTCAGCAGAGCAGAGATGTGCTCAAAAAAATATACGAACAAAAAAAGCCTTGCATGTCAATCTCAGTGAAAAAGTAAGTGTGCATCTTATAGAACTCAGAACTTGCCTCCTAGCTATTGCTATCACAGTATGATGGAAGATAATTTCATTTTCCTGGCGCTTGCTGGAAAAGCCGTGTCCAAATATGTCGTCTATAAATTTCTTGAAGAGATTAAAAACAAATTCATTAAACAAATCTCCCCCGAGAAAAGAAACACTGCCAATGCATTTTCTCTCACTACTTCCTTCTCTGACGTCCTCAAGTCAGAAATGGTATTCTTTAAAAATTTTCTGCAAGTTATTTTTCCTGCCCAGGAAAGGACAAATAGTTTGGGAGATAAGCTCTTGACCTTTAAGAGCAATCTGGTCGAGACCAAAGAAATTGTCGAGACAAACATTGGTTCGAACCCTCTTTTTTTCTACTTACTCACTCTTAGAAAAACTTCTCGAAAGAGGGCAGCAAATCGACATTCTAGTCGAAAAATCCAGGAGTCTCTCTAACCTCAGCGCCAGCTATAAGAGGACTGTACTCACTTCATGATTTATAAAATTATATTTCCCCTGCAGGCCACTGACGTGAAAAGACAAATGTGGTGGAAAAGCATTCGAATGAAGGTCATTCTAATTGGAACCCTTATCGTATCCTCCTTCTTCATTCTTTTCTCACCTCCTTAGCTCATTATTGTCCTCATCGTGCTCTATGCTTGCAATTGGAGCTTTACTTGTGAAAAAAAAAATTAACTACTTCGATACTTGCGTTGCTTTTTTGCCTGAGATGAGCAACCGTTTATGATTTTCATGTTGTGGAAGTATTTTTTCTTCATGAATGCTTTCCTTTCTTACTTGCGACTTATTTGCCCCATTTTCTTATTCCTTTTTTGCCTTTTCCTTTCTCATTTGTCATTCTTAGCGTTTTTCTGGAATGGGAAATATTCCAATACCTTCATATATACTGCATATATACTGCATATATCTGCATACTGCATAAATACTGCATATATCTGCATACTGCATATAAACTGCATATAAACTGAACATATATATACAAATACCTTGGAATAAGCAAAAGCAATGGAAAGAATGATGGAAAAAAGTGCATAAAACAAAAACATTGAAAAGAATGAAGAAGCAAAAGAGCCTAAGCATCCTTGGTACGGTCCAAATCGATGGAAAAGTCTTGGGAAGAGTTGGAATTGGACTCGAAAGACTCGATCTTTTGGATCTGAGATTTGAGACCGAAGATGGCGCAGGTGGCTTGGATGTAGAAGAAAAGGAAGATGGCAGACCAGATGTGGACTTTATCATGCCCCGACTTGGAGAAGAGAGTGATGCCAAAGAAAACGAGGGAAAATAAATTGATGGTAATGAACATGAAGGACAGGATGGCAGCGTGTTGGAGTTTTTTGGTATCAAGGTCACAGCAAATTCAGAGACCATAGATTCCGCAGCAAATCGGGGCGAAAAAGTGGATAGTGGGTCACTTGAGCTGAAAGATTTCATCAAAGGAATTGAGGCCGCCAAAGAGGATAGCCATCAAAATCCCAGTGATGAAACTCAAATAGTTCCAGCAAAGGATTTTGGAATAGGAGGTCTTGAGAACCTCGGATCCGGAGATAAAGGATTCAGCTTTGTTTTCTCCACCTTCTTCCTCCATGAACTAGAGAAATAAAAATTTCATCAAAAATAAATAGAAATTATATTAGGGGCAGATGTAGTAGAAAGAGAATGTGCAAAAGGGCGAGAAAAAATGGCAAGAAAAGAGTTAGAAATAAATGCAAGCGAAAGCAGTAATGAGTCCGCCGTTAATAGCAATATGAGTAAAGATAACGAAGATGATCCCGATAGCGCTGATAAGGTACTTGAGCACGAAGGCCAAAGGGAAGGAGGCCAGAGCGAGAATGAGAGCGAGAGGGAACTGCCAAATGATTAGGGAAAAAATCAGCTGGAAAATGCAATACTGGAAAGAAAAGAGAAGAAGCTGGGGAATGGTGTTCGGAAGCGACTTGAGAAGGAAATTCCTCCAGTACATTTCATCGCTGATAGGCTTGAGGAACACATAGAAAATGATGAAGAAAGACAGTTGGGCCTTTGTAGAGAAAGAAGTAAATGCTGAAGAGTAGGGGAGGTCCTTGAAGACTTTGATGGTCAAAAAGGTGAGCAAGAAGACCACAACAAATGAACTTACTATGGAAACCAGGCCCCACAGAAGAATGTTTGGCTTGATCCTAAAAATCCCCACGAAATAGTAAGAAAATCTCATCGGCGGCTCGTGAATAAGCACATAGAAGGCTGGAATGACTATCAGCCCAAGGGTCAGATAGATAATCATTGTTATATACAAATTCACTCCACAAAAGTAAAACACCACCACTAGCACTATTATCGCCAATACCGATAGCTCCAAAAAGAGAAAATCCTTCTGTGGAATGCGCTCCAGCAATGGGTATGTTTCTGCAGTTCCTTGAGGATTCTGCCTGCTTGGATCTAATATCATTTTTCTTTCCTCCTTTTTTAATCCTGAACTTTGTTATTTTAAAAATTTTCAACGGAAATCATTCTATTAGTTTTTTCCGACCAAAAATCTAATCTTCATCATGAACAGTTCTGTTTAAATTATGAAGAAAACACCAAAAAAGTGAAAGTCCATGAAGGAGGAAAAAAACTCATTTTTCTGAGCCGTTTGGCTTAAGGCGTTAGTCCATTAGTAAAAGTAGAGGGAATTTTACCTGAATATCTGCAAAATATATATATCTTTCTTTTAGGATGGGCAAATTTCATTCTCTTCAACAGTTTTGGAGAACATAAAATTGGGAGTTGAAAAAAGAGGGAAAAATAATAAAAGGAGAAGCGAAAAGCAAAATAATAAAAAAAGTAAAAAGACCGTAAAAGAAAGAAATGAGTAATTCAGAAAAAGGGAAATTGCTAGGACTGCGGCCAAAAGAGGAAATAGCAAGCAAAGACGAGATGGAAATTCGGTCAAACGTGGTAAGGAAGCGAGGATGCGAAAAGGAGGAAACAAAGATAAAGTTTCAAAATGGGAAAGTTGTAGAGGCATCAGTACTGAAGAGCACCCAGAAAGCATTGCAAAGAACTAAAAATGTAGAGCATGAAAGAGTATAATTAGCTTTTCTAGAGAGGGCAATGGTTCGGAAAGAAAATAAGAGAATATTTTTTGCATTGGTTTCGCAGCATGATGGTGGTGAAAATAATAGTGGAAGCGATAATATCCCTGAAGTTTCCAGTGATAGTCTCCCCGTAAGGAAGTAAAATAAAAAGGATGATTTAGGCATAGATTCCACTCAGCAATAGCGTTTATACTGGATATAATATGTTTCTTCGCAATAAAAATTCTGTTTGCCTCGAAGAAGAGAGCGGAGATCAAAGCGAAATTGGCGAAAAAGACAAAAGTAAGAAGAGAAACTAAGATTTGAATAAAAAAGAGGTATGATTTCAATGAAGAGAAATTGGGGGAGATTGAATGAGGGGCAGTTCAGGTAAGGAGGAGAGGAAAGCGCGGGAAAGAAATTTCCAGGTCGGAGACATTATCAAACTGGAGAACGAAGAAGAAGTGCTGAACAATCTGCTCTACATCATTTCCGTTGAAGAAGATAAGGAAGAGCCCTGCCAAATGGATTTAGCAAAGGCGATCGGCCTTTTCAACCGTCTGAGAGTCTATCCAGCGAAGATATTTTCAGGTAGAGTTTGCAAATAAAAAATAATTGTGTACATATTAAAGAAATACATGCAAAATATAAAAGTTAAAAAAATAGATGGGAAGACGACGATCCCCGAGGAAGAGCAGGAAGGGAGCCTGAAGAAGCAGCTGTGAAGCATGAACTCAGCAATTCAGATTCACACGGAATATGGACTCTATGACCAGCAAATAGGGAAATCATTTAACGAGCAGGGAGAATTCCTGATCGGTTCATCGAATATAATCTTCAAGAACAGCATAGTATACCACAGAAGAGGGTAAAGAGGAAACAATAGTCACTAAAAATACAAAAAGTATGTACGGAATAGTGATGCCGGACAACGAAGAAGATTGGCAAGAAGTGGTGAGCAAATCAGGGTCTAACAATAGAACATTCAAGCACAAGCTGGAAATATACTTTGTGATGATAGTGATCACGATGGTGATATTCTTTTTTTTGGTAAGCGGAGTAAGTAGGAAGTGGTAAGAGAAAAAGAATTTTACTGTGCTTTTTGAGCAGGGAGAGGTAGGAGGCAGGACAATAAGCTTCAATTTGCTATCGGTGGCCCAATTGCTGAGCTTGCTTCCCTATCTGATAATAAATACTTTTACGATAATGCAATACATTTGAAATATGAGGTTGTCAAAAGATAAGCTTATTCCCTTCAGATTTAGCATTGAGAAGAGAGGAAGCAGCTTTAAGCAAGGCTCAGTAAAGACTCTTTTACTGGACAAGACAGCATTGGGAAGTAGGCCAAACTGTCGGATAGAAATGATATATTGCAATAAAAAGTTTTATCAGATCAACGAAGAGAAGATGAAGCAAATACTTGAAGCAAATAAAGCAAAGTTCCAAGCCGAACCAATGAGGATGATGAGTGGCAAGAGGGCCAGGAAGAAAGGAAAGATTTCCCCGCCTTCTAGATTTGACGAGTCAGAGGCCATAGAGGGAAAGGACGACAACTACTACGCAATTACAAAAACCAAAAACCTTGTCAAAATGGCTATTCCTGTTTCTTCATGTCCAAGCTTGAACCTGTCATTCTCCAAAATTTCCGAAGAGATTTCCTTACGAAAGAGAAATGATAGCTCATTACTCAAAAAAGAAGAAACCAGCTTCCGTCCCAAGATCAGCCCAATCTCAGTTGTGCAGTCAGAGTGGTCAAATATTGATGACATCTTGCTCCAAAAGAAGCCTGATGACCAGAATCACCAAATTCATTTGAACCTCAAAGGCTCTCACTCCCTCAAAGAACCCAAAGAACTCAAAGAAGCCAAAGAACCCAAAGAACCCAGAGAACCCAAAGAACCCAAAGAACCCAGAGAACTCAGAGAACTCAGAGAACCCAAAGAACCCAGAGAATCCAAAGAACCCAAAGAAACCAAAGAATGACAGCCAAAAATGGAAGAAAGCAAGGGAGCTAGAGAAGTATTTTTTAAAGCGCGAGGTTTGACTTTTGAAGAATACTTTTTCGAAGAAATATCGTCTTCAAAGGCCCAGGGCGTATCACCGGGCTTCCTAGGCAAATGCAGCCCAGAATTCCAAATAGAGTCGAAACTGAACTTGGAATCAAAAATGAATGAAGGCTCAAAAGTAATGAAGATGAATGAAGAGTGAAAAGGAGACTGGAAGATGAATATGAAGATGGATGGAAGCAAAGAGGGGAAGAAGGAGGGTGCAATCAGCATGGGATCTGTGGAGAAGGAGGAATCGGGAGAGGAAATACAAATGAGGGACGAGGCAAATTTCATAGAAGACTTCTTTGGGCAGAAAATAGGGAGAATCGAGAAACTATTTGAGGGGATATTGCTGTCAAACTCGAACCTGCAGAATCAGACGAAGCTAGAGGATCAGTTTGTTTCATCGGAAAGCGAGTTCAACGCATATATAACGGATTTTTGGGATGAGAAGCTCCTGGAATTTTCGAAGCTTTGCTTTATGAATCAGTATGAGAGAATAAAGCAAGCGAATATTGAAAACGTGACAATTCAGTACCGAAACTTCTTTAGAAAGTATTCAATCTTTCAGCGCGCAAGCAAACCTGCGAATAACGTCTCTTCTCTGATCTTCAAATCTAAAGACCAGAAAAATGGCTCCTACTATATTCTTTGCAAAGGTGACGCAGACTTTTTTCTTCATCGACTCTCTCTGCATGTGAAAGACCAAACCCAAATAAATAACGTTGCCTCCAGAATCAAAGCAAAGGGCTTTAAACCTGTTGTTGTCGCCTATCGAAAACTAAACCAACTTGAGGCTGAGTTCATTCTCAATTTCAATCACTCCGATATCTCGTTCCAAGACAAAAACTCCTCCTCTGATAATTTCCCTTTCGCCTCGCTTCATTCCAACCTCAAGCTTCTCGGCATCATCGGAATCAACTTAATTATCGATAGCCTCGTCCCCATTTCCGTCATGAAAATCCTCGCACATGGATACAAAATCTGGCTCATGAGTCCCGACAACAAAGAAACCACCCTTGCCTTCGCCCAAAAAATCGCCTTCATGAAAGACGACTGTCAACTTATCCTTCTTTCCGAAGAAGATGATGCCAAAATCATCCAGCAAATCAAAAATATCATGAATGACATTTGGGCACTTCAGCAAGAACGTGCCTTCGCCCTTGACGAACCTAAACCCTCCCTACTTTCCGGACTCTCTCCTTCTTCCAGCCGCTTCCTCCTACTCCTTAATGGACACTCCATCGCCTTTCTTGAGTCCCACCAATTCCTACTCTTCCACTTCAAATTCCTTCTCTCCTTCTTTTATTATATCATTGTCTATAACCTCGACTCCCAAAATAAGACCCGGCTCCTCAGATTACTTCACCAACACTACCCCCTCTCCTCCACTTTCATCATGGATTTCTCCTCGTCTTTTCAATTCTCTCCCCTCTATAAGGGCCTCTCTCTCTTCCAACCTCTCTCTTCCTGCAAACTCTCTCCCCTCATCCAGCTCCAAAATTTCCTATTCCAAGATAATCTCCTCATCAACCAAAGCTTCTTCTCTCTTGTCGAGTTCGCCATTTCCTTCACGTTCCTCTTCAACTTCTCCGCCTTTCTTAACTCCATCATCCTTGACCTATTCCCCTTCTCTCTTCTCTACTTCTGAAAATGACAAATACTGGCCTTCTTCTCCTACCTCTTTCTCTTCCTCTTTGCTTCCTCCTTCTCCTTTCAGCGGTCCTTCGACCTTACCCTTCCCCATTCCCCTCTTCTCTTGCAGTTCTCCCGCAATCAACATGCCTTCTCTTCCCTTCTTCTCTTCTTCTTCAAATCCATCCTCCTTTCTCTCATCATCTCCAAGTCCTATTCCATTTCTCTCAACCTCCTCCTCGACTTCCCCTCCTCTCCATTCTCTCCTCTCCTCACTCTCTTCTCCATCATTGCCATCGGTCTCGTCTCATCTTTCCAAGTACTTTTCTTTTTCCCCAACTTTATTCTTCCTTTTCCAGATCTTCTTCTTGACTGGCCTCAATTTCTGGTCTCAGCTGCTCTTCTTCCTCCTCTCACTCTTCGCCTCCTGCCTCATCTTCTTCCTTCATTGTTCTGATCTCCGCCTCTTCCTCCCTACTCTCTCCTTGCTCTCTAACCTTAATTACTCTTTTCTCCTCCTATTTTGCCTTATCTCTTCTTTCCTCCTTTCCTTCCTCCTCGACCTCCTGATCCACGCCCCCTTCTTCTTTCCTCAGGTTCTCTGCCAATGCTTCTCCCGCTCTTCTTGTATCTTTCTTTTCCCACTCTCCACATTTCCTCTAGTCCTTCCTTTCAATGACACTAATTCCGACATTTCTTTCTTTCCTCGCAATGACTACGATATTTTCCGCAAGGGGTTACTTTCCTTCCTTCCCGCTTACTCTTTCTAGACGCTTCGAGAGGCTCCTCAAAGCCACTTTCAGCGGCAAACAAGAAATGGCTGACCCCTTCCTTTTTCAGAGTATCTCTCTATTTTTTTCCCCATTTATCTAATCTCTAATCTCTAAGGTTCTCTGGATAAAAAGCGAGTTTCCCCTGATAATCAGCAAGACCCTTTCGGCCTCTACCCTTTTCTGCTTTCCTTTAAAAACCCTGCCTTTGAATCAGCCTTTTTTAATCAGGTCCTTCCTTCCCTCATTCTTAATCTTAGACTCGAGTGCTTTTCCATTGCCTTTGGATTCTGCGGAAGCGCTATACTTGACTATTTTCTTCACTCCTCTTCTGGAGATTTTAGCTCCGTCATCATCTTCTGGAAAACTGCTTTGGTCATTGCTTCTGTTGTCGTTATTATTCTTTCTTTCTCCCGTTCCCCACTTCTTCTCAATCTTCTGCCCAAAATCATGCTTCTCCTTCTCGCCTTCCTTGCAATCGAGGGTTTTCTCCCTCCTGCCTGCTGCCTAGATGACTCCATCTTCTC
>Ga0116204_1001986_pt1 | contig 11319 bp, 12 predicted proteins | sample LakKivwa52mmetaG_FD_94481 | JGI IMG/M metagenome (GOLD analysis project Ga0116204, IMG submission 94481) | Anoxic lake water microbial communities from Lake Kivu, Rwanda to study Microbial Dark Matter (Phase II) - Lake Kivu water 52m metaG | ecosystem: Environmental > Aquatic > Freshwater > Lake... | reverse complement strand
TTATAACATTCACTCTACTCTTATTGTAATACAGACTTTATCTTTTCCATCTCTTGTTTCACTTCTGCATTCGATATGTTTTGTTTTATGTTTGTAAACTGAAGTCGCAGTGTAATTGTATCTTTATATTGGTCTTTAACTGAACAGTCGAAAAGAAGAGATGAAACGTTTACTATTTTTTTCACCATTTGAGAATATGGCTGATTTTTCTGAACTGTTATGTCCTGAGTTATTACTGCATATTGACTAAATGGTTTATAGACAGGCATTTGACGAGCCGATATCATAATTGGCTCAAATTCAAGCTCAGCAACATATACAGGCTTTGTAATGCCAAGTCGTGCTGCATATACGACCTTTACTTGACCATATATTCCAATAGTATTTTCCTTTGAGACTACCTTACCCATTACAGTTTTTAAAATATACGGGTGTTGAGATGCATTTTCTAAAATATACGGAATATTTAGTTCAGTTAAAAGACCGCACATAGCCGACTTTAAATCATCAAAAGACTTCGTAGAAACGATAGAGAGTATAAATCGCTCATGAGGAAGGCCACTTTTTTTTGGAATATATACTTTTGCTAGCTCAAACAAACGAATAGTATCTCTAAAACCGCTATTTTGAGAGACATTTTTCACAAGTGTTGGAATTAGGGACTGTCTGAGATACTTAATGTCTTCAGATATGCTATTTGTAATATGTAAATATTCATCTGGATTTTCCTCAAACTGAGTAAGTAATTCCCTAGATACTGCGGAATAGTTCATAACTTCATGAAAACCAATATGCTTGAGGAACATTTTAGCCTTGTATTGATAGGTAAACAAGCTTTCAGTATCATGTGGTTGTGCTACAAATTTTGGCGGTTGTAATTGGGTTGGGATAGCAAAGTAGCCATATACTCGAGCGACTTCCTCAACAATGTCTTCCTGTATCGTTATATCTGAAAGTCGATGGGTAGGGACTGTAATACTAAGCTCTGTATTATTCTGAACCTCAACTGTAAATGATAAGTTGTGCAATATCGAAACTATCGTATCTAATGGAATCTCAACTCCAACGCGTTTGTGTATAAATGAAGTTGATGTGTGTATCACTGATTTGGTTGGTTTATTAGGATATATGTCAATAATTTGACTTAACTGGGTTGCTTTAGCAATGGACTCATACAAATATATTCCACGAAGTAATGCGGTCATAGCAAGCTCAGGATCAGGATTTTTTTCATTGATTGTGGAAGCCATGGTTCGTATACCATATCTCATGGATGTGCGTCGAATACTCACAGGATCATTAGATTCAATAAAAAACAGAATACGTTTTGTGTTTGATGTAACGACACTATTTGCAGTCCCCATAATACCAGGCAAATCAATCACCCTTCCCGTTCCATCATCAATGACAATGTCTGACTCATCGAGAGAATATTCTTTTTCATCAAGAGTTATTATTTTTTCATCCTTTTTCGCATGTCGGAGAATGAGTGTGTGTGACGAAATCCGATCATAATCAAATACATGGGTTGGATGACCTACTTCTAACATTACATAATTTGTGATGTCTACAAGATTATTGAGGGAGCGTACACCACAGGCAGTAAGCCTATCAACAACATATTTAGGTGATTGTTGAATACCGTCTGGCACTTCTAAAACTACTCCAAGCACTCTACGACAGACGTTTTCTTTGTCAACTATGGTAAGTGGAATAGTTTCATAGTTGGGCACATTGTTGCCACTCATTTCAAGAGATTTAAGTTCTGCTTTTTTTTTGAACATGGGAAGTATTGCCTGAGCTTCTCTTGCAGTGCCAATAACAGATGCTGTATCAACCCTATTTGTAGTAATTTCTATATCGTAAACAATCTCATCGCCAACATGTTCAATCCGCTCAATAGAAGGCCCACATAAAGACAAATATTTCTGTAATTCAGTAGGGGTAGCGTCTGTTTGCAGGTGCTCCATTAACCAACTGTGCGTAATTTTAATATTCATAGTTAGAAGATACTTAAAAACCTAATATCGCCTGAATAATAACTACGTATATCGTCAATTGCATACTTCATCATATTCACTCGTTCGATACCAAATCCAAAAGCCCAACCTGAATACATAGTAGGATCTATACCTCCAGCGGTTAATACATTTGGATGAACCATTCCAGTTCCACCAAGTTCTAGCCAACCAGATTTGCATATATTACATTTTTTATTGTCTACAAGAGCAGTACCCTTACACATAGTACATGTAATATCTACTTCAAAAGACGGTTCAGTAAACTGAAAGTGATGAGGTCGCAATCGAACTTCAGTTTTATCTCCAAAATAAGATTTTACGAAAAAATTAAGCGTTCCCTTAAGATGGGCTATTGTAATGTCTTTATCTACGCAAAGCCCTTCAAATTGATGAAACATTGGAGTATGGGTAGCATCCCAATTTGGGCGATAACATTTTCCAATATTTATCATTCGAATAGGCGGTCTGCCTTGCAGTCTTTCCATTTCTCTTACTTGTCCGTTTGAAGTATGTGGCGTAAGGACCATCTTCCCCATTTTTTTATCCGACGACCCACTGAGAAACGTTGTTTCAAAATCATCACGTGCTGCATGAGTTACGGGCATATTGAGAACCTCAAACGCATAGTGCTCCCAATCAACTTCAGGATAAGACATTCGAATGAAACCGATTTTATTGAATATTTCAGTAATTTCGCTCACTGCAATCGTAATGGGATGAAGAGAACCTTTTTGTGTAGATGATGGAGGAAGTGTAACATCTACAGCAATAGACTTTTCAGATTCATTTAAAATGAGAGTTCTTTTTTTGTCTAATTCAATAGTAATAAATTGTTTTATTTGATTAATAGAGGAACCCGCACTCTTTTTTTTATCTGGAGATAACTCTTTTATTCCTTTTAAAAGTTCGTTTATCTTTCCACTTCGGCCAAGATAAATAACGTCAAGCTTTTCTAGCTCTTCCAAAGATGTAATAACCTCTATTTTTTTTATAAAATTGTTTCGTATATTATCAATATCCATAGCAATACAGTATTGTATAGCAAAATGGATAAATGTGAAAGGAGATTTACTGGATTTTCTTCACAATCTGCTCAAATGTTTTTGGATAGTCGATAGCTATTTGAGAAAGTACTTTTCTATCGAGTCCAATATTTTTTGCCTTTAAAGCTGTTGCTAAACTCTTATAGGTGAGTCCAAGAGTTCGCATAGCTGCATTTAGTCGTACGATCCAGAGAGTTTTAAAATTTCGTTTTTTTAGTTTTCTTCCCATATACGCATACTCACCTGCATGCAGGACTGCTTCTTCGGCTTTCTTAAACTGCTTGTGTCTGGTCATCCAGTACCCTTTTGCCAGTTTAAGTGTTTTTTTATGTTTTCTGCGTGTATGGACGCCTCCTTTTACTCTTACCATATGTTACTTTAGTCCCATCATTTTTTTAACTTTTGATGCAAATCTACCTGTTAGTGTTTTGATTGTCTTGAGACGTCTCAAATTACGCTTTCCTTTTGCTGTGCGTAAATGTCTAAAATTTTGTGATCTATGGAGTACTTTTCCATTTTTTGTTACCTTAAATCGCTTTGCGGCCGATTTACGTGTTTTTGTTTTTACTTTCATAGTAATACAAGAATAATGCTAAGCATGTATTATATACTAAATCGCTTTTATGAGCAAGTGTGTTTTATTTTTTCTTCGCTACTACCGCCCGAACCACTCGTCCTTCTAGTTTTGGTGGTTTTGCAACATTCACATCGCCTAACTTTGCGATACATGCATTTATCAAATCAAACGCCATTTGACCTTTTCCCATTTCGCGACCTCGTAATCCAAGGTTAAAACGAATCTGGTTTCCATCCTTAAGAAATTCAACCGCCCTATTGAGAAGCCGCTCAAGATCTGCGGGTCCGATAAAAAGAGATAGCTTCAAGTCTTTAACAACGCCTTTCTTAATACCTTTTCGTGCCACTTTCTGCTTTTTTTCCTCCTGATACATAAACTTTTTAAAATCGATGAGCTTAGCAACTGGAGGTTTTGCATGTTCTGCGATAAGAACAAGATCAATTCCTAACTCTTGAGCTTTAGCAAGAGCATCTTGCTTACTGAGAACTCCAACCTGCTCTCCTTTGTCGTTAATAACACGCAGCTCTGTCGCTTCTATACGCCAGTTCGTGATATAAAACTTTTTATGGGTTTGTTTGTGATGATATCTGTTAGAGGTGCTTCTCAATATCGTTTTGAATCATTGTAATAAACTCCGGAATAGTCATGCTCCCCAAATCCTTACCATCTCTTGCCCGAACTGAAACATGAACTTGTTCATCTGAAGTTTCTTTATCCCCCATTATACCCATATACGGTATTTTTTTCAAGGTTGCAGCGCGTATTTTTTTACCAAGTGTCATGGCGTGAATGTTTACATCAGCTCGTATTCCAACTTTTCTCAGTTTTGCAACTACACTTTGAGCCGCTTCAACATGTGAATCATTAACCGGTAATAGCTCCACCTGCACCGGTGATAACCAAAGCGGGAACTTACCGGCATAGTGCTCTAATAAGAAGGCGAGAAATCGTTCATGCACAGACAATGGTGCTCTATGAATAACAAATACCTCGTTATTTGGTTTGCCTGTTTCATCGATATACGATAAGTTAAAACGTTTTTTTGCGGCGAAATCAAGTTGAATGGTAGACATTGTCTCTTCTCTTCCAATTGCAGACTTAAACTGAACATCTACTTTTGGTCCATAGAAAGCCGCTTCATTATCCGCTTCCTTAAATGGAACCTTCATTTCTTGCAACACTTCCCTCAATACTTGTTCTGAAAAATTCCAATTATCAGGCTCATCAATATACTTATCTTTATTTTTTGGATCCCATTTTGAAAGTCGGAACCAGTAGTCTTTTAAGCCAAATATTTCAAAATAGTTCATTGTGAGTCGCAATACATTTGCAAACTCCTCTTTTATCTGATCTTTTGTGCAGTACATATGTGCATCATTCATTGCCATAGCACGCACCCGAAGCAAACCCGACAAAGTACCAGAAAGCTCATTCCTATAACATGTTCCGTACTCAGCCAGACGAACCGGCATTTCTCTATAACTTCGAATACCATGGAGAAAAACTCTGTGATGGTGCGGACAGTTCATTGCTTTAAGATAATACGTTCCATCGTCCATTACCATGGGAGGATACATACTATCTTTGTAATATGGTAAATGCCCTGAGGCGAGAAAAAGATCTTCTTTTGCTATGTGTGGCGTTACAATGCGTTGGTACCCCGCTTCTTCTTCCATCTTGCGTGCCAAGTTCTCGATGAGGTCTCGCACAATAGTCCCTTTTGGCAACCACATGACAAGTCCTTTTCCAACCATTTCATCAATAAAAAAAAGTTCGAGTTCTTTTCCCAGTTTACGATGATCTCGATTTTTTGCTTCTTCAAGCATCTTTAAATGTGACTCTAACTCTTCTTTCGTAAAGAAACACGTACCGTAAATTCGTGTTAACATTTTATTTTTTTCACTTCCGCGCCAATATGCTCCTGCAACAGATAGTAGTTTAAAATGCTTAATTTCTTGGTTTGGTTTCTCACAATGACCTCCCTTACACAAATCTGTAAATTCTCCTGAGGTATAAAAACTTACTTTATGTTCGCCGTTCTGAGTGAACTCCTCAATAAGTTCATGCTTAAACTCATTTCCAGGATACTGTTTTTTAGCCTCCTCAGCTGTATGTTCTGATCGTTCAAAAGACTTCCATGTTTTTATTAGTTTTCTCATTTCTTGCTCAATTTTTGGAAAATCAGCATCAGAAATTTTTACATCTCCAAAATCGAAGTCATAATAAAATCCATTCTCTATAGCGGGTCCAATTGTTCGCTTTGCATGTGGCCATATATTCATTACAGCCGCAGCTAAGAGGTGTGCGCAAGAGTGTCTAAGTTCACTTAGTTTATTGTTTTCCATATGTGTCTATCATAACGTAATTAATAATAATTCGGTAGTCAAAAAAATCCCCCGTTTGAGCGGGGGTTCTTTGACCATAAAACCACCCACCATTCAGGGGAATGTAGTGGTTGTTACAACGATAAATGATTTGTTCATGTGTGGACTCGACAGGACTTGAACCTGTGACCTTTTCAACCTGCCCGACATGCTACGACTGTGACTGCTAAGGGACTTGAACCCCTGACCTTCACAATGTCAATGTGACGCTCTAGCCAACTGAGCTAAGCAGTCGTTGCAGGCGGGTGTCAATGATCTAGCCAACTGAGCTACGAGTCCTTGTTTTTAAAAGCGGCATTACATGCGCGACGGACGGGACTTGAACCCGCAACCTTCGCCGTGACAGGGCGACGCTCTAACCAGTTGAGCTACCGCCGCTTCAAAACAACTTAGCTTTTAATTGTAACACGTATGATATCGCCTGGCAAGGCTTCTTGCCTAACCATAAGTTCTATATTGTTATGCGTTAGAACACGAGATATTTTTTGCGAACAAGAAATTACAAGAGCTGTAGTTTCCATTACTTCTAGTTCTGATACGAAATTTGAGTATTTGGTGTTGCTTAGGGCACGTAGTAGTGCACTTCTCCTTTTTTTTTCTGTAGGAGGGGGTTCATCCATACGTTTTCTCATATAATACGCAGAGGTATGCATTCTATTTGAAAATGGAAAAACATGAAAACGAGAAATTGGACTATTTGTAAGTGTGTTAACTGTCTCATTAAATAAATCTTCATTCTCCCCAAGGAACCCTACAATTATGTCTGTTGCAATAAAAGCATCTGGACGAGTTTTTTTCACTGAACGTAGTCTTTCTAGAATATCGGATAGGTTATACTCTCTTCGCATAAGGTTAAGCATTGTTTGTGATCCTGACTGTATTGGCACATGGAAAAAATGTACAAAGCGTTTTTCTTTTGAAAGCGTTACTGCATAATAGTCTAAAAAATCGTCAGTTAAACTCCAAGGATGTATAGAACCAAAACCCACACGTTTGACATTTGTTTCTGTTAAAACACGTTCAGTAAGATCTACAAGAGTTTCTTTTGTATCCTTCCCAAATGATTCAGTGTTAATTGCACTGAGAATTACCTCCGAAGGAATGGGTTTAAATGAATTGATATAGGACACGATGCTATCAATTGGTTGCGATTGAGGGTTTCCTCTTAGGTAAGGTACGATGCAGTAGTTGCAGAACCGATGACATCCGTCCTGAATTTTTACCAAAAGTCTATTTGATTGTCGAAATTTGTCACTAATAGGAGAGCCAGATTCAATACGTGTTGTATCAGCTAGTTCTTGTCCTATATTGTTGGACAAGAGTGTGGCGATGGCATCTTTTTGATTATTCGTGATAACTATATCTGCCAAACTCGAATTTGCCTTATGTTTACCCCAATACGTGGCGCTACACCCTGTGATAACAACTTTCGTGCCTGGAAACTTTTTTTTTAGGGTATAAACAAGTTGCTTAACCTCACGTTCAGCCTTGGCTGTTATAGCACACGTATTAATAATGGAATATGTCGGACTGTTAAGATCAATGGAAAACCCGGCTTTTTTTAGCTCATTATCGAAGCGAATACGCTCGGCTTCGTTCACTCTACAGCCAAACACAAAGCTTTGAAACGTTTTTTTCATACAACTCTATTGTACGATATAATTTAAATTACTTAATCCAATAGCTTAAACCACTTGACAGATATACATATTCATGATATACTTACTCCAGATCCTAAGGTTTTTCTACCAGCTAGAAAAGCTTTAGGATTTTTTTTATGGAAAAAAGATACTTGGTATTTATTTTTCTGCTCTTCTTAAGCCTTATGGCTGTTGCCCCCTCTCACGCACAGCTTATTGCAGGTTCGTCTGCTGCAGTCACTAAAATAGCTCAAGTGAGCACTTCTAGAATACAGTCAAGTGATATAGCAATCAAGCGTAAAACAATGTATGAAGTGCTTAAGAAGTACAACTCACCGCTTATCAATGAGGTGGATAGTTTTCTTGAAGCCTGTACTACTTATAATTTGGATTGTTATCTCCTCCCTTCCATTACTGGAGTTGAGTCGACTTTCGGAAAATTCCTATTATCAGGTACGCATAATCCGTTTGGATGGGGTAGAGGCCTTATCCAGTTTAACTCATATCATGATGCAATTATGGCCGTTGCAAAGGGCTTACGCGAAAATTATGTGAATAAAGGAGCTACAACCATTGAAGAAATTGGAGCGATTTATTGTGAAGGTAATACGTGGGCAGGAAAAGTATCATACTTTGATAGACAATTTAGATCTGAAGAGGAAAAACAGTTGTTTTTCATGCATGATCCTGTACAATTGTGATACCACTTCGCTATCAGTACAAGCCTGATAGCTTCGAGGTATTTGCTACAGATTACGTATGTAGGGGTATACTTCCGAAGCTCTAGATGGTATTTATAGTTGTACTAGCGTAGGAGTATGAACATGGCAACACACACAGTCAAAAAACAACCAAAATCTACCGTAGAACTCTTCGTTAAGGTGCCTTGGACTGAAATTCAAACTGCGTATACAGAAGCTTTTAATCACCTTCTCACCTCATTTGAATACCAAGGATTTAGAAAAGGGAAAGTACCAAGAGATATTGCAGAAAAAAGTATGCCTAAGGATACCGTATACGGTCAACTCATTCGCAAGCTCATGCCTACTCTTTACGAAGAAATCGTCAAAAAAGAGGGACTAAAGCCTATTATGAACCCAAAACTGGAACTTGTAAAAGCTAAAGAGAATGAAGAATGGGAGATGAAAATTACGCTCGCTGAGAAACCAGAAGTGAAGCTGAAAAACTATAAAAAAGCCGTTCAGGAGGCAAAGAAAAAAGCAACAGAACCTGAAATTTGGGTTCCAGGAAAAGATGAAAAAAAACCAGAGCAAACAGAGGCCCAAAAAAAGGAAAAATCACTAAATGTAAGCCTTGAGGCGCTCCTAAAAGAGGTAGAGTGTGAGATTCCTCCACTTCTTATCGAGGAAGAGCTTGAACGAAGACTAGCTCAAATCGTAGATGACGTACAAAAGATAGGTCTTACGGTAGACAAGTACCTACAGACACGAAATATGACCATGGACGCCCTTAAAGAGCGTCTTTCGAAGGAGATAACGGATACGTATCGACTCGAGTTCATTTTGCAGGCTATCGCAGATTCTGAGAAGCTTGAAGTAACTCAAACGGACCTAGCCACACTTCTTGGTAATATTAAAGATGAAAAAGCGAAAAAGGAAGCAGAGGCTAATTCCTATTTTTATGCATCTGTCATGCGTAAACAAAAAGCGCTTGACTTTATTATAGGCCTATAATATAATTGGGCTATGTCTTCTAAAAAAGGTGGAAACACCTATGGAAAGTCAAAATCATTTAATCCTCTTGAGTCAATAAAAGACCTTTCTGGCTCTATTGGCGAGGATACCGTTTCATCCTTAAGAGATATTGGCACCGGAGTTATAGACCAACTTCTTGGCATTCAGTCTGACACAAAAAGTGAAGAGGAGCGCCAATTTGAAAATCTACACAATACAACAGGACAACAAAAGGAACAAAAAAAGAAAATACAAAAAGAAGCTAATCTTTTTAACTATCAAAATCATCACGAAAATGTCATTGTTCGAGAGCAAGTGAAACAACTTATAGAACAAATTAGGCAGGAAGTTCAGTATATAAAAAAGGCAGACAAATCTTTATTAAACGAGGTTAAAGACATTGAAAAATTTACACTTGAAACTGTATCTGAAAAACCTGGTATATATCACGTGAAGTTTTTAGAAATAGTTCTCCGGATACTTCGAAGTGTTCGGATGAAAGTAGGCGAATCCAGAACTTGGCTTCAAGCGATGATGTCTAAAAAGAAAAAAAGAGGTTCTTTATTTGCTTCTCGATCTAAAAAACAGGGCACTGCATATTCCATGTCTCAAGAATTATCAAACGCAAGAAGCGTTCAATAATTTACTCTATAATCTTCAGGAAAGTGTTAACCCCAAAAGCCCAACTTCCGTCTGAAGGGGGAGTGTATTTTCGCATAATTGCCTCAGGAGTAGTTAACCCTTTGTCTACATAATATAGTTTTAATCCCTTGCTTATCGTCTCTATCGCCTCTGGATATGAGTTAAAGCGTGTTACTTTATTACCATATATCCCCCACCCCCAACAGTTATGCGATCCCTCGTATATGTATTTACATAAATTTGATTCTTGCATTGCGATTGCGGGTAGAAGTCTGTAATCAAGACTATATGTATCAGCAGTTGTTACAAATACATCTGCATAGTCATACAATACTGATCCGTACTTTCTAAAAAAGTATTTAAGGTTGGCAACTCTTATATCAGATGTAGAAAATTGGGTTAACAGTTCCTGCTGGTCATACTCTTGTTCGGTTGCAACGTGTGATATTAATTCTAAATCGTTCATGACAGCTTGATAGTACACTCTTTGCTTTCCGATTTTATCAACTTGAAGACCAAGTGTGAATGCTGAGCAAACAAGAATAATATAGAGCAATGCAAGTTTACGTACTGATTTAAGTAAGAATAATAATCTCATCGGAACTATATTTTATAGTAATAAGTGGAAAAAGTGCTAGCAGGTAGTGTTTTCCAGAGTTTCTTTTCCCACGACACTATTTTAAAACCATGAGATATTATAACTGTGCCTTTCTTCAATTCATCTTTAAATTTTGGAAGGAGTTTTACAATAAGTTCAGGCATGAGAAAAATATAAATGTAGTTAGCCTCTGATAAATCAGTAGAAAAGATATTTTGTCGAAGAAACGTAATGTTTTTTAGTTTTGAGCGTTTAGCTAAAGTACGTGATAACCATACTAAGAGTGGATTAACTTCTATACCTACTCCCCTCACGCCGTATTTTGTTACGACATATCTAAGCAATCTACCATCGCCACTTCCTAATTCAAAAAACAAGCAATTATTTTTTGGTTTTATCACATCGAGGATTTCTTGTAATTTTTTACGCGAAGTGGGAACATAAGGAGCCTCCTTTAATGCCGAAAAAAGGAGGCCAATACCATACACACAAATGGCAAATAGAATAAGAACTTCAAGAATGAGAAGGGAAAAATAGATAAAGATGTTCATTTGTATAGTATAATATACAGAAGCTTATAGTTGGATTGTGCAATGGACTTGCGCTCGTAGCTTAATGGATAGAGCATTGGTCTTCGGAACCAAGGGTTGGGGGTTCAAGTCCCTCCGAGCGCACACTAGTACAAAATTTTATATAAGGGTTCGTAGCTCAATTGGTAGA
>Ga0116204_1001985_pt1 | contig 11319 bp, 9 predicted proteins | sample LakKivwa52mmetaG_FD_94481 | JGI IMG/M metagenome (GOLD analysis project Ga0116204, IMG submission 94481) | Anoxic lake water microbial communities from Lake Kivu, Rwanda to study Microbial Dark Matter (Phase II) - Lake Kivu water 52m metaG | ecosystem: Environmental > Aquatic > Freshwater > Lake ... | reverse complement strand
TCGGCGCGAAATGTTGGAGGAGCTGAAGTTGACGGGGAAACTCCCTGAATGAGTGCCATTTGCAAAATCCCCCGTCTGGAAGCATAACGTGGCCAAAGCGGCCACTTTATGGGTTAAGTTACAGAGGGAGCGGTTAGCCGCCGCTCCCTACTCGATCGGATGAGGGGGACTGCCCCTGAAACGCGTACCAGCTGTACGTTAAGAGTGAGGCGTTTGTCCTGTTTACATCGTGGAGGCGCGGTCTTGCATTTGGTGGCGGAGGTCGGCGGTGTCCTTGTCTATGGTGAAGAGTGCGCCGAGGTAGAAGAAGAAGCACAAGCCCCATGCCACGATACAGATCAGCAGGATGGCGGTCTTGAGGTCGATGGCATCGGCGATCAGCCCGGTAAGGATGGGCGCAAATGCCGCGCCTGCGTTTTCGATGAAATATTCAGTGGCTTGTGCCGTCGAGCGGACTTCGGGGACTGTGACATCATACACGGTGGCGATGACGTTCGCGCTTGAAAGCGGCATGAAAACGGCGGTAAGGCACATGTAAATAAAGAATTGGTTGCGGGCTTCGATGGGCGTGTTGAGCGCGAGGGTGATGAAGATCGCGCCCATCACCACGCCGATACTGGAGACGATGATGCGTCCCTTGCGCGTGCGTTTGAAGGCGAAGTCGCCCAGCGAGCCGCCGATGAAATATCCGCTGGCGAGGATGAGGATGACGGGCGCCATCGTGAAGAGAATGCTGCCTTCATCGTATCCGCGTTCGCGCGCGAGATAGGCGAAGAAGAAATACGTGATCACGTTCCACGGGAAAACGCCCGCGAAACCCTGCGCAAAGATGAACCACATGGTCTTCTTTTTGAAGATCTGCCTGGCTTCGTCCCATGAGAATTTGAAGGTCTGCATCTCTGCCATTTGCTCGAACTCGGGTTCGGCTTTTCCGCGCGGCATATCTTTGACGAAGAAATAGATCAGCACGGCTATCACCAATCCCAGCGAGCCTGTGATGTAGAACACGCTGCGCCAACCGCCGATGGCTGGTGCCACCATCAAGGCAAGGATCATCCCAACGAGATAGCCGATGGGCTGCGCCAATTGCAAGATGCCATAGACCTTTCCGCGCATGGTGGGACCGAAATAATCGGAGACGAGTGTGTATAACCCGGGGTAGGAAGAGTCGTCGATGCCAGTGGAAGCGCGGGTGGCGACAAAGAAACCAAAACTGCGCGCCAGTGCATTCAGCCATGTGGTTGCGCCCCACACGAACGAAGCGAACGCCAGCAGTTTGGCGCGGGCGTAGCGGTCATATAAATAACCCCAGATCGGGTAAAGCACGGTGGCGACGATGAGCGCGCCTGAATTCACCAACCCCCATTGCGTATTGCTGATTCCAAAATCATCTGAAATTTGCACTTGCAGCGAACCGATCATCAACTTGTCGGTCTGGTGCAGAAGCATGAAAAAGAAAAAGATGATAACCACGACCCAGCGATTGTTTTTGGACATAGAACCTCTTTTGATTTACGATTTTTAGACTTTGGTTTTACGATTGACGATCGCGCCCAATTTTACTCGCCTTCGGAGAGAATTTGCTCTGCGAGTTTTTTTAACTCATCGGCATTCGTCGCCTTTGCCGAGGCAAGATATTGATCCAGTAACTCCAGCGGGCTGAGGCTGCTCACCACCTGTCCCTCGGGCAGGCGCGCGCGCGACTCGCTTTGCGGGCGTTTGACAAAATGGAATTCGAACGCATCTGCCGTATATTTTCGCAGCGCAGGTTCATCAATGAGCGTATCCCACTCTCTTGGATATTCGACCACGAGCCGCACGATCGCATCGGACATTTCTTTTTGACCTGGCAATGCCTCGATAAGTTGTTTTGTCGCTTCTTCACTGGACATTAGAGTGGTTCGGCGGTCTATGAATTTTCTCACCCCTGTGAGTTGATTCCACTCTACCGTGGTGTCTTTCCCTTGTTCCACATCCGCGATGACGAAGAAGCGGTCTTCCTTTGCTTCGCCAAAATCCACGCGTTCGATGGAGCCAGGGTAAATCACGGGCGGCTGATGTCCCTCGTTCACATCCTGCGGCTTGTGGATGTGCCCCATTGCCACGTAATTGAACTTTGGGTTCTTCACCAAACTGCCTGAAAGCACAAGGTCATTGCCGAGCATCACCAGCCGTTCGCCGCCAAACTTCGCCCCTTCGATGGAAGCGTGCGCGGTGAGAATGATCGGTAGGGATGAATCACATTCCTCGATCCAGTCTTCAATTAACTGCCCCATATTATCTTCAATGCGTGAAAAAGCCTGCGTAGAGTCTGTTTCGCCTGTGGCAGCCATCAACCCTGAGCGTGCGATCCACGGCATGGCAATGACTTGCACGGGCAGTCCCCACAGGTCTTCAGATTTCAATAAGGTTGGCGCATCCAACACTTTGACATACGGCACTTGCAGGGTCTTGAATTCCTGCAAGGCGTGCGCCCGCCCAATGGAGGGGGAAATGTCATGGTTGCCGACCAGTAACAGGGTGGGGATTTCCGCCTGTGACAGTCGCATGATGCGCTTGCCCCACTCACGCTGAAATGTCGGTGACGGAGAGCGGTCTTTGTAGGCATCGCCTGCAAAGATGACCATGTCCACTTTGCGCGAGATGGCGGTATCCACAATGGTATCGAACGATTTGAGAAAATCCAATACACGCAGCGGCAAACCCGTCACGGGGTCATGCCGTCCGTAATTTGCCATGTCGATATGCGCGTCGGCAAAGTGGAGTAGTTTCATTAGGGCTGCACTCCCAGTTCCTGCAAGGCCTGCACCGCGGGGAACCAGTTCGTATGGACTTGCAGTGCGGCGCGATAGTCTGCGATGGCTGCGGGGGTGTTGCCGATCATGTAGTAGGCACGTCCGCGCCAGAGCAGGGATTCTTCGAGCGTGGGTGTGGAGATGGTGTCGTTGAGAGTGGTGTCTGCAAGGCTGACTACATCCTGATAACGGGCGGAGTAATAGTATGCGAAGTACGGTCCCGTTTGATACCATATCATGCGGAAGGGACGGTTGCTTTCATTGGTATCCCAATCTGCATAGTCACGGAAGGCTTGATCGTAGGCGGCGGATGCATCGGTGTATTGATTTAGCACAACATGGCTGGTGCCTTTGTTGAACCAGGCGAAGAAACGGTTGTTACCGCTGAGTGTTTGCAGTTCCTTCTCTGCGATTTCCAGCGCATTTCTGGCAGACCATTGATAATCTGCCCACGGACCGAGAACCTCAAGCACTTCCGCTTCACGGTCGGCAGGGTAGATGACCATGAATAGGTAATTGAAGGAACGCCAGCCGTCTTCATATTCTTCATATTTGCTGAGCAGGTCTTTGCCGGGTTTGAGGTAGGCATCCTGTACGATGAATCCACCTTTGGCATCATCATAGCCGGTGGTGAAAAGGTAGTGACCGAGCCAGTCGATTTTGCCGGTGTAATCGCGTTCGTAGTAGCCTTTTTCCACTACAACGGGGAAGCCTGCCGCGATCAGGCGTTTGACCAATTCCATGTCACCGCCGTGACGGTAGAGGGCGCGAAATTCCGTTTGCTCGTTGACGAAATCCACCAGTTCATACGGCATGACGTTCTTGTCCGCCAGACCGCGTTCGATGAAGGTTTTGTTTTTATCGGGGGAACCGGGTTTGACCACCATGGCGACATCGTCACGATCACCCTGCCAGCCCCAGTAATTGAGCGCCATTGTTAAATTGGCAGGGCCGCAATAATTCCAACGGTTGTGCTGGTCGACGTAGGTAATCCCCGTCAGAATAACAGAGGCAGGTACCGGTGTTGTGGTGATCGTCGGTGTGAGGGTGGGACCTGCTTTCGGGGTGGAGGTCGCTTTAGGAGTCAAGGTCAAACTCAATTCAGCGCGAGCTGTCCCGACTGCGGTTTCAACAGTAAGGGGATTTTGTTCGCCGGGCTGGAAGACAGCCTCGCTGGGTGGGTTGAAGAAGTAGACGATGCGGGTGCGCAGGAGATCGATACGGGTTTCGAGGCGGCTGCGGACGGGCGGCAGGAAGTAAATGCCGACGACGATCAGCAACGCGATCGGGATCAGCCAATATTTGTTTATTTTCTTGATTTTTTCTTTTAACATAAAAAAGATTATATAACAAAAAGACCCCGAAGGTTTTGATGCCTTCGGGGTCTAAACTGTTTATTATTTTTCTTCTTTCACTTCGCCATCGATAACATCGCCATCTTTCGGGGCGGAAGGTCCGCCTTCAGGCTGTGCTTGCGGCTGATCTTGCGCGTACAACTGCTGACTGAGCGCATGGAATGCCTGCTGAACGGCTTCAGATGCCTTTTGAATTTGGGTGATGTCGTCACCTTGTGCAGCCGTTTTGAGGTCGTTGATCTTGCTTTCGATCTCGCCGCGTTCGGCAGCGGGGACTTTGTCGCCGAGGTCGCGCAGGGCTTTCTCGGTCTGGTAGACGAGATTGTCTGCGGTATTTTTCGCATCGATCATTTCGCGGCGTTTCTTGTCTGCTGCTTCGTTTTGCTTGGATTCCTGCACCATGCGTTCGATGTCACTCTTGTTCAAATTGGTCGAAGCGGTGATAGTAACCTTCTGTTCCTTGCCGGTCGCCTTGTCCTTCGCGGTGACATGCAAAATGCCATTCGCATCGATGTCAAAGGTCACTTCGACTTGCGGAACGCCGCGTGGTGCCGGTGGGATTCCATCAAGGCGGAAGCGTCCGAGTGACATATTGTCACCAGCCATGGGGCGTTCACCTTGCAGCACGTGAATGTCAACCGCAGTTTGATTGTCTGCGGCAGTGGAATACGTTTCGGTCTTGCGCACAGGGATGGTCGTGTTGCGTTCGATCATCACGGTCATCACACTGCCCATCGTTTCGACGCCGAGGGAGAGCGGGGTCACGTCGAGCAGCAAAATATCTTTGACTTCACCGCCAAGCACGCCGCCCTGAATTGCCGCACCGATCGCAACGACTTCATCAGGATTGACGCCTTTGTTCGGTTCCTTGCCATTCGCCAACTTGCGGACCAAGTCTTGCACCATCGGCATGCGGGAGGAACCGCCCACCAAAACCACTTCATCGAGTTTGCTTGCATCCATACCTGCATCTTTGAGAGCCGCTTCAAATGGTCCACGGCAGCGCTGAAGCAGGTCTTCGGTCATCTGCTCGAATTTGGCACGGCTGAGTTTCAATTGCAAATGTTTTGGTCCTGAAGCATCGGCAGTGATATACGGCAGGTTGATCTCAGTTTCCATTACAGTGGAAAGCTCGATCTTCGCTTTTTCCGCCGCCTCGCGCAGACGTTGTAACGCCTGGCGGTCACTGCGCAGGTCTATGCCCTGATCTTTTTTGAATTCATCTGCCGCCCAATTGGTGATCTTCTGGTCCCAATCGTCGCCGCCAAGATGGGTATCACCGTGCGTGGATTTCACTTCGATCACACCTTCGCCCACTTCAAGGATCGATACATCGAACGTACCACCGCCAAGATCGAAGACGAGAATGGTTTCATTTTTCTTCTTATCGAGTCCATACGCCAAAGCGGAGGCTGTCGGCTCGTTGATGATACGCAGCACTTCCAAGCCTGCGATCTTGCCCGCATCCTTGGTCGCCTGACGCTGGCTGTCGTTGAAATACGCAGGGACAGTGATAACCGCCTGTGTGACAGGTTCACCGAGGTACGCCTCAGCATCTGCCTTCAGCTTGCCCAACACCATTGCGCTTATTTCCTGCGGAGAGTATTCCTTGCCATTGACAGGAACCTTCACACGCACATCGTTCGTGGGTCCTTGAATGACCTGATAGGAAACCATGCCGCGCTCGGCACTGGTCTCTTCGAAGTGGCGTCCGATAAAGCGTTTGATGGAGTAAATGGTGTTATCCGGATTTACAACCGCCTGACGTTTGGCAGTCTGCCCGACCATGCGTTCGCCATTTTTGTTGAACGCTACAACAGACGGGCATAAACGTCCGCCTTCCGCTGTGGTGATGACCGTCGGTGTGCCGCCTTCCATGACGGAGACAACGCTGTTGGTTGTGCCGAGGTCAATTCCTATGATTTTTCCCATGAGTATGCTCCTTGCATTAATTCGTTTTCAATGTACTCATGTTAAACGATGTATGCAAGAATTCTATTAACGGTGCGTAGGTTTTTAATATAAAAGCAGGGGGGTTACTCAATGCCGACCCGTACCCACTCGAATAGCACTGTGATCGGCGCTTCTCTCAATGAAGAGGCGGCGATGCCGATCTTTCCCTCGGCCAGGCCGAAATTTGTGACATCCAGTCTTCGCAGGAGTGATTCATTCAGGTAAAGGAAGATGTAATTATCCTGACAGAAAAGACCGATCTCATAATTGAGATCGACAGCGGTGAATGGTCCGCTGGTTAGGGGGACATATTTGACGACGCCGGGTGCAAGCCACTGTCCGTAGAGAGCGTTGTAGGTCCCGTCGCTGGACACGTTGTATTCATACCAACCAGCTTCTTCATCGTAACGGCAGATCAAGCCGATGGAACCTGTTGGGCTGGCTGACGCTCGTGCGCGCACGAACACGCTTTCGTAAACGTGTGCATTATGAACGCCAATGGACCACGTGTCTGGCGAAGAGATGTCAAATCGCAGGGTGCTATTTTTATAGGCGAAGGTCGGTTCGGTTGCCCCGCCAGTTTGCAGGATCTCCCAGTATTGAGAGCCTGTGTCGAATTCATCGGTGAAGTAGTATGGTGGCAGTTCGGGGGCTGGTGTATCAGGTATCGGTGTGGGAAGAGGCGTTTGTGTGGGGTTAGCTTCAGGTATGGGTGTGGGTTCTGTGCTTTGGCAGGCGGTGATAAGGAGGAGAAATCCAATTAATAAAATGAGTTTTTCCATTGTTGCTCCAATTAATGAAATTCGACCAGCAGTATACCCTGCTGGTCAAAAGTGTGGAGATGCCGGGAATTGAACCCGGGTCCGAAAGATTCGACCCTCGGAAATCTACGAGCGTAGCCTGCCGTATATCGTCACCACAGGCGCCCCGGCGGGCTGGTAAGCCTGTGACCATCTGCTAGTCTTTCGCGTGTTTAGCAGAATCGCACGCGGCACTCCATCTTTGTTTCGCCCGGTCCGTCACCCGATGAAGGGCGGTGCCGGCGGACGTGGCATCCTAGGACGCCAGACTGTTATGTCTCACCTTAGGCGGCGAGGGGCATAGCAGCGTAAGTGCGGTTGTTGGCACTTAAAGGTTTGCACTGCGTTTACGAGTTCGGTGCGCGCTCGGCTCGCATTCCGGAACCAGCCTCTCCCGTCGAAGCCTGTCATCCCCTTGGGCGAAACGATTGTTCCGTTGCGTATTTATTATAGCATGCGCAGTTAATGAAATATGAGAGCTTGTCCGTTATAATTAGGCATTGATTGTGTTCTGGAAAGATGAAGGATTATTATGCCTGAGAAAATATTGATTATTGATGATGATGTAGATACACTGCGGCTGGTTGGTTTGATGCTCCAAAGACAGGGGTATCAAATTGCAGCAGCCCCCAATGGCTCACAAGGTCTGACAAAGGCATTGGAAGACCGCCCGGATCTGATTCTTTTGGATGTGATGATGCCGGATATGGATGGGTATGAAGTGACCCGCCGCCTGCGCAAAAATCCTGCCACCTCTGCCATTCCCATTATGATGTTCACAGCCAAGACTCAATTGGACGACAAGGTGACCGGGTTTGAAGTTGGGGCAGATGATTACCTGACGAAGCCCACCCACCCCACTGAATTGCAGGCCCATGTAAAAGCATTGCTTGCACGAGTTGCTCCGAATGATGGCACAGCAGGTACAACGGCGCTCCGTGAACAACGCGGTTATGTGGTTGGTGTGATCTCCGTGCGCAGCGGCATGGGCGTTTCTTCTCTTGCAGCAAACGTAGCAGCGGGATTGTTCACTCGTGTCCAGTCGGATGTCATCCTTGCCGAACTTACACCTGGGCGGGGCACTCTGGGCATGGAATTAGGCGTGCCGAACCAGAAGGGTCTCACTGAAATTTTACGCGGCAAGGTGGTTGAAGTCACCCGCGAAAAGGTGCAGTCCTCCCTGGTGCCGCATAACTCGGGTGTCAAATTGTTCCTCTCCTCTGAAAACCCGCGGGATGTGGAGCTCATCTCTGAGGTAAAGAACTTTGAGACATTGGCTGCCCGCCTTGCCTCTCTTGCCCGCTTCGTTGTTCTGGACCTTGGGGCTGGTCTGCCAGCCTTTACACAGAAGCTCCTCTCGATGTGTAACGAACGGATCGTGGTCGTTGAAGGAACTACCAGCAGCATTTTGCATACCAAGATCTTGATCGATGAGATTCTAGCTCTGGGTATCGAAAGCTCCTCGATCCATGTGGTCTTGAATAACCGCCAACGCACCGAAACGCAAATGTCATGGACGCAAGTGCAGGAAAAGCTCGGTCAACCGGTCACCGCGACCATTACCCCGGCGCCGGAATTGTTCATGCAGGCTTCACGTTTGCAAACTCCGGCTATTCTCGCGCAACCCACGAATTTGACCGCCCAGCAATTCCTCAAGATTGCAGATTCGATCATTGAACGCGAAAAAGCGCGATGACCTCCCGCCCGTCCCAGGTTCAGACCAGTATTGAATTTGCCGCGGATTTGATCCGCCAGTCTAAACATGCTGTGATTCTGACCGGGGCGGGAATTTCCACCTCCTCTGGGATTCCTGATTTTCGCTCCACAGGGACAGGCTTATGGTCTCGTGATGAGCCGCTGGAAGTAGCATCCCTTTCCACATTCCGTACCAAACCAGCTGATTTTTTCAACTGGTTCCGCCCGTTGGCTTCGCAGATATTTAATGCACAACCCAACCCTGCTCATATTGCATTTGCAGAGTTGGAGCGGCACGGGTATGTCAAATCGGTCATCACGCAAAATATAGATATGCTGCATCAAAAGGCGGGTTCAAAAACTGTCATAGAAATGCACGGTACGATGCAAACCCTAACGTGTTCACAGTGTTATTATCAGGTGGAAGCACATCCATATCTTGGTCCATTTGTGGAGAATGGCGAAATTCCGCATTGTCCAAAGTGTGCCCAGATACTCAAGCCAGATGTCATCTTGTTTGGAGAACAATTACCGCAGGTTGCCTGGTTCAAGGCCCAAAAAGAAGCGCGTCAGTGTGATCTGATGCTTGTTGCCGGGTCCTCTCTCGAGGTCCTGCCTGTGGCGGGGCTACCCATGCAGGCATTGGATCGAGGCGGTCATCTGATCATCATCAATAATACGCAGACCTATTTAAATGTCCGTGCAGATGTGGTTCTTTCTGAAGATATATCCACGGTTCTTCCTTTGATCATGGAGAGAGTGATTCATGGCTGAAATAAAAACCGAGCGTTTGGATGGATATCGCCGCTTAATAGATATCGCACGAGATCTCGCATCCACTCTTGATTTGGATATCCTGCTCTCGCGCATTGTTCACGCTGCGGCAGAGATCAGCGGGGCAGAAGCCGCATCCATTTTGCTGTACGACGATGCTTCACGCCAGTTGTACTTTCAGGTGTCCACCAATATGGACGAATCCACCCGCCGTGGAATTACCGTCCCATTGGATGGCAGCATTGCTGGCTGGATCGTAAACAATCGCAGGCCGGTCCGAATCACCAATGCCCATGAAGACCCGCGTTTTTATTCCAACGTTGAAGCGGTGACCGGGTTAACCACCCAGTCTTTGCTTGGAATTCCATTGATCACAAAGAATAAAGTGGTTGGCGTGCTGGAAGCGTTAAACAAACACAAGGGGAAGTTTACCGATGCGGACGAATCGATGCTGTTGGTTTTAGGCGCCCAAGCGGCAGTTGCCATCGAGAATACCCGCCTCTTCCAACAATCGGATCTGATTTCTGAATTCGTGCATGAGCTTCGCACCCCGCTTTCTTCCCTGAGCACAGCCACTTATTTGTTGCTGCGCCCGGAGATGTCGCAGGAACAGCGCGAACAGATCATCAATAATATTCATAGCGAAACCATGCGCCTGAATGCGCTTGCATCCTCCTTCCTGGACCTGGCAAGACTCGAATCTGGCCGGGTGCAATTCCGTAAAGTTGCCTTCAGCCTTGCCGATCTTATGTATGAGTGCAAGGATGTCATGGCTTCCAAAGCGGTTGAGGATAACATCCAACTGCGGGTCGAGTCTCCAGATGGATTGCCCCTCCTAGAGGGTGATCGGGACAAGATCAAACAGGTGCTCTTGAATCTGTTGAGCAATGCGTTGAAATACAATCGTCCAAATGGAACTGTGATGCTGCGCGCCGAAGTCACAGAAAATGAGATCTGCATCCATGTGCAGGATACCGGCGTGGGCATTCCAGATGAAGCCCTGCCGCACTTGTTCCAAAAGTTCTACCGTGTGCGCGAGCATGAATCGCGGGCTTCCGGCACCGGGCTTGGGCTTTCGATCTGCAAACAGATCGTGCATGGGCACGGCGGACGGATCGAGATAAAAAGCAAACTCGGGGTTGGCACGGTTTTCATGGTCTATTTTCCACGCGCTACTAAGTCTGCACAACGCAAGGAAAGTGTTGTTTAGTTGTTTTGCAGAGGTCACCCATATTACCTATTCCCCTTGAATTGACTTTTTAGCTCTAAGATTGTACACTAAGCAAAATTATCCTTGTTATTATTTTGGAGGAAGAGATGTCGAAATTTCAATTCGTTATGAGGTCAGGACCTACACTAGGTGTGACCTTCCCGCTTGATGGCGACCAACTCCTGATCGGGCGTGATTCGTCCAATGCGGTTTCGATCAATGATGCTGAAGTATCGCGCAAACATTCGCGACTTTCCTTTCAAGGCGGCAAGTATGTGATCGAAGATCTGGGCTCCACCAATGGTACATTCGTAAATGGACAACGCCTCGCCGGTCCTGTCGTATTGAAGGCAGGCGATGTGGTTTCTTTGGGTGAGCAGATCGTTCTCATGTACGATGCGGTCAACATGGACCCCGGTGCCACGGTTGCGGTTTCCCGCAAGGCTGTGCAGGCTCCCCCGGCTCAGGCATCCGCACCGGTTTATTCACAACAACCGGCACCTTCCTATGCCCCCCCGTCGCAACCCGTTGCAGGTAAAAAGAACAACATGACCCCGATCTTCATTGGCGTGGGTGTTTTCCTTTTCATTTGTATGTGCTCAGGGTTCTTCTGGTGGGTCGACTCCACCTACCGCTGGTGTACCTTCTTCCCCTTCATTTTAGGCTGCTAAAAATTGTATACCCCAACCCCGCGAGAACCTCGCGGGGTTTTTGTTGTGCGCCCAGCATGGGCGTTG
>Ga0116204_1001984_pt1 | contig 11327 bp, 8 predicted proteins | sample LakKivwa52mmetaG_FD_94481 | JGI IMG/M metagenome (GOLD analysis project Ga0116204, IMG submission 94481) | Anoxic lake water microbial communities from Lake Kivu, Rwanda to study Microbial Dark Matter (Phase II) - Lake Kivu water 52m metaG | ecosystem: Environmental > Aquatic > Freshwater > Lake ... | reverse complement strand
GAATCGGACGAACCTGCGGAGAAGCCAGCCGAAGAGTCCGAAACGGAAGAACCCGCTGAGAAACCTGCGGAAGAAGAAAAACCGGCCGAGGAAACGGAAGAGAAGCCAACAGAAAAAGCTGTTTTGGCTGAGTTCAAAGAGATCTTCCCGGAAGCTAAGAGTATGAACGAGATCGTTGAGCAGATGAAACTGCAAAACGAAGCGAACAAAAAGGAGCAGGAAGCGGTTGGCGAGTTGATGAAGCTGATCGAATCTGATCCGGCGATCATTCCGATTTTCAAAGACATTAAAAAAGGCGTGCCGTTCTCCGAGGCTGTTTTAAGGCATATCAGAGAAGAGGTCATCCCCGACCCGGACGAAGATGTCCAGGCGTATCGTGAGTATATCGAGCGTCAGGCGGAGCGGAAAGTCCGTCAAGAGATCGAGCGGAAGGAAGCTGAAGCATACAAAAAACATATCGAGTCGGTTGAGCGCGAAGCTATCGAACAGCGGGATGGGTTCAAAACCCAAATGGGGCTTAACGACGACAAGATGCAAGACTTCATAAATTTTTGCTCCCTTATGATCAAAGGCGACCCCCAGAGCGGCCGGCTCCCTGCCGATTTCTTCAACCGAATGTGGAAGGCTTATGTTTACGAAAAGGATGTGAAGGAAGCCGAGAAACGCGGTGAGGTAAAAGGAAAAAATGAAGTTGTGGAATCGATTAAAACAAAAAGCAAACGCAGCGGCGACGGGATCCCTGCCTTGCGAAGCGGCTCCCCGAAACCAGCCAAGGTTTCGGATGTCCTTGACGAACTTGAAGAAAGTGTCAAATCAACATCCCGGATATTTGAATAATCTCTAAAGGAGGGATTGCTATGGCAACCGTCATCAGTTCTCTACAACAAAACACCTCCGGTTCAGATCACTTAAAACGTGACGTATCGTTGGTTCTTTCAAAACTCGATCCAGATATTTATCCTCTGGACACTTTGCTTCGCCGCATGAAGAAGGGCGAGCCAGCGCAAGCTGTCAAGGTCGAATTCGCCTCTGTCGGCGTTCTCCCCAGGACGGACACTGTGAAGGCCGAAGTCCAACAGGGCAACGCAGGCGCAGCGGTCGATGTCACCGTGAACAACGTCGGTATGTGGCGTGTTGACGACCTGATTCTTTTAGTTGGGATCGCCAACTCCCCGGTTCTGTGGGTAAAGTCAGTCACCCCTGGGACAAACACCCTCAATGTTCATGTTCTTGGTGCGACCGCTTTCGGGACAGTTCCCTTGCTGGAGAAAGATCTCGTTATCGGGTGGATCGGCAATGCAAAAGAGGAACTCGGCAACGCTTCTATTGGCCGCATGGTCCAGCCGGATTACGACTACAACTTCTGCGAAATCAGCGATGCAGTAGTCGAAATCTCTGCCACCAGAAAAGCGACAGCGAACTACACGAAAGAACATGACTGGAAACGCCAGCGGCGTGAACAGCTTGTGGAATTCCGTAAATCGCTGGAATACAAGTCCTGGTTCGGGAAGCGGTCTGTGATCGTCGATCCCACGACCGGCAAGCCTCGCTGGACGATGAATGGCGTGACCCGCTACATCACCAAGAAAGGCACGTACGACAAGGACATCGTGAACGGCCCCAAGATCACCGAATCCCAGGTTATCGACTGGTTGCTGCAGGCCTACGCCGGAAACAGCGGAAGCACGACCCGATTCCTGTTCGCCGACACCTATCTGGCTGGCGAATTGATGAAGGTCGATCTCGTCAACCTTCGTTCCCGCAAGCTGGAAGTGGTGCTTGGCGTGAAGATGGACCGGATGGAATTCAACTTCGGAACCGTTTATCTGAAGCACCATCGCGGTTTCAACGAGATGGGACATAACCATTTCGGCGTTCTCCTGGATCTCGAACAGATCTCGAAGCGCGATCTTCTGCCGATGGAAAAGAATGTGCTGGACTACAAAGCCCAGGGCAAACATGGCGAAGCGGAGCAGTACATCGAGCAATCCACGCTTGAAATCCGCTATCCCGACACCCATATGCTGATTGTAGGCGATTAACCTTAACCAAGAGGTGAGTTATGTCAGAGGCGAATCAGAGGGTGATGTTCAAAGGCGATACTAAGACTCTTATGATCTCTCTCCCGAACCAGCAAGTGCTGGTTCAGGAGGGGGGTCGGACGGTCCAGAAGTGGATCAGTCCGGGGACTATTTTGTTCACGAACTTCACCTATATCACTTCCGATCCCGCAATGATCGAGGCTCTTCGGAAACACAAATCTTACGGCAAGACATTTCACGAAGTGAATACCAAGCCGGAAGTTCCGAAACCGACTGTCGTGTCAAGCATGACTGAACAAACGCAGCACGGCAAAGAAGAATTCGGGGATCCTTCTTTAATCAGGACGAAAAACGACGCTATCGTTTTTTTAGTCCAGAACGGCATCGACCTGAAGGACCTCCAGAAGAAAAAGATTGACGATCTGATACAGCTTGCCAACGATAGATTGGGAGTAGTATTTCCCAATCTAAAAGGAAGTCAGCAGTAAGTCTTTCAACAAAAGAGAATGGGGCCGGGGCATTCAACGCCCTGCCCCTTTCTCTTAATCATCGCGGGAGTGCCTAATGCCTTACAACAGAAGCCAGCTTGTTGAGTGGGTGCAAGCCCGGATAGATGAACTTTCCGAGTTTGACCAGGTAGGTGCTATTGCCCCTCACATCATAGAACAAGAGTTGGACGAATCGGCTCGTGAGATAATGAACATAGCCGATCAACAGCTTCTTTTCCCAAACGCAACGAACAAAGCAAACATGGGGTTCGCCCTCATCTCGAAACTTGAAGGCGAAAACAACTCCCTTATTTATCCCATCACCGATAGCTTTTTGAAACTCGCTGTTGCGAAACTGTCGAATTGGGATGTACCTATTTTTGATCTTGGGGACCACGTAAGCCCGGCATATACGGCGCAGTACTTTGACGATCTAAAAGCAAAGGCTTTCACACCTACTTGTTCCATCATCCCGTTTTACTTCGCGTATTCAACGGGGGAAAACGGTGATACAGTGACAACTTTTAGAGCGTTAGAGATGCTGCCGGCTATGGCCATTTTGGACAACACTGACTATCGGATCGAAGCAGACACAGAAAACGATGCGGAGTTGAGCATAGAGTCCAATGCCTCCATCATGGGCTATACACCGATCTTCCTAACCGGGCTGACGGGGCAACAAAAAAGCCCTTTTAGCCAATTCCTTGCCATCGAAATCCAGCCGGCAGAGAACCTCTCCGGGCAGTTGCTTGATGCGGTCCTATGGGATTGCGCCGGCAGGTGCTTGACCAGCTTGAGGGAGCCGAGGCTGGCAGAAGTGGCATACATGAACTCGAAAAAAGGGCTTGGATCCAGATTCGTTCCACAGAAAACAGGCCAAGCCAAACTTATTTACAGACCAATATAAGGAGTAACAAACGATGAGTATCAATGTAAAACCCCTGCAAGCGTTCAACGCTATCGACATCATCAACAATGAAACCCCGGCCGGAGCGAAAATCTCTTTGAGCAAGATCGCTGAAGTTCCGAACATCAGCCAGACGGAGATAGGATATCTTGACGGAGTGACCAGCAGCATCCAAACACAATTAAATGGCAAGGCTGCGACCGCCCACACGCACGCCATTGCGGATGTCACGAATCTCCAAACGAGCTTGTCTGACAAGTTCAACAAAGCTGACGTTCTCTCGCAGAGCAAAACCATTGACCTTGTGGAAATTGCGGCTATGTCAACGCTCACTGACACAATCATAGTGACCGGCGCGGCGACTGTGGATTCTGTGATTGTCACTCCGCAATCAGCTTTGACGGGCAAAATCCTCATCTATGGCTATGTCAGCGCAGCAGACACTGTGACCGTCGTGTTCCAAAACATCGACAATTCCGCCGGCGTAGATCCAGCGTCTGTCGTGGTGAAAGCACTCGTGATTAAAAACACTGACCAAGCCCCCGCCTAATGCAGAAGGCGACAGTCCACATACAAGGGCTGAATTATAGGTTTGACGACCGCGATGCGCCCGATGGGGTATGTCGCGGTTTGTCAAATCTTTACCCCGTTGGGAATCCCAAAGCCCCTCATTGGCAGCCGGTTAAATCGGCATCGGAATACTATCGCTTCCAAGACATTAACCTCAACAGGTCTTTTGACATCATCGATGGTTATGTCTATCAACGAGCGAATGCAAACAACCTCTTGCTTTATATCCGAGAGTCCGGGAGGGGCGAGTATGTTTTAGCATATAAAACATTAGATAGTGTTGGGGCGATAACGTCGGATGCCGAAGTTGTTTTGTTCAATCTGGAAACCAAAAGTTCCGCAATAGACGTTCAGTTTGAGCAGATCGGAGAACAGGTAACTGTTTGCGTGACTGTAAACGAAGAGCCTTTCGAGTTGCTTACAGTGATGACGGCAAAAGGCCAGGTAAGAGCGTATTCATCTGTCTGCCCGGTGCAAACACCTGAGTTGAGGGTGGAACAAAATGTAGGAATGTTCATTGATGAAGAACAATGGAGCTTTTTCGATCTTTACAGCAAAAAAGGATCGCCAAGCAATTACGCACGTTCAAATGGAGCCAGTTGGTGGTCCGAAAGCATCACGGATGCAAAGCCATTGGTTATCAAAGACAATAACTTTTGGGTTTTTAAGTACGGACTTGAACTGAATGACGGAACAACAGTTAATGTCCGACATACAAGCATTATGGCGGTACATTATTATGAGCGTGCTTCCAGGAATGGCGAATCGGTAAATCACACATTATTTGCCACAACTTCTTTCTTGTTTTCTCACGGGGCGATTTCTTCAAGCCCAGAATGGGCAGATAGAATTAAGGGCATTGTTATTTTTGCATCAGACGAGGTCGGATATAAAAAATTTTATCGGCTCCCGCTAAACCCCCAGAATTTATACCTCAAAAGTCACGATGAGTTTCTTGCCGAGGAACTGTTTGACGCAGACAACCTTCAAGCAAATAATAGTATAAAATGCTCTACAATAGCCAGTTACAATAAGCAGTTGCTTCTTGGGGGTGCAGAATACCATGTCCCGCAACCAGAAATATTGTGGCAGATAGATCAGGCCTATCCGACAATGGATCTACTTCTCACAGCAGTTATTGATACTGGTGGAAAGACCGTTGTCACTGAACGCCTTTATCGCGGACGGCATTATAAAACGGCGAAAGCGTTTATCCACCCGGACCCGCGCACAACAGAGTTTTATCTGACGCTGACAGAAAATGGGATAAGAGTCGGTGCCATGAAGGTCGTAGTCCCGAAGCCCGGCGGTCAATCTTATGTGGACTTTGCTGGAGGTGCTTTTGTTTACAACCCAGAGGCACAGCTTTACAATTCAGCTTTCAATAATTGGGGAAGATCGCAAGACAGGCCAGTAGAAGATATTTTTGCTCAAGCCGTTATTGCCCCGGCCGTTACTGATAACAAAGAATCCGACTATAACCGCTTACTGGTAAGCGAGCCGTATATCACTTCAAAATTCTTGGGCCGAAATGCACTATACGTTGGGGAAGATAGCGACGATCGCATTATGGCTTTTGGCACTAATGCGCTTCCCATTTCGACGGGTCAGTTTGGCGAATATCCTTTATACGTCTTTTGCAGACGAAGCATTTGGGCATTGGCTGTTGGATCCGGGGACGTTTCTTTCAGCCGTATAAGCCCTGTTTCTGTCGGTGGGAGTGTTACAGGGAAGTACGCATTGGCAAACATTAACAGCCTCATAGTATTTGCGTCAAAAGAAGGGATCAAGACGTTGCCAGACCAGGGCGCACCTTTATCCCTTCCCATCCAAAATAGTGTGTCCAACGACGATATCCTTCAGTGGATAAACGAGGACACCACAATCGGCCATTTCGTTGATCAGGCAACTGGCCGTGATGAGGTTTGGGTATCGACCGCTAACGGCATCTACGCTTATTCGTTGCCCTTCAAGAGATGGTTTGTGATCGGGCAGGGCCAGCGGAGATTCATCAATTTTGGCGACAGGCTTTTGAGTATTTATGATGGCGTCCTTTACGAAGAAGGAGCCGGGCCAGAGATGGTCGGCAACATCTCGACCCCGAAACTTGACATGGATATGCCAGATGTCATCAAAAGGTTCCGGTCATTGTTTGTCAGGACATCAAACAGCTTAAAGCAACATCTAAGTAATGCGACAGGCTATTGGCTGGACTTCAATCTTGGAGGCGTTACGGAACGCTTTTGGGAACTGAACATTGAATTCGAGCCGCGATATGCACACAGACTCCGTAGGCACAGAACTTATGTTGACTCTGGTTACACGGGAGGATACGCCGGGGCTTATGGCTATTCGTATCCTTCTGATGAGGCATCCACAGTTATTGTTGATAGAGGTTAATCATGGCAAGACAAGTCTTAACATCGTCGGAAAATCAAATCAAGGGGATCGCAGTATGGGGTCCGAATGATAAATACCCGGACTTCCAGGCGGGGAGCCAAACTCCGGCAAACGCGGATGATGGCGTCACAACAGTCAGTTCCAACACCGGCATCAACGCTAACTGGATCCGCATAAGGAATTTTGTCAATAAACTTCGGAATGATATTGACACACTCATCCAGACGACTCTTCCCGATGCGACAACGGATACACCTGGCAAGGTCAGCATACTCTCCCAAGTGTTTGGAGGGAAAAAGATGTTCCCTGATGGCGTAGAGTCCGGGTCACAAGCGAGCAAATCTGGCATATTCAGACTATGGCATTCCGCCCATAGCTTTTTTGTCAGTCTTGTTTTTTCAGGATCCGCGACAGACAACCGATATATTACGTTCCCGGATAAAACTGGGACTGTCGCATTGACCAGCGACCTCACATCAAAACAAGATGTGCTTACGGACGATTCTACGATTCCTGTCAAGAAATTGACGGTTGGCAAAGTCCTTGACACGAATGGGGAAATTGATATTCTGAACGCGACCAATGACTTAAGGGTTACGATCAGAACCACCACCCCGGTGAGTACGAACAAAACGATCACATTTCCTGATATAAGTGGACAAGTTGTAATAAAAGATGCCGGCATTAAGCCTCCGTTGAACTTCAGGATCATTGATATGCCGTCATCTTCGATCCCGGTTTCTTATCTGCCTTCGGACCAGTACGGCGATGCGGTGCTGAAAAGATCGATTGTAAACTTTTTCAAAGGGGGCGGACTGCCGCCGCAAAAGGCACTGATTCGGCTTGCCTGGAACTATAATACTATCGTCGGAACCGGCGGAGATGGCGTTTTTACGATAACTTCTTCTCCGACCTTCACGAGCAATCAGCTTGCCGGATATTACTTAAATATCCCATCGCAGCCATCCGAGTTCAAGATCACTGCGAATCAGGCAACCAGCGGGGGGCAGACGATTTTAACAATAACCAATTTGGATGACTCTGCTTCAAACCTTACAGGCGTGACAGTGGCGACTCCCCACTTCGCAAGAATCCATTGTGGAGCCGACTATTATCGCGTAGTAGGCGCACTCGTGAACTTCGGGACCGGCGGAGAAGAACCCACCAGGACATCGGAATCCGTAGATGGCTCTCAGGACTCCGTTGATCTCAGTATGCATTCTGGATTTGGATATAATTTTTATATCGCAGCGTACAATGCAAACGGCAAGTCGGAAACGGCCTCTTTAATTAGTGGGGCTTTTAATAAGTTCGGCCAATCAGTTCCTTTCGCTAACCCGTTCATCGTCAAGTTGCCGGACATCTCCAGCAACGGGGCCGCAGTTTCAGTATCCTCATCGAAAAGCGGATTCAAAGTAAATATCACAGGCTGGTCGGAAGCGACAGCCTTTGAGATCGCTTTTACGGAACTGCCCACAGGCGCGACATTCGCGCTTTCCGACGAATCCACACAGCGGATAATCGTTCACACCCGGTCGATCGACGTACCAATCAATAAGTCGGCTCGATACAATGTCAAGGTCCGGCCTATTTTCGGAGGCCAGGCTGTTGCAGACTATCTTCCGAACTATAATGAAGATCCGAGTGTCGGGGGCGTGTGGATCACGACAGGGACGGCAGGAGAGGCCCCTAACGACCAGAAAATCGCCAGCGTCCAAGTGGCTTTGAAAACCTATTCCGGCTCTATGAGCGCAAGCGGATCCAACTGGGCGTTGAGCAACATCAGAACGCCGGCCGGAGGGGACGTAGTAGTGTCCGCCTTAGACAGTTCAATCGAAGGCGACATTCTTATCGATTCCGTAGGCAAAGAATTCGTGATCTCTCGCTTCCTTGGAGGCAACACGATCTCTCTTGTTGGGATCTCCGGCCAAACCGGGAATCCGACCGCCGGCACATTCCAGATAAACACATCAAAACGTGGAAGGCTGCTCCACAAAATCCTTCTTCCGATCGACTACGAATTGACAGATAGTTTCGTGGATTGCGATGCAATCCCGGACGGCTCAGTAGTCATTCGGGTCTATCAAGAGATTGCAGAGTCCAGCGCAGACAGTGTTGTAGTTTCTCAAGGCGACCAGGGCTATCCGCTTCTCACAGACGTTCAGATCCGTTCCCAATTTGGGGCGCGGTATCTCGTTATTGACGCTTACGATCCAAACAACCTTTTGAACGGCAACACTTTCGTCGGCACGGTCACGATCAATGGCCGCGCGATCTATTCACAAGCGACAGCGGTGACGAACCAGGTATGATAGGCCAAAATACGACAGGTTCTGAACTGATTATTTTCGGGACAGCGATTAAAAACAATATCCCCATTATTGGGGCTTATGTCGTCGTCACGAACCCTGTGGATGTTGTAGTGGGGAGAACGACGACGGACAAAACCGGTAGCTGGCAAGTGAGTGTGTCGCTTCTTCAGCTTGTGAATGGCAAGTATTCTGTCAAGTTCTACGGCTCCGGGATGAAGACGGAGATTATGCCGGATGGGGACAGTGACTATATCGAAATCAACTATACTCCGCCTCCGGTCCAGGAGATATTGGAAGTTCGGGACCTGGAGGTCTTAAACGCGAACAATGTAGAAAGCGGAGTGCTGAACAACATCACTGCCAACCTGAAATGGGCGGATGTCCGCGAGATGGTTTTCGGGCATTTCCCGACATCATTCAAGAATGGGCTGACTGGGGAAGAAATTGTTGTGACTTATGCCCAAGCGCAAAAAGTCTATCAGTATGAGATTTTTATGTATGTAAGCGATGACGCGACACCGCCGTCACACAGCTATCCGGCCAACGATCCGGGATGGGTTTATTACGGCGCATCTACAACAAACACGGCCAATGTGAGATGCCCGGCAACAAAGTATGTGGCCTTTTGGGTAGGCTTTCGGACGAAAGAAACGTCGAGCCAGATCCCGAAACCTGAATACGATTATTAAGAAAGGGTACAGTTATGGCAGACGGATATGTAGGTTTATTTAAGGTCCCCGATATAGGGGCGCAAATTGTGGTTTTGAACAATGCTATTGGCAACAATGATGTTACAGTAGCCGTAGCGGAAGAGGCCACCGGCAGCAAGATCATTTCAAACGCAACGATCTCCCTCACCAATATCGACGTTATAAGCGGCGGAGTTACTTTGGTAAGGGTTGAGGCGAAACATGGAGCGCAGCCCTCATCCGGGACGATCCGGTTCAAGTTAAACCCGCAAGCAAACGACACTATCACTATCAACAGCAAGGTGATCACATTTGTTGCGTCTAATCCAACAGGGGCGCAGGTACTTGTCGGATCGGATCTCTTCGCGACAATGACGAATTTCGTCGCCAAGGTTAATGCCTTACAAACCGCCGATTGTGATGTCTATGCCTATCGGACAAACGAGTCAACCTGCATCGTCTATTCCAGAACAGGGGGCAGCGGGACGACTTATGCGGTTGCCACGAGTTCGAGTGCCAGAATAGCTGTCCCGGCGAACCTTGCCGGCGGCGTAGCCGAAGAAGATAATTCCTACTATCGAGAAATAGGGACCGGGACGACAAACCTGGTTGGGCCGGCAAACGACTTGACCTTCAATATGAAGGTTAATGGCCTTAAAGCCGTCTTAGGGATTGGCTGGAGGCATAAATTCAGGATCCGGTTCTACAACTCCGACGGGCAGTCGGCCACGCAGCTTACCGACACAGGCAACGAGTATATCTGTTATGGTGAAGTCGTTTTGAACGCCGTAACAGATCTTACGGAATTGACCGAAGTGCTGAATCTTCGGGCGACCAATGCCGTCGATACGGAGGGGACTAATGGAGGCACCGCAATTCCTGCTGGCGGTATCATCCGTCTTGAATGGGACGACATGACAAGATACGGAGGGCTGAATGCCCATCCGATCGCAAAAGAAACCGGCGGGGTCCAGGCAACTGCGAACATCTCGGCTGTCCAGCTTGCCCAACTCACTGAATATCTGGTCTATATGTTCATATCGACGGCTGGAAGTCAGCCCATTCTGGACTTCCCCCGCGCCTCTGACGCAAATGGGACATGGTATCTCGTTGCAAGGACAAAAAACACTTATGCAGAAGTGCAGTGTCCGGCGACGGGGAAAAACGTCGGGTTCTGGGTTGGTTTTGGTACGCCTTTAACTCAATTCACAATGGAAGCACCAAAGGTCCAGTTAGCTTACGCTCAATACGCTTCTTAATAAGGGACTCAGATGAGTGATGGGTATGTAGGACTGTTTGCATCTCCGAAACTGCAAATAGCGGACATAGACACGCTTGCTACTCGTATATCCAAGCTGGGCTCAAGTGGCAAGCTACTTACCGCAGACGACATTGCTGCGGATGGGACAAGTTATGTCCGCATGACAACTGCGGAACGGTTGAAATTGGGACAGACACAAGTGGTCGTCCCGGAAGGTCTTACGCCGAGTTCTGCTGTTGTAACAAACGAAAACGGTCTTCTTGCAACCGCGAGTCCAACGGTAAATGATATAAACAAACTGGTCGGAATCAACACGCTGGGGGCTGGCTCAACGCTTCGAGATTTGATTCAACACACACAATCGGCAGGGAGGGTTTACGGTGGGGAAATCACGGCTGTAAGCCCCGCAAACGGGAAGGTGAATATCACCGCAGGGGTGGGCTTGGTCCACAAAACCGATGCCGCACTTGGCGCGTGTGTTTGTGACGGGGCAAGCGGCTGGATTAGTGAAATGGTATATGTTTCTTGGGATGCAGTGAGCGAACTTGAGCTGACCGACAATGCCTATAATTTCATCTACTACGATTATGCCACAACCTCGATCAAGGCGACAACGGATTTCTACTCAATAAGCGCGACACAGGATTTCACTCTTGGG
>Ga0116204_1001982_pt1 | contig 11328 bp, 12 predicted proteins | sample LakKivwa52mmetaG_FD_94481 | JGI IMG/M metagenome (GOLD analysis project Ga0116204, IMG submission 94481) | Anoxic lake water microbial communities from Lake Kivu, Rwanda to study Microbial Dark Matter (Phase II) - Lake Kivu water 52m metaG | ecosystem: Environmental > Aquatic > Freshwater > Lake... | reverse complement strand
GCCGTAACCGGCTGTGGCAAGAGCGCCTGCATTGCAATGCGTCAATACAGTATCGTCGTTATTTATAAGCCCCGCGCCGTGGCGCGCCATCGCCCGGCACGAAGCTTTATCCTCGTCGATGATTTTAATTGCCTCCTTCACCAAAAGATCTTTCAGCCCACCTGCAGAAAGCGAAGCGCGGGACTTGGCCAGGCGATCCATTCTAGCGAGCGCCCAAAACAGGTTCACCGCCGTCGGCCTTGACGAAGCGAGGTATTTGGCGCACTTGTGAATTTCCTTTATAAGGTCCGGTGAAGTCTTTGCCTTCGATCTTGAGGCCACAAGCGCCACGCCAAGCGCTCCCGCTATACCTATCGCCGGAGCACCCCGTATCTCAAGGCGCTTTATTGCTGTCCAGAGTTTTTTAATCTCGGAGCAATTTACGAACTTAACTCTGTGAGGCAGAAGCGTCTGGTCAATATAACGTATCTTGCCTTTCTTCCACGAAATCGTTTCAACCGGCATATTTATCCCCACACCATCTTAGTCAATATATTACGCTTCACGCCTATCGCCCTGTACGGACATACCTCGTGGCAACACATACACCCTATGCACTTGGCGTAGTCGATATGATAGCCCCTCTTGTCGGCGTTTATTGCGTTCACCGGACACGCCACCTTGCAAAGATTGCACTGTCTGCAGACCGACCTATCGATCGCCGGGCGGAATTTGACGAGCGACGCTATTGAATTGGCTATGCCCCTGGGGAGATATTTTATCGGCAGCGTCTGCGGTAATTTGAAATTCAATGTGTCGAAAGTTTTTATATCGTCTCCGGTTATCTCTATCTTCGCCAGATCCGCTTCGCCTAAACCGATCGCGTGCGCTTCTTTCGTGACTAGCACATCGAGCGGTTCAAGGCCCACCATTTTAGCTATGCACGAATCCATCGCTACGGCATCGGCCGACGCCATGATGATGCCCATATTACGCAATGTGCCGGAGGACGGCCCGTCACCTTCCATCGCTACGATAGCGTCGAGTATATTCAGGCGCGGACGCGATATCGAATGTATCCTGGCGACTATCCTGGCGAAGTCTTCTTCTCTGGGGGCCTTCGAGTGGCACTCCGTCTTATAAAGGCCTGTCACAGTGCCGTATGTATTCTTCAAAGCCGCCGTTATGACCGTGATCATATGGGTCTTTAATTTCGGTATCGATATCATCGCGTCGCAATCGAATACTTCACGGGCTATCGGAAAACCGTCCACAAATTTAGACTTCTCAAAACGTACAAGTCGTGCGCCTTCTTCTTCGGCAACCTTTTTAATTCCGGACTTTTCAAATACCTCGAATACATCCTTGTGAAATCCTCCCGGGGAATCACCTATGCTGACCTCGCCGCCCGCGCCCTTCACAAGCCGTATCACCGCGCGCACAACCTCCGGATGGGTATCGACGCCGTCCTCCGGCGGTCTGGCGGAGAGCAGATTCGGTTTTAACAGGACCTTCATCCCGGGCGTTACAAACGCCTCCATGCCACCCATAGAGTCAAGAGCGCGTTTCACCGCGGCCTCGACAATCGCCGTGTCATAACTTACGCAATGTACTATCGAGACTTTCGCCATTTTTTGCCTTTATTCCGCATTTGGGGAGAAATTAACCCACTACCCCGATGTGCCGCGCGCGAAACTTTGCGCCGAGGGACCATGCTATTTCCTCGCATTTTTTCGTATCGACTCCCGGAAGGTCGAGGCACGTTACCTCAACATCCATACCGGCCTTAACACATGACTTAACGAATTCCTTTACCGCGGCGTAACTCGAGGGCCCGAATTCGGGCTTACATGTATCACTATACGCATCTTCGGTATCGGTATTCAGGCTTACCGAGAACGAATCTACAAGCCCTTTAAGTTCAGGGGCTACCGTTCTCTTATTTATCATGTCACCGTGACCATTAGTCACTACGCGTATCCTGGCGCCTCTTTTCTTAAGTTCCGAAGCTATGGCTTTCACGGCATCCAGGCGCAATGTCGGCTCTCCGTAACCGCAGAACACTATCTCCTTGTATCTTTTAGGGTCGCCGACAACTTTTAAGACATCCTCTGCTGAAGGCTCGCTCTCTATCCTCAGATTATGCCCTTTGACGAATTGCGTCTTCGAGCGGACGCAGAAATCACAAGCGTTCGTACAACGGTTCGTGATATTCAGATAAAGCGAATCGCGTATCTTATATGCTATCCTGGATGGATCTTCGAGGCCGAGCGCAAAAAGCGTATTGGCATTATGCGTCGTAATGCGTTCTATATCATCTTTTGAAAGCCCGAGGATTTCCGACCATTCATCGACGAGCTTTACCATGTAGGCCGGCTCGTTACGCTTACCCCTCATTCCTTCGGGCGCAAGATATGGCGCATCTGTCTCTAGAAGAAGCCTCTCGGCCGGCACGGCCTTCGCGGTCTGGCGCAGGGCCTTTGCGTTTTTAAAAGTTAAGTTGCAGGTAAACGATACATATAGCCCCATATCGAGGCATTTTTTTAAGGCTCCTTCATCTCCGGAAAAGCAGTGCATGACCCCGCGTACCGCGGAACCCTGTCGGGACTTTTTCAGCATATCGATGACCTCGTTGCCGCATTCACGGGCGTGAATGATAAGAGGCAGGTCGAGTTCGCCGGAAAGCGTGATAAAAGCTTCTAATGCGGCTATTTGTTCCATTTTCAACGAGAGATTGCGGTAGTAGTCGAGCCCTACCTCTCCTATAGCTACGACCCTGGGGTTTGCCGCCAATGACTTTATCCGGGCTATGACATCGGGCGTTACGCTATTCGCCGCATGCGGATGGACCCCGACGGAAGCATAGACCATATCATTCTTTTCTGCCAGTGCCACCGACCTCATAGAACCCTCGAGAGAACTGCCGACATTTATGATGCGTCCGATCCCGGCAGCTTTCGCCCTGGCAATCGCCGAGTCGCGGTCGGTATCAAAGTCCTTAAAGTCGAGGTGACAGTGTGTGTCTATTAACATATGTGTCAATTATAAGCTATGCATTGGCCAAAAGCAAGCGCACATGGACTCTAAGTAAACCTCAGTAATGAGAGAGAGGCGGGGATAACCTCCCGCCTCTCTCTCATTACAAGCTTTGGATTTACAGAAGAACTATTTCCTCCCTCTTTTCATCCTAGCTCTTGAAACGTCACCCTTCTTATCTATGAAGTAGAGGTACCCTTTGGCCTTCTTCACGGCCGGCTTCGCTACGACCTTGCCGCCGCCGCCTTTGGACTTCCCCCTTGCCATCTTCGTCTCTACGACGTTACCCTTCTTATCGACGTAGTAAAGATAGCCCTTCTTCCGCTTTATGCCTACCTTTGCGACTTTCTCTGCCATTTATGTCACCCCCCTTCGCATGTAAATTTTATTCACACTACTTTCGTATATTCCCTGTTCACCCTGGAAATAGATCTGAATATATTGGTGCGCACATGTTCGCAGCTCTTCTCTGTCTTCTTTATAAAGTCCTTCATTATGCGCCTTTGCGACGTCTCTGAGCTCGGGCACGCCAGCTGCTGAACCGGCAGCCGGGCTTCTTTGGCGTACTTTCGCGTCGCCTCCTCTTCTACATAACACAGCGGTCTTATTATAGTAAGCTTACCGCCGAAAAGTTCCTGCTTCGGATTCATTCCGGAGAACTCGCCCTGAAAAAACATATTAAGGAGCAATGTTTCTATAATATCGTCCTTATGATGCCCCATAGCCACTTTCCTGCACCCGAGCTTATCGGCCGCGGTGAACAAAACTTTGCGCCTGTTCCATGAGCACCAGAAGCACGATTCTTTCTTATCCTTGCCGGCTATCTTTATCTTCTTGAACCTGTATTCTATGCCTTCTTTTTCAAAGAACTTCTTTAATCTTTTGCTGCAGGATGAGGCGCATTTATAATCCGTCTCTATGTGCATCGCGACCAGATGATAATTTATCGGAGCCCACTTCTTCCTCTCATTCAGGAGCTTCAGCATGGCCAGGCTGTCCTTACCGCCCGACACGGCCACGAGTATCCTGTCGCCATTCTCTATCATCTTATAATCGGCTATCGCCCGGCCTATCCTGGTCGATATAAAATTGCCTGTCTTGCCTATAGGCCGCATTGAATAAATCTCAAATCACAAATCCCAAATAAATTCCAAATGACAAATCACAAGCATTTATTGAAATTTGAGATTTGGAGCTTATTTGTAATTTGGTGCTTGGTACTTGGAGTTTACAATTTATCATCACTATGTCCCTATTCTCACGCTCGATGCGGCCTGCCGCAGCGTCGCTATCGCGGAAAATATCGCCAGGGCGCTCGTCTTGGGATTCGTAGCGGAAGGCGCATTCTCCGTACGCGTCGTTATCCTGCCTGAGGCGCCTGTCACTTCTATCTCATGGACGTTCTTCATATAATCAGGGGACGTCACTATACGCACTCTTGTCTTCTTTGCCCCTATGCCCGCAAGGCTAAGCACGGCGGATACATTCACATTCTGGGGAAAGCCTTTTACAGCTTCCTCCGCCGAACCCTCAAATACAACGGTCTCGCAGTTTATCTTTGATATATCGATCCTATTCTCCTTAAGATATGGAGCGCCGGCCAGCCCTTTCGGCGGTTTTCTCGTTGTAAGCGTTACTGACGTAACCATGCCGGCCATGGCCGATTTAAGCCCATCGATACCAGAGATAGCGCCGCTCGGTATATAGACCTTTACGCCGGCTGCCGCGGCCCGGACTAAAAGGTCTTCTTTCCCTATAAGCCCGCCGACGCTCATCACAAGGCAATCTCTCCTCCCGGCGATACAGGCGGATAATACTTTTGCCGATACCGCTCCCGAAGCCGCTTCCACTACAAGCCCTGACTTCTTAATCAATCCGCTCATCTCAAAGATCGGGACCTTGCGCTTAAGTGTCTTTGCCAGACCGGAGGCCTTCTCTTTATCTATATCGCACAGGGCTACTAGATCTACACAACCGGACAATTCCTTCTGACAGGCCGCGGCGATAGCTCGGCCTATCGTCCCACATCCTATAACCCCGATCTTAAGCTTCTTCATTCTATCCCCAAAAGGGGTCTGACCCCTCTTTTTAAAATTTTTTACAAAGACTTAGTATCCCGCGACGGCCGCGCCTTTCTTCTCTCCGGTCACAGCCAGCATCCTGTCAAGGGCCCTCTTCGCCTTTTCCCTGACATCCGGGGCGACCTTTATCTCGTATATAAGCTTTTCCAACGAATGGGCCACCCACCCTAAAGTTATAAGTTTCATATTGGCGCATACCAGATTCGGTGTGGGGAGATAGAATCTTTTGCCGGGATTATCTTTCTGCAGCTTGTACAGCATCCCCGATTCGGTCGCTATTATGAATTCTTTGGAGCTCGATCTTTTGACATATGTAAACATGCCTCCGGTGGAGCATATATGGTCGCTTCTCGATAGAACTTCGGGATTGCATTCCGGGTGAGCTATGACCTCCGCTTCCGGATGGGCGGCTTTCGTTCTTATTATATCCTCCTCCTGCACCCTTATATGCGTCGGGCAAAAACCTTCCCATAATATTATATTCTTCTCCGGCACCTGCGTCTGCACGTAGCGACCGAGATTCTTATCCGGCACGAATATGACCTTATCTTCTTTAAGGGAGCGCACGATCTCCACGGCATTTGACGACGTGCACGCGATGTCGCTCTCGGCTTTTACTTCGGCCGACGAATTGACGTAACACACGACGGCCGCGTCAGGATACTCTTTCTTCTTAGCGCGCAGCTTCTCCGGGGTTATCATATCGGCCAGCGGGCAGCCGGCTTCCATGACCGGCAAAAGCACCATCTTGTCGGGATTGAGTATCGATGCCGATTCGGCCATGAACCTTACCCCGCAGAATACTATCACATCGGCGTCGGTGCGTACCGCCGCCTGGGAAAGCGCCAGCGAATCACCGGATATGTCGGCTATATCCTGCACCTCATCGCGCTGATAATTATGCACGATGATGACGGCGTTACGCTTCTTCTTCAGCTTCTCTATCTTCTTTTTGAGCGCTTCGTTATATTTAATATCGTCCTTATCGACGAGCGGCGTCATCTTCTCAAGCCCTTTACGGATTTAATATAGCGTTATCTATCAACCGGGTCTTCCCTATGAATACGGCAAGGGCCATGAGAGTGCCCCCGGAAACGGTGCTGACCGCCCTTAAGGTCTTCATGTCGACAGCCTCGATATAATCTATCCTGGCCGTCGGCTTGGCTTTTATTATTTTTTCCATCATTTTTATGATCTTTACGGCATCACGCTCGCCGGATTTGACCGCCTCCTCGCACTTCTCGAGCGCCTGGTTAAGGCACAAAGCGTCCATTCTCTCTTTTTCGGACAGATAAGTGTTGCGGGAACTCATCGCGAGGCCGTCCTTCTCCCGCACAGTCGGCAGGACCTTTATATAGATATCCATATTGAGGTCCTCGACCATCTTCCTTATGATTATGGATTGCTGGGCGTCCTTCTGGCCGAAGTACGCGATGTCGGGCTTTACTATACCGAAAAGTTTTATCACTACGGTGGCTACGCCCCTAAAATGCCCGGGACGCATCTTTCCGCAAAGAGTGTCCGCCGGGCCCTTCACATCGACATAAGTGGCGTAACCTTCCGGATACATATCTTCTACCGAAGGATTAAAGAGGACGTCGGCTCCGGCGAGCCTTGCCATCTCTTCGTCCCTTTTAATGTCCCTGGGATAACTGGCCAGATCTTCATCCGGAGAGAATTGCTTCGGGTTGACAAAGATACTGACGACCACTATGTCCGTGTGCTGCTTTGCCGTCTTTATCAGGCTAAGGTGGCCGTCGTGGAGGTATCCCATCGTGGGTACGAATCCGACGGTCTTCGACTCCTTCTTCAGGATCTTGGAGAGCATCGCCATCCGCTGTATGCTATCTATCAGTTTCACCCCGCACCTTCTTCTCCCCGCTTTCCTCCTTTAAGAAGGTGCGGGGCCAATTCCCTCAAACCTTTAAGTACGAACTCGCGTTCATTTATCCTGGGATGGGGGATCACAAGATCCGCGCTATCGATACGCTCCCGGCCGAAATAGAGTATATCCAGATCTATTACGCGCGGGCCGTTCTTCAGGCCGCGCACTCTGCCGAGCTTCGCCTCTATACCGCCCAACGTCTTCAATAATCCGTACGGATCAAGGGCAGTCTCCACTTCTATTACTCCGTTCAAAAACTTGCCCTGCTCTATCCCGCCCACCGGATCGGTCTGGTATATCGAGGATGTCCGCCTGACCTTTATGCCATCCGCCGCGCCGAGCGCTTCAATTGCCATGTCAATATAAGCCCTGCGGTCGCCGAGATTGGAGCCGATGCCTATATAACAAACCGTCATAATCTTTTTCTTATTCGCTCTACCGCTTCTTTTATCCTGCGTTTGTCTACGGTGAGCGCGAAACGCACATACCCTTCACCGCTTGTCCCGAACCCGTTACCCGGGGTCGCGACTATGTCGCATTTTTCAAGAAGCGCCTTCGAAAACGTAGCCGAAGTGAATCTGTGGGGCACCCTGGTCCAGACATAAAATGTAGCGCTGGGGCTCGCGACATCCCAGCCGAGTTTTTTAAGCCCGTTTACCAATACATCACGCCTCTCCTCATATATTCCGGAGACCGATCTTATATGCCTATCATAATTTGCGAGCGCCGCCACACCCGCCCACTGGATCGCGAAAAATACGCCGGAGTCCATATTCGACTTTATCTTGGCCAGGCCTTCCACGAGCTCCCGGTTGCCGCAGGCAAACCCTATGCGCCAGCCGGTCATATTGAACGTTTTGGAAAGCGAATGAAATTCTATCGCGACATCCTTGGCGCCTTCCGCTTCAAATATGCTCGGCGCCTTATAGCCGCCATAACCCATCTCCGAATAGGCGGCGTCCTGGCACACTATAATATCGTGCTTCTTCGCGAAATCCACCACATCCTTAAAGAACTTCCTGTCGCAGACCGCGCCGGTGGGATTATTTGGATAATTTATGAAGATCATCCGCACTTTATGCAGGATCGCGTGGTTTACCGCCTTTAAGTCCGGCAGAAAATTATTCTTCTCGATGAGCGGCATCAATACGGGCTCGGCGCCGGCGAAATACGCGCCGGACTTATATGGAGGGTAGCATGGGTCTGGAACGAGAACCGCATCGCCGGGATTTACAAAAGCCAGCGGCATATGCGCTATCCCTTCCTTAGAGCCGATGAGGGGCAGTATCTCGGTATCCGGATCCAAGGAAATCCCGTAACGTTTTTTAAACCAGGCCGCTATGGCCGACCTAAATTCGGGCAACCCCTGGTCGAGCGGGTATCTGTGGTTCTTCGGGTCGCGCGCGGCCTTCCGAAGAGCGTCTATTACGAAGTTCGGCGTCGGTATGTCGGGGTCGCCGATGCCCAGATCAATTATATCCCTGCCTTCCTCGCGGGCCTTTCGCTTAGCTTTATCAAGCTCCACAAAAAGGTACGGCGGAAGCTTCTTTATCCTATCGGACTTTTCTATCCTTATCATCTGGTTTACTTCCCTTTTGACTCTTCGCGCTTAAGCGGCAAAATGCCCGCCATTTCGCCTATCACGTTCACCAGATCGGCATCCTGCGGCAAAATCACCTTCGTGTTATGTTCAAGCGATTTTTCGACCATCTCGATCTTCCTCAACAGCTGGGCATTACCGATAAAATACTCCTGAGCGGCTTCATTGACCAGCTTTATCGCTTCGGCTTCGCCTTCGGCCTCCAGTATCCTGGCCTGCTTTATACCTTCGGCTTTCTTTATCTCGCCCCGCTTTTGGCCGTCGGCGGCAGTCTCTGTCGCGGTAGCGAAATCTACAGCGGCCACCTTCTCGTTCTCGGCCTTGACGACCTTATTCATAGTCTCCTGCACATCTTTCGGCGGATCGATCTGCTTTAACTCCGTCCTTACTATCTCGAGCCCCCAGCTGGCAGTTTCGTTCATCAGCGTCCTTAAAAGCTCTTTATTGATCTTATCGCGTTCGCTATTGGCGGATTTGAGCGTCAGCGTTCCGATAATATTACGAAGCGTCGTCCTTGCGAGGCTCACCACCTGATACTCGTAATTATTGACGCTATACTGACACCGCTTAACGCTATCCTCGTCTGACTTTACCTTAAAATAAACCTGGGCATCGACCATGGCATTCAGGTTGTCGAACGTTATTATCTCCTGCGGCTCGGCGTCGACCATCTGCTCGGTGACATTCACGATATATATGTGCTCGATGAGCGGTATTATCCAGTGGAACCCCGGATTGGCAAAACGGCTGTATTTTCCGAAACGTTCAATCAGGCCCCTGCGCGTCGGCCTTATTATCCTTATGCCGGCAAAAAAGATCGCTACCGCGCCGGATATTATAAGAAACGTGAAAAAACCGCCCGCCGCTGCTGTGTTGCTATCCATAGATCCTCCCGTTTTATTTTCCCGGTCCGTCAACATGCTCAAGGTAAAACCCTGCGCGATGTTGAAAACTTTCTTATATCCCCAGGACTTTCTTCATCGTATAAAGCCCCGCCGCGCCTGCGCCGGCCGCAAACTTCGCCGCGGCAAGCGCGCCTCTGGCAAATATGTCGCGCGTCTTCGCGCTATGCGTTATCTCGACCATATCGAGTTCGCTCTCGAAGGTTATAGTATGCTCCCCCACTATCTCCCCCTCGCGTATGGATTCGATAGGCACATCTCCGCAGCCCTTCGTTTCCCTCACTATGCGCGCGATCTCTTTTGCAGTGCCGCTCGGAGAGTCTTTCTTGTGCTCATGATGCGCTTCGACTATCTGCACGGCATATCCATTTCCCAATACTTTAGCGGCGTCGGAGACCATTTTAAAAAGGAGGTTGACTCCTATAGACATATTGGGCGAAAAGACAACCGCTATGTCTTTAGAGGCTTCTTCTACCATGTTTATTTGCTCCGGAGACAACCCCGTAGTCCCTATCACGACCGGCACTTTAAGTTCCCGGCATATTTTGAGATGTTCTATCGTAGACTCGGGCGAGGTAAATTCTACCAGACAACCGGAGCCGGTTATCGCGGCCTTAGGGTCATCCCCCATGTCGAATGCGCCGGTTACTTCGAAGGCCTTGTCTTCTTTCGCAAGCTCTATGATCCTCGAGCCCATCTTGCCCTTCGAGCCGCTAACGCAGAGTTTTATCATAGAAGCTTGTACTCCTTCAGGGCTTTGACGAGCTTATCTTTGTTTTCGGGTAGCATCTCGCAAAGCGGCAGCCTGATCTCTGGGTCACACATCTTTAAGAGCCCCATAGCGGTCTTTACCGGAATGGGGTTGGTCTCTACGAACATCGCCTTCACCAGATCGAGCATCCCGTAATGGAGCTTTTCGGATTTTTTAATATCACCTTTATCGAAAGCACTGCACATAAGGGCGACGTCCTTAGGAATGATGTTAGCGACTACCGATATTATGCCGACGCCGCCTATAGCCATGACAGGAAGCGTGAGCGCGTCATCGCCGGATATCAGAAGAAAGTCCTTGCCGCAGGATTTCTTTATGCGGGCCATCTGTTCGAGCGACCCCGAAGCCTCCTTGACGCCTATTATACCCTTTACCTGCGACAGTTTCGCCATCGTCTCCGGCTCTATGTTGACACCTGTGCGGGATGCGATGTTGTAAAGTATTATGGGTATATCCACGGACTCCGCTATCGCCTTAAAATGGAGATAAAGCCCCTTCTGCGTGGGCCTGTTATAATAAGGGCTTACCTGCAGCGACGCGGCGGCGCCGGATGACTTCGCGTGCTTGGTCAGCGCTATCGCCTCTTCGGTAGAATTCGATCCGGTCCCGGCGATTACCGGAATACGCCCTTTGGCATATTCTACGGTCCTCTCGATCACCTCGTCGTGCTCGGCATATGAAAGCGTCGCCGACTCACCCGTAGTCCCGCAGGGGACTAAAGCCGCGGTACCGCTCTTTATATGAAACTCGACCAACTGCTTTAAAGCCAATCCATCAACCTTACCGTTGCGAAAAGGCGTTACCAACGCCACCATCGATCCTTTAAACATTTATCACTCCTTCGTAAACGAGCTTTGCCTTTCCTTCCAGATAGACTTCCTTGAAATCACCGCCGGTTATAGTGAAATATACTTTCAATTCCTCGCCGGACCTGGTACTGACCGTAACCGGAGACTCCATCTTTTCGACCTCCGCGGATATTACGGCGCTGGCCACCGCGCCTGTACCGCAGGCGAGCGTCTCATCCTCCACACCGCGCTCGTAGGTGCGCACCCTTATTCTGTTCTTACCGG
>Ga0116204_1001981_pt1 | contig 11332 bp, 13 predicted proteins | sample LakKivwa52mmetaG_FD_94481 | JGI IMG/M metagenome (GOLD analysis project Ga0116204, IMG submission 94481) | Anoxic lake water microbial communities from Lake Kivu, Rwanda to study Microbial Dark Matter (Phase II) - Lake Kivu water 52m metaG | ecosystem: Environmental > Aquatic > Freshwater > Lake... | reverse complement strand
GCCTTGAAGAGGTGTGCCAGTTTCGATAAGTTGCTCTTTGGGATTAGGATGGAGCTTGAGAAATTTTCCGATAATAGTAGCTGTTTCCAAACAACGCTCGATCGGGCTAGTAAAAATATCACGTATTTTAAAAGGGGTTAATTTTGCCACTTGATGTCCTGCCATTTCCTTTCCTTTTTGTGAGAGGGGAAACCCACTTAGGCGATATGGGATGACTTCTTGTGGATTTTGATACTCACCGTGGCGCGCGAGAAAAATTTTCATTGTTTATTCTTTTTTTTGGCTAAATAATCCCAGAGGATAAGTAGAGGGGCGGCTGTAAAAGTAGAAGAATATGTCCCAGAGATAGTTCCCACTAACAGGGCAAAGATAAACCACTTAGTTGTCTCGCCACCAAGTAAGTACATTGCAAGTAACATAAAAATAATTGTCAAAGAGTTATTAATACTTCTTCCCATTGTCTCGACGACTGCTCGGTTAACAATTTCTTCAAAATCAAGATATCCGTGCTTTTTCTTTAACTCTCTAATACGATCGTAAACTACGATGGTGTCATGCACTGAGAAGCTCAGTATAGTTAGGAGGGCTGTGACAAATAATGTATCAACTTCAACTCCAAAATAATACCCAAGGATACTAAAAATACCTAACAAGACTAGACTATCGTGCAACATTGCCAAAATAGCTGAAACTCCAAATTTGATACTTCTAAATCTGTAAGCGATATAAAGTAAAATCAAGGTAGAGGCGAGAATAATAGCGGAAAGAGTTTTCTGGAGGAGCTCTGCCCCTAGAGCAGGACCAACTGTGTCAAAGGTTAATTCTTGCGTTTCAGGAAACTTTGATTTGAAGGTTTGATAATCAATTTTGCTAACAGGATCGGTTGTAATTGTCCAGATTGTGCCTTGGGAATCGATGTCTCTGATAATAATATTGGATTCTTGAGCATAACTTTTTAGATCGTCTTCACTTGCAATGAGATCCCAAACAATGATGCTACCTCCGGTAAAATCAATTCCAGGCTTTAAACCAAATTGAAGTAAGGAATAAATTCCTGGAATGATGACTGTAAGTGAAATCAAAAAATAAAGCCACCAATATCTCATAGGCCTGAGGATATTATATTGTTTATTTGAGTCCATTGAGATTTGTCCTTTCCTTAATTCCTGTAGTATCTGACCGATGGGATGAGGTCAGTGCGCGCAATAAATTACGGGTAACAAACATGCCGGTAAAAAGAGCGATTACTATCCCCAAAAACAATGTCAAAGCAAAACCTCGAACGAGACCTGATGAATTAAGGAAATTCCAATCAAAGGGATTGAAAAGTACAAAAGTGGTAATCAAAGTGGCGATATTGGCATCTTTGATTGAGTCCCAGGCTCGTCCAAACCCAAGCTCCATACTCCGATGCCAATCATTCCCCTTGCGAATTTCCTCTTTCATTCTTTCAAAGACTAAGATATTACTATCAACTGCCATACCGATTGAGAGAATAAATCCGGCCAAACCAGGAAGAGTGATCGTTATGGGTATTAGCTTGTAAATCGCCAATGTCAGCAAACCATAAATGATCAAGCCAATGACGGCGATGAAACCGAGCCAACCATAATTTAAGATCATAAATAATGCAACAAGTAAGAGACCTACAGCACCAGCCTGAATACTACTAGCTACACTTTGAGCTCCGAGGGTAGGAGCAATGTTTTGCTGTCTGATAATTTCAATGGGAACTGGTAAGGCGCCTGCGTTCAATGTGATCACTAGATTTTTAGCTTCGTCGACGGTGTATTCACCACTTATTACAGCTTGACCATCGCTAATTTGCTGTTGAACAATGGGTGTAGTCAGAGGGAACTCATCAAGAAAAATGGCCAAAGGCTTATTTATATTACGCGCAGTAATATCAGCAAATTTTTTGCCTCCTTCTGGGGTAAATTGTAAATTAATCTCAGGAGAGCCATTTTGAGTACTAAATCCAACTGTGGCCTTTTGTAGATCCTTGCCAGTTAACTCGGTAATTTTAAAATCGGCATATGTGGCAGAGTCTGTAGCTTCTGGTAATTCACGAAAATCAAGCGAGGCGGTCTGACCAATCAACTCCAATGCTTCAGCAGGATCTTCAACACCAGGCAATGCAACCAAGATACGATAAGAATCTTGAGAGATGACCGTCTTAACAGATGGTTCGGCTACTCCGTAAAGATCTACCCGCCTAGTTATAATCTCTTTAGCAGAATCAAGGGCATCAAGCCTATCTTCTTCAGCAAGATTTGACATGTCTGCTTCCAGAGTTACTTCTGTGCCTCCCTGGAGATCTAGTCCCTGCTTGATGTTGAGACTGCGCTCGAAGTTGCCGAGAGAGATACCTGGACTAGATATTTTGAAGGAGATATCCTGACCAAATATAGCAAAATTGATGGGGTAATTTTTAGGGGCATCGATTATGAGGGATATGGCAGTCAAGAGAACAATAAAAAAGATGTTGCGTCGTAGTTTCATAAGATTTTAGTATACATCAGGATAATAATTCTGGATCAGAACCTGAAGGGACTAGTTTGAGTTGTTTACTGTTAGGAAATTTTGATGAGAGAATTTGAGTGTCTGGATCGTAGGAAAGCTCTACTTCATCCCCTTCATCGAGGGCTAGTGCCTTGATGATTTCGCTAGGAATGATGATGCCCTTGGAGTTGCCGATTTTGGTAATTTTGGTGGACTTCATCCAACTAGTTCCTCTTCATCACCGACTATCATGATTCTGGAGGCTACTAAAATTCTACCTATGAAGGGATCATTGTGAGTTTTGCGATATTGTAACTCAGCCTCAGTCATGACCGTGTAATTGATTTCTCTGGATAACTTGGCTTCCTGCTCTTTAATCAGTTCTGTGAGCTGGGGCATGATTAAATCACCTACGAGCAAGAGATCAACAGTGTCTTTAGCTCGAGGCATGTGCCGAACAAATCTACCAGAGACCATAGCAAACTTAAGTTTGCCGAGTTTGGGGGCGGCTTTGGAAATTGCCAAACCTAGGCCAGTGGTCTTACCGATCATACTCATGAGTTCTTTGTGAAATAAATAATTTTTATTGAAAGTGTAGTAAATTCTATTACCTCGCTTTTCGTCTTTTATCATGCCAACAGTCTGCATATGAATCAATTCTCTTCTAACAGCGTTGATTTCTTCACCAATTTTTCTGGTTAATTCTCTGATATAGAACATGACTTCTGGATCAATGAGGAAGACCTCTAGAAGCTTTACTCTGACTTTTGAAACAATAAAATCTTGTAGCTTGGCCATAGCTCAATTGTACACAAAATTTGTGCTAAATCAATGAATCACAAGATATCAGTACTCAACCGTGTTGTCTGATGGTAGGATGTGAAAAACGATTTTGCCACGATTGAAAGCAATTTCTTTTCCCTTGTCATCTTTCCAGACAGTTCGGGCTTCACGATCTTTCTTGGACCATGTAGCTTCTATAACTTGACCATCTTGGAACACTATACCTTTGCCGGTACCCATGAGTTCATAGAGCATATGCTTGAGATCTCCAAGAGGGCCGATTTCCTTGGTGAATTGGACTACAACTACCTTGGCGCTAATTGTAGAGTCGTTGTTGCGATCCTTGTGGTCAACGCCACCGTTTTGACGGGTGTATAAATTCTTTTGGGAATCATATGTCCAAACAACTCTGAAATCCTTGTAGTTCTCCCAGAATCCAAAGGAGATAGTCTTTACCGATCCTTTGTCAGAATCATCATCTTTAAAAGTAAAAGGCACAAAGTCATCGCTCCACTCTAGTTTGCCACTTGGATCTAGGTTACTCCAACCGCGACCGGTTGCATATTTCCAGAGCTTTTCGGTACTAGAGTACATGGTGTGCTCGGTAGCAACTGTTCTACCTAGACGTTCATAATCTCGCCAGAAAGTAGGGAACCCGATGGAGAATTGATTAAGATCGTTACCTTTGGCTCCACCCCACCCATACTGATTAATTTGCTCGAGGGCTTGAACTCGTTTGTCAGTAGTACAGGCTTTGGGGTCACTAGAACCACAGTTGGCACCTCCAACGTGAGTGTAGAGGGGATAGTTATATTCTGAGGCAGCATTAATGAAGTGTGTCCGAGCACTTCGAACTGGCCCAACGATCGTATCTTGAGCAGCTACGCCACAGTAGAATACTGCACCAAAGCGAGTGATCCCTCCTTCTGCAACAGCCTCATATAAAACATCAGCCGAATTCAATCCAGACTGAGGTCGGGAATCTACGGAGTTTTCGATCATCACAAATAATGGTCTACGACTTTCCCAGACTTTTTGCTCGGCTGTTGTATACATAGCACCATTAATGGGACATTCTGAAGTACGTGGCGCTGAGGGATCTATGTTGAGACCTCCTCCGATCGGGGGGGTGGCAACTGGAGTGACTGGCCCACCTGATTCTGGGGAGTAGAGATAAGTTGTAATGGCGTAACTAGCTCCACCAGAGAGGGAGAATGCTAAAAGGAAGATAACGAGTGATTTAGCGTAGATATTTTTCATAGTTATTTACCCTTTCGATTTATTATCTTTTGCTCTTCGTCAGAGAGAGGGTGATCAATTCCTACCCCTCCTTCTACTGATTTTACATAGAATCTTGTATTTTCTCTACTGTGAAGTGATGTTATCACTACTCCATCCTTTTTGCCGTCAAGAATAGCCAAAATAAAACTTTGATCACCACCAGTATCGCCAAAGGGGTTGAAACGTTTAAGTGTTAGATGCTGAAGGTGAAGATTACCCTCTGATTTCAGCTTGAGCAATTCGTTTTTTGTAGTATTTTGCGTCCTATCCATTTCGACTAATGATCTCTGGATTCCTTCTAATGCGTTCATCAAAGTCTTTTTGTCTATTCCCTTAGTAAGCGAGTTGTAATGTTTAGATATCTTGAGAATCCAGATTAGAAGTATGATATTGAAAATAAATAGCACAAAGAATGCTGAGATATAAATTGTAAGGACTCCAGTAAATTGCATGAGATTATGATATCATAGAGTTGTATGGCATATTTAACCTTTGAGAATCATGGTGCTAGTGCAAATGATAGTGTTCCAAAAGCAGTCAAGACAGAAGCCATATTAAAAGTACTTTCATTATTTGGATTTGCGGTAGTCCTTGGGATATTCCTTTTAGTTCGTGGGTTATTTGGTGGAAGTGGCGTAAATCAAGTCACCGTAACTGACTCATTTGGGAAAATAGAGTACACAGTACCTTATAAAAATACCTTGTATGAAAGCTTTGGATTTGTGCAAGAACCAAAAGTTGTAGTGCCACTCAAAACTACTAATGGTTATGTGGATACTACTTTCTTGCTTGACTCAGGTGCAGTAGTTTCAACTCTCCCTCTTCAAGCAGCACATGATACTGGAGTAGACTTGAGTAGAGCAAAGCGAATTACCCTCCAAGGTTTTTCTGGTGTACCAGTCTTTGCATACTTAGCGCAAATTACGATCAAAATAGGAAATACCGAGTTCGAGTTTCCTGCTACCTTTACTGAATCTAATCACACTACCTACATATTAGGTCGAAAAGGCCTATTTGACGAATTTAGTATTAATTTTGATCATGAGAAGAGAGTCATTACAATCAGTAAAAGGAGCTAAGATATGCAAGAGAATATATATGAGAGAATCCACACTACTTTAACTTGGAAGAGGATCCTCAGTTTTAACGTAGTATTATTTTTGGTATTAATTGTACCTATTTCGGTTCGTTTGGCAGAGCAAGACACAGAGAACAGATCGTCAGCAGCTGAAGAAGTTCCTGTCGTAATCCCACCTGCAAATTACCCTGCTGAGCCTCCAAGAATCGATAGAGTGAATACATTCTTTGGCAAAGCCGGTGATACGATCGTCGTACTTGGCTCTAACTTCGGTGATTATCAATGGGAAAGCAAGGTATATGTCGGGAATACTGAAGCTCCAAGTGAAGCAATTGTGAGATGGAGTAATACAATTTTGGAAGTCAAAATTCCTGAAGGTGCTCGAACCGGTCAAGTCTGGGTGGTGACAAATCAACGCGAAGCAAGATGGGAAGGAAGTCTTTTGTTACATGATGTAGCTCGCTCAGCTCAGATCGGATTTGAAAAGAAAAGCTCTACAACTGGATCGATTTACACGATTAATGCGAGTGGCGCCATCAGAGGAATGATTGAGTTATCTTATGTAAGCGAACCATTTGTGATCAATCCTATTTCAGGAGTCACTATTACTGAACAAACACCTGGAGTAGACGCCCTAGGGAAGAAAGTAAAAGTACAGTTTGTAGTTGAGCAACTCCCAAGCTCAAAGACAGAATTGCTTGAATACAGTTATCCAGGGATAGGTAATCTAGAAATCATCAGAGCAGAATTATTTGACGCAAGCGGTAGATTGCTTTCTATCTTTTCAGATCCTTTATTGATTAAGGTAATACCTTAAAAGCAATTAAGATCCCCGCTACTACAAGTCGGTACCATCCAAAGATAGCTAGAGTGTGAGTTGAGAGATAATTAGTCAACCATTTGACTACGAAATAAGCAGTAATTAAAGCTGTAAGCATCCCCAGTAGCAAGGTAGACCAACCACTTGCCATACTCAGAATCAATTCGCGACCTTGGTATAAATCAAGAGCTCCAGCGCCAAGGATTGTAGGTAGAGAAAGCAGGAATGTATATTTAGCTGCTTCTTCTCTCTTGTAACCTAGACACATCATAGCGACGATAACTGAGCCAGCACGCGAGACACCTGGGACTACAGACAACGCTTGCGCCAAACCAACTAGGATAGATTGTTTGACATTGAGGGATGAGCAATCTTTGGTGAGTTCAATTTTATTGTGTGATAAATACTTTTCGAGGACGAGGAAAAATGCTCCAACCAAAATAAAAACTACCAAGATCAGAATCTCTGATTCAAAAAAAATATTCTTGATTATATTATGTAATAAAAACCCAACTATGCCTGTTGGAATAAAAGAATAAATTACATTTAAGAGCAGTTTGCTGTCATTTAGCAATGTTTTTGTATAGATAAGCAAGAGTGCCAAAATTGCGCCGCTTTGGATAACGACATTAAATATTTTTAGATATTCAGTTGGCTCTAAGCCTAGAATTTTACTTGTTACTATTAGGTGAAAAGTAGAGGAAATTGGCAAAAACTCTGTTAGACCCTCGACAATACCGAGAATCAACGTTTGAATAGTATTCATAGACTAATTATTTCTTGAGATCTTTTTTTAGCTCCTTATACCAATCAGAGAGAGCTTGTCCAATGACGTCTTTGGCTCCCAAACCAATTGCCAGACCGAAGCCAAGGGCTAACATGGCAACAAAGCCAATGAAAAGGATGTTAATAAATTGTGAGGCAATCTTGAGCTCCGAGAAAGCAGCGAGAGTAGCTATAGTCACCACGGTATAGCTTGCCACCTTGCCCATTAAACGAGATGTTTTAAGATCAACGCTGGCCAACGCACCTTTGACTACCCCCTCAATGATGCCTGCCAAAAGAACACCAATCGCCATGACTATAACAGCTGAGACAACATTTGGAACGTATCCAAGCACTCCAACTAAAACGTTTGAAACTGTATGGAGACCTAAAATATTTGTGGCAGTAATGAAGAAAGTAAGGACGATCAACCATTTGAGGACGCTCCCGATTACCTCTTCAACTTTTTCGGTAATCTCGGCCTTAATTAGAAAAGCCTTGAACTTACTGTCCTTAATCAAAGTTTCGAAGCGAAGCATTTGCAAACTCTTCACGACGAGAGTTTTCACCCAATTCCCAAGAATGATTCCGAGAGTAGCTACGAGGATTGCGCCTAAGATATTCGGAAAAAGTGAGAAAAATGAACTGAGAGTGCTTACCCAAACAGAATAAAGGGCATTTTGCCAGGCTGCGATATCCATAATTAACTCCTTTTGCCTAGTGGCGTATTAATTGATTTGATAATTGTTTGAATTGTCAAAAATACTGGCATTCCCAATACTGCTCCTTGTATTCCTCCTAAAGTAAATCCAGCAAGTAGTACCAAAATTGTAACAAGTGGTTGGGTACCAGTGGCTGACTGCATGATTTTTGGTGTAATTATGTTGTTCTCTAATTGCTGAATGATAACCGCCAAGATCAAGGTTCCCACGCCGATGATTGGTGAGACATTAAGACCAATAATAAATGCTGGGACCGCAGCAATTGTGGGTCCTAGGTTCGGAACTAGCTCTAACAGGCCGGCGATGACCGCGAGAGGTAAAGCATATGGCACACCCAAAAGTACCAGGCCAACATAAGTCATCACACCTATAACACTCATGAGAATAAGCTCTCCTCTGATCCAGCCGCCAACTCTTTGCTCAACTGCGTTTACTAAAGTTTCCGCTTTGATTTCAGCGTCGTGATTCGTAAAAAATCTCATAAAATATCGGTGCAGTTTGGGTCTTTCTAAGACGAGATAATAGGACATAAAGAACAAAGCCAAGATATTAATGATGTTTGAGAATAAACCAGCAGCTATCTTTAAGAGGTTTGAGGGGATCGAGTTGAGGTACCCTCCTACAACATTGGGATCAAATTTTGTATTAAACATGTCTCCTAAGTTTTGCATGTAGGTAGGTACTAACAAAGTAACTTCTTTGGTTTGTTGAACTAAGGCAGGAACAAGTGAAGCTATCACGGTAGAAACTAACGCTATCAAGCCAAAATATATAAGCAACATGACAAGGATCGTGGGTATTTTGATTTTATTGGCCAACTTTACGAGTGGATTGACTGCGGTCATCAAAATAAAGGCAACAAAGAACAAAAAGACGATACTTCTAACTTGATACAAGAACCAGAGTGACAACAAGAGTCCCACAGTAAAAATAATAGTTTTCTGTGAAATTTCGATTTTTTGTGCTTCCATTTTTATCCTCCACTATTATCATACCACTACCACGCCAAGGACGATCAAGGAGAATTGCTTTGGTCAGCTTCTAACCATTCAACATTCATTTTGTTAAACCAGGTAAGTTGCCTTTTGACGTAGGCCATTTCATCGCTTACCCACTCCTCAATCATCTTGTCACTGGATAAATCTCCATTCAAGAATGAGGTGATACTTTTATACCCTATGGCAGACATAGATTGAAGGCTAGAGTCATAACTTTTCAATAACATTTTGGTTTCTTCGATGGCCCCAAGCTCAATTCTAGCTAAGACACGCTGATATATTTTTTCCCTTTGCACTTTCTGATTAGCGTATTTGTAACCAATAATTTTGACTTCCGGGAGGTCTAGATTGAGTGGGTTTAAAAGATTGACGGACTGGTTTAAGTAGGCGGGATCCTTGGAAATCTCGATCGCACGAATTAATCTTCTGGCATTGTTGATATCACTATGATTCATCGAGGCAATCTTTTCTGGATTTAATTTTTGCAACATTGCCTGTAACTGAGAAGTGGTAAGCGATGAAAGTTCGTCCCGCAATGACTGATTGATCGGGACGTTGAGAGTGGGAATACCAGCTGTGAGGGCTTTGACATAGAGCCCGGTACCACCCACAACTATTACTAGCTTGTCATCTTCCCAGGCAGATTTGAGGTGAGGCATTATCGCTGAATACCAGAACGAAACTGAGGATGACTGATCGGGATCGAGGAGATCGATCCCATAAAGAGAAACATCGCGTGGATGATCCTTACCTGTCACAATATCCATACCACGATAAACCTGGCGGGAGTCGGCAGAGATCAAGATACTAGACTGGCTCTGTGAGAGTTCGATGGCTCTTTTGGTTTTACCAGAACCAGTGGGGCCAACCACAGCTATGAGAGATTTTTTCATGAAAATTATTATACTCTGGATATGGTGGGGTTTATGGAGGAATCAAGAGGAAGCTGAGGAGTAATGGGTAAGTGAGTTGCGCCAGCACCACAGCGCTAACTTGAGCTGAACTAAAGCTAGGAGCGCGAAACCAAGTAGGTACCACGAATTATATAGTCCAAAAATAATGCGGGCTGGAATCGTAGCCATGAGAGCAAAGGGAAAGACATAAGTGAGCACTGATGAGCCGATTTTGCCATAAATCTCGATGGGCATGGCGGCCATTCTTTCAAGATCGCGATAGAGCATGATGGTATTATCGACTTCGAGATATCTTACCCCAACAGAAATAATTACTATGTGCCATGCGAGAATTAAGATTTCAACGATCAAAATTGTGGAAATTAAAATGAGAATAGTCGAGAAAGTAATGCTAGCGCCTGTTCCTATCCATGCCCAAAGCACAATTCCTACGTAAGGAATAAAGAGTACTAGATCGAGAGGATCGGTATAAGAAAATAAACTATAAAATAATTCGTTGAGAGGATTGAGTAAATAGAAATCGAATGTCCCATCGACTACTTTCTGTCTGAAAATATAGATTCCACGCATAAATAACTGTGTGATAGAACTGATCAAGTTGAAGAGAGCTAAGATTAAGATAGCTTGCTCTAAGTTGTAACCAACTAGTAACTTGGCCTTATCGATTATGACCCAAATAAAAAGAAATGCAGTACCTAATCTAAATAATTTGCTAAAGATAAAGAGAATCGCTGCTCCTCTAGAATTGGCGATTTGTTGCTGAAATTGTTGAATGGTCAATTTTAACCAAACTTTCCAGTAAGCTCTTATTAAATAAGGTTTCATACTATCTTCCTTCTGCCTCATAAGAGCGAATGCCTCTCGACCAGATAAATTTGGCTGATAATCCCAAAATAATGACCCAGACTAAGCTTATGTAAATATGCGAGTTAGAAAGGATTGATTCTCCAAGATATGTTTTGAGGGGTACGAACAGCAGGTATGGGAACGGAGTCAAGTATAAGACTTTTTGCCATGTTTCTGGCAACATATCAAGGGGAAACATAGCCCCGGCTGCAAACTCCATGATAACCATGAGAAGAAACCTAGGCGCCCAAATATCTCTAGACCAAAAAGCAATTGAACCAAAAATTACATTAATGTAAAAGTAAATCAGAATCGCAAATATTAATGAACTGATAAAGAGAAGGATCGAAATTAAATCTGTCTGAATAAATACTGGTGGCTTAAAAATCAGCAAGATGAGAGGGATCTCAATAATAATAAAACTTAAGTTAAAGAGCTTGTCTGCCACATCTCTAATAAAAAAGAAATTAAACATGTTGATTGGCCTCATCAAGGGTATAGTTAGATTACCTGAATTGACCATCATGCCTAGATCAATTGTACGTGAACCCATAACTAGTGATCGTAAAACTGTCGTCCCAAATAGATAGGTCATAATGGCAGAAAAGGAATACCCATAAATT
>Ga0116204_1001980_pt1 | contig 11336 bp, 12 predicted proteins | sample LakKivwa52mmetaG_FD_94481 | JGI IMG/M metagenome (GOLD analysis project Ga0116204, IMG submission 94481) | Anoxic lake water microbial communities from Lake Kivu, Rwanda to study Microbial Dark Matter (Phase II) - Lake Kivu water 52m metaG | ecosystem: Environmental > Aquatic > Freshwater > Lake... | reverse complement strand
TATTTGGGAGTGAAACGAAATGTGCCTGATCGTAAGTGAAGGCACTAGTAAACGAGCAAATAGGAGGGGGGACGCAGATCCGCCCCTCCTATTCGTGATAAAAAATTAGGGTCTGCGGTTAAAAAGTAAGTTGTTCAGCAGACCCTAATTAGAGAATTCATTAACTCCTTTTTTAAAAGTATGCTTGCTCTAAAAACCGCAATAATCCACTTTGAAAAAGTATTTTAAGCAAGTTGGAGTAAATATTATTTAGGGTTATAGTTGTTAAAAAAAACTAAAATCAGGATAATTCCTGACATCATCACTCCTCCAGCAATAACTTGCTGTCGATGATTATGAAGGTGCCGAATCACTTGCAAGCTATCTTTTGGGGGAGTTTTTGCAGGATTTAAACTATCTGCTTTTAGCTTTGACTCACCGTATAACTGTGAATTATCTGTTTTTACACTCTGTTCCGAGGACAAAATCCCAGGGTTAGCCTCAGCAGTTGGAGAAGGCTGGACTGATTGTCTGGGAAACTCCAGAATAGCCTGGGAAGATACTCGCGTAGCCAGGAATGCCATCAGCAAAACAAAAAGGATTTTACCCAAGTGCTACCTGCAATTAGACAGAGACGGTTGATAATTTTTCAAGTAAGATCTGATTGACCTGACCAGGATCTGCCTTGCCCTGGGTAGCCTTCATGATCTGGCCCACAAAAAAACCCAAAACCTTATTTTTGCCCTCCCTGTATTGTGCCACTTGAACAGGATTAGCTTGGACTATGTCTTCAATAATTTTTTCCAGAGCCCCTGTGTCTTTTTGTGTTTTCCAACCCCTGCTTTCGACTAGAGATTGAGGATCTTCATTAGTGCCTTCCATGAGAGCAAAAACTTGTTTGGCAATACGACCGGTAATTTCTCCCTGCACAAGCATTTCCACGAGCTGGGCCAAATAACGAGGACTGATAGAGACACTTGCCCCATCTGGGCTTTCTTTGGCTAACCTGAGAATTTCACCCATAACCCAATTACAGGCCTGTTTGGCATTTGTAGTGTTTTTGCAAACTTCATCAAAATAATCAGCAATCCACTTTTGAGCAGTTAAGACGCCAGCCTCATATTCACCTAAGTGATATTCTTGTTTAAAACGAGAGAGACGGGCTTGGGGTAACTCGGGTAATTGGGCATTTAGATTGTTTATATACTCAGTGGTGACCTGAGTAAGAGGAAGCATATCTGGTTCAGGAAAATATCTGTAATCATGAGCCATTTCTTTGCTGCGCATCACAAAAGTTTTTCCCTGATTGGGATCCCAACGCTTGGTCACTTGTTCAATTTTACCCCCAGAGTTCAAAGTGAGCTCTTGCAAAGCCACCTCGGCTTCAATGGCCCGCTCCAGCTGAGAAAAGGAGTTCATATTTTTTATTTCAACACGAGTGCCCAGGGGATCATGAACACTGGCCCGCAGTGAAATATTCACATCACAGCGCAGGTTACCTTTTTCCATGTTGGCATCACTAATATCGAGATACTCAAGTATCTGCTTTAGCTTTTCGAGATAGGCCACAGCTTCAGCTGCAGAGCCAATATCAGGATGAGATACTATTTCAAGTAGGGGTGTACCACACCTATTCGCATCAAATAAACTATCAGAGGGAGTTTGATCATGTATCAGCTTCCCGGCATCTTCTTCCATATGTATACGCATGATACGGATTTTTTTTTCTTGATCACCCAGTTTGATATCCAAATATCCATCACGACAAATTGGATGATCATACTGCGGACTGTCTCCCTGTTGAGTAATCTGGTAGCCTTTGGGTAAATCGGGATAGAAATAATTTTTTCTTGTCCACATAGCCCTATTATTGATATTACAATTTGTTGCTAGCCCTAATTTAACAGCACTTTCGAGGGCCTTAGAATTAGGAACAGGAAGAACTCCCGGCATTCCCAAGCAAACCGGACATACAGAAGAGTTTGGTTCTTCACCAAAACTGACAGGGCAGGAGCAAAACAGTTTTGTATGGGTAGATAACTGCGCATGTACCTCAAGCCCTATGACAATATTCCAATGACTCATAAAATCTCCTTAAACCTGATCTGGGAATTCTGATAAAAATCTACAGTTAAGAAAAATAGTTATTACATTCCGGAGAATGTCGACTCTTGGTCCCCATTCTCTTCGTGTTCATTGGAACATGATTCCCAATAACGAGCTTCCCTGCCTCTATCACCTTGTTCAGCAGAGGGACGAAAGTGGTAAACCTCTTCGTAAACTTGGTTTAGACAACCCTATATCACCCACTCCCGAAATTTCTGAAGCTGTTCCACTTGGCCACACACAGGTCGCTAGAGTTTCTCAAACTCAATCTAGGGCTTCAGAATCTGTAGATACTCATGATGATGCTGAAATTTCTACCCTTGGGGATGATTCTATAAATCACAATAATTTAATCCAACCCACACATTTATCTAGTTCTTTCCACCCCCCCCTGCCTGGATCTAGCTCCTACCCACTCTACTTCCCTCCACCTTTTACCGATTTCAATCCAGCACTCAATGAGCTAGAGGTGGAAATTGGCAGTGGCAAGGGTAGTTTCTTGGTAAATTATGCTCTTAAGCACCCTGAGTTATTTTTATGTGGCCTTGAACAGGTACCCAGTATAGCCCAGTATGCCGCCCAGAGACTAGCAAAAAGAGAAGGCATCAATAAGGCCTTTTTAATTCAGGGCGAGGCACATCTCTTCCTTCGGGAATTTTTACCACCAAAATGTGTCAAAGCCTTTCATATGTACTTTCCAGATCCCTGGCCTAAAAAAAGGCATGCAAAAAGGCGGACCCTCAACTCGGCCTTTTTAGAAACCCTCATACACTCTGCAAAACCAGGAGCACTTTTTTATTGGGGTACAGATTTCCATCCCTACCACCTTGAAGCTCTCGAATGTTTTGAAAAAATGAATTTTCCTTGCCTTATTAAGGACGCAGAACCTACCGAGGGTATACAAACCAATTTTGAAAAGAAATACAGGCTCGAAGGCCGTCCTATATATAGAAGTGTTTTTCAGATTCCAAGTTAAATTGGCTTATATGAGTAGATAAGGGTCTCTTTTAAAAGAGCTTTTGCTCAGCAGACCCAAATAAAAAACCTCAACAGAACTTGACTGCTTAAGTGAATTTTGGCAAATAGCTTCTAAAAACTGGAATCTGATTTACCCAGATCCACAATAGGCCTCTCCCACCCAAAAAACCAGTAATTCCATAAACCCCAGCGTAAAGTACGGTATTGGTAATATGTAGCAGCGGCATTGCCTGTCAATTCACTTTTGCCCAGACCCAAACGACTCAAAAATTTACGCACAGGTAGGGCTATACTTCCAAATTTGTAAATATTGTAAGCATGAGGAAGTATTTCTTCGGTAAGATTTTCGTGGTGAAAGTTTTTAAGTCCAGCATTTTTTGCCCATATACATACTTGTGCTGGAGTACATAGATGGGGAACGGCCCATCCTGCTAAAAACTTTTGATATTCTTCTTCTTCATTCTGACTTCCCTGCCCTTCTTGGCGGAAACCATCCGCAATAAGCAGTTTACCTCCAGGTTTAAGCAATCCTGCCATTTGTTTAATCCAGGCTTCCTTGTCAAAGGCATGGTCAAAACTCTCAATGGCTATGATGATATCAAAATTTGATTTTTTAAAGGGTGCTTTATGAAAGTCTGCTACTATGAATCGACTTGCTAAATTTTGCTTTTGCGCTTTCTTGTAGGCATAGGTCATATGGGTATCTACTAAGCTTATACCCACACACCGGGATTGACATTTTTTATTAAGTATAAAGGAACCCCCTCCTAAACCACAGCCCGCATCTAAAACCAATTGGCCTGCCCCTACCTCTGCCACCTGAGCCATATACCAGACAAGATTTTCCATGGGATTTAAATCGCGCGGCTGATTTCGGGAAAAGCCATAGTGCATTTGTTGATGCCAGGCACTGCGGTAAAACAACAGATAATCCCAGGTGCTTTTTTTATAATATTTGGAGATGGATTGTGTGGTCAGTTTAGAAGACATGGCCTAAAAGTAGTATTCCCCGGACAATTTTATAGTCTAGAGAAACAGGGCCAGCTGAACTACTCAAGTTTTACAGGAGACTCTAACTTTTTTTAACTCCTAGAAGGGACAGTTTTAGCTCCCAGGCACCGGTACTCTCATGCCCAGTGTCCCGCCTGAAGCGGGCAAAAAGGCGGATCTCGTCTATTTCCGCTTGCGATGAAAAGCAGAACAAAGGTTCCAAGGCTTAATCCTGTGGCGACATTTTAGACAGCACTTAACCTGGCTGTAAAATACTCTTTTTTGAATTAGATCTTGAGTAAGACCTTGGGCATTACTTTTGTTTGTTACTTGCCAAACTCAGCTTTAAAATAGGTTACCGCCTGAATTATTTTTTCTGATTTTGGGGCACGCGCTTTCCCTGAAAGCCACCTTGAAGGTTGTATTCCTTGTACATTTTTTCGCCTGGAATAGAGATGACGGGTGAATTTTCTTTCAGCTGTATACGAGTTTTAGAAACCCCTTTTTTTTGATTATTTAAGCTGACTGGGGTAACTTTTCCTTTTAATCCACCTATGAAAACAGAAGTGTGGGTAGGAAAGGTCATTTGCACGGTAGACGAAAAGTCACCCACATCATCATAGGCAAAGGCATAGGTATATCCCCGATAACTGATTTTGTTTTGGTGGAAAAAGCGAACATACTCATTATGCGGATTCTTTTTATAAAACCTGGTGGAGTCATGATTTTTTTGCACAATTTCAGAACCTAATTCGACATCAATAGCATGGCGGTTCAGGGCTGCGCAAATTTGCGCTTGCACCTGTAAATCACGTGAGCCCGCTGGCCCAGATTGAGGTGTGCTGGCTAAAAACCCTTTGCCCTCAATCACATCTTGCGTGGTGGGAACTCCATATATATGCCCAACTTGTGAAGGATCAAGGATACTTGAAAAAGAAAATTTATCTCCGTTAACTCTGCCTTTATAGGTTCCAATATCACCAAAATTTATAAGCAAATCTCTGCTGCGGTAAGTATTCCAAACTTCCTTTATATAACTATCAAAAAAGTTTTGAGAGACGCCTCCCGCTTTAAATGCTGGTATTTTAGAGGGTTGTTCAATAATGGGCTCCTTATCCAAAGAATGGGTTTTAACAATCTTACAAGCCTTGAAGGGAGTACTGACCGCAGGTTCCCAGAGATTTAATATTTCTTGATGCCCTAAAATTTCCCCCGCATGCTTGACGGTGTCATTTAGCGAGGACTTAGACAAAAGTGCGGTATAAGTGCTTAGATAATCAGATCCGTTAATTCCCCCACTATTGGTAAAGCCACGAACATCCAGTCCCATAGGATATTGATAAGAATCAACTCTGCTCGTATTGATAAATAAGCCTGAAGCTCCTAGCCAGCTGAGTTCCACTATTTCCCACCGCACCCCATCTGAAGGATCATTGGGATTATTAAGATCTGCACCAGCATAACCCCCATCGGGGAATATATAGAGATACATGGGTGATTTAAAAGAAATAAAAATACGAGTTGCCGAGATTCCGTAGGGAATTTGAATGGTTTTTTGGGGTATCTGGCTCAACTTGGTAAATATAGGTCCGTACTTTTTACCACCACCTGGTGCGGAGGCCCATGCCGGGCCAAGCAAGGTGTTTTCTGTTCCTGCCATGGGCTTAAGTACGCTCTGGCTCATATCCATCCAGACACCATTCATTCCAGTAAATTGTCCAATGAGTGCAATGTATATGTCATCATCAGTATAGGTTCCCTCTGTATTATTAACAAAAACCAAAGGTATCTTTTGAGCCTTAATCAGGGAGGGGAAAAAAATACAAATAAGGGCAAGCAAACTCTTACCCAAACACTGGCCGAAAAAATTTTTATTTATATACTTTGCCTGAGAATACCACGCAAAAAAACCAGATTTTTTTTCCATGAAGCAACCTTAGAAGAAGTTATAATTCACTTTCCCAGATTATATAATACTCCTAAGTCATCCAGAAAACACAGGATTTTTAATAAAACGGAAGGGATCCCTTTCGATTTATATCTCTTTCTACCTAAAGTTCATTCACACGAGGTGATTATTTAGAAGAGTGATTTGATTTTTAAACTTAGCCAGGATTTTGTTTTAAGAGGTTTTCGTTTTTGGTTTCTTAATTTTACCGGTAAGACATTTTTATGCCAGTCTACCCAGTCTTTATACCAGGGATAAAGCTTTTCAGCCTTTTTAAATTCGGGAGTATGAATGAACCTTCTACCCTCAGCTATTTTTGGAGGAATAACAATATGGAGGCACTCATGATATACCACACCTCCTAAAATCTCTTTTGTCATATCGGGTTGGTCATATCCACGGGAGATACATATAAGGTCATACAATTTTCCCTTCTCATCTTTTCTTTGCGTATGGTAAGAAGTTCCACTCCAACCCCGAGTCCATGTCAATTGGGCCTCAAGCTTACTATTGAAAAACATTTCATTTATCCAACTGAAAACAGGGGTTAAATCTTGGTGATTTCCCCTAGGCTTATAGCGGTTTTTACGAATGCGCGCTGATTGGGCCTGTTTAAGATTAAAAAGACGCCATTCTTCCTCGAGGTGTTTTTTATCGATTGCTAAATGGGGACTTCGTAAGTACCCAAAAATTATACTCTCCCATTGTTTGAGTAGAAGCTTGTTTTTAGCCCTGCGTTTATTTTGGGATAAGGTGACCCATTGCATAAGTGCATTATCAATTTCAGAGGGAGCAAAACGAAAGATAAGGGGAAGTTCCACATGGGCCTGCCCCCCTTTCCAGGTTACTAGCCAAGATCCTTTTCTACGCGGGTTATAACAGAGTTGGATCTGGGGTTCAGATTCAAACAAATTGAGTTGATGCCACATGGGCTAATCAGGAAAGAAGCTGTCGAGTCGATTTTAACTCGGCAATGATTTGTTTTAAGAGACTGTTTTTAGCCTGCACTATCTGCGACCAGGCTTCTCTTTCTGGTACAGTAAGATCTGAAAAAATAGGGCTAGAATTTGATAAAGCATACTGCCTTTCAGAAGAATAATCTGGTTCTTGACCGGATAATAAAAATAGAGGTGAGGTTTGTGGAGTTCCTGAAACTTTAAGGTCACCTAGTACCGTGTGATCAGTCCTGTTAAAATCATCCTTTTGAGGAGGAGGATCAGCAATATCTTTTTTTCTTTTTCGTCCCCGAGCTACGACAGGTTCGGGATGAAGGATACTGGTGTAATCGGGTGCACCTGTCTGAAAACCATTCCCCTCAGAAGTAGAGCCATCAACCTGTGCAGAGGCTGTGGTATATAGAGGGGCCACTGGCATAATTGCCGAAAGCAAATCTACCTGACCCTCAACTTCACGGTAACCTGCATCTTGTAATTTTTTCCGGGCCCCCGCTACTGTATACTGTTCATTATGTAACAAGTGCTTGATGTACTTGATTGTAGTGATATCTTTTTCACGGAATTGACGGTTTCCAGCCCGATTTTTTTTGGGTCTCAGTTTGGGAAACTCTTGTTCCCAATAACGCAAAACATGTTGCTCAAGTCCCGTCATGCGGGCCACCTCAGAAATCGAATAATAAGCTTTTTTTTTCAGAGGCGCAGTCAAGGTTGTGAAGCTCCCTCCTGGGCTTGCTCCGCCTGACTTTCTATATCCTTGAGGTTTGTAGCAGAAGCCTGGCGTCCAAATTTATGTTCTGTTCCTTGTAGAATCTTAACGATATTGCTCCGGTGGCGCCAAATTACAAAGCCACCTATGATGAGACCACTTAGAAAAAGGGCCCAACTGCCTTTTCCCAAAAAAAGTTGCACACCCAACCCTAAGGGCAAGGCTATAGCAGCTAAAATAGAAGCCAAGCTGACTAGGCCAGTCATCTTAACTATGCCCGCCCAAAATAGAAAGCAAAAAAGAGCCGTATAGGGCGTGAGTATAGAATAGACACCCAGTGCAGTTAATACACCCTTCCCTCCACGAAATGAGGCAAAACATGTATAAGAGTGTCCCAAAATGGCTACTAGACCGCAGATCATCCCACTGTGCAAACTATCTAGGCCCCATAAGAGGCCTACCTGACCCAAAAGAACTGCCAACATCCCTTTTCCCAGATCAACCAATGCAACGGGTATAGCCGATACCAGACCAAACACCCTGTAAACATTGGTTAATCCAGCGTTTCCACTACCCAAATTGCGGATATCTTGACCATGGCGAATTTTACAAACCCAAACCGCTGTGGGTAGGGACCCCAAAAAGTAAGCACCTAAAAGTATTAAGAGAGACTGCATGATTATAAAGTGGATTTTTGTGAGTCTTGACGCAACTCTACTGATGATAAAAGTCGATTTTTCATCAGCTCCAATTCTTCATCGGTTCTGAGTTTGAGATCTGAGCGCAAGAAAAGTTTAAGTGGAACACCCCGCAAATCAAAGCGCAGGTGGGCTTCCTTGTGCCAGTATTTGAGGTAAGAACTGGTTAGAAATTCTTCTTTTTCAACTTCAAGAGCTAAACCCACCGGGCCGACTAAAATTTGACAACAGCGTAAAACTTTTGCCTGCCCTTTACTTGTGGCTGGAGGGGCTTTTTTAGCTAGGGTCTCTTTAAAAAATTCAACCACCTGTTCCCGGCCCAAAATCTGGTACATGCGGGAATAGACCTGTAAAACAGCATCAAGAACACGACTTGCCCTTTTCCCTGTAAGAGCAGAAATAGAGGTGATGGGCAAAGTTTGGGTAATGGTATACCTGCGATGGATTTCTTTAACATATTGATCGAATAGCTTATCATCGGCCCCAACCAGGTCCCACTTATTTAATACGATAACCAATCCTTTACCCATATTTTGGACTAATTCCAAAATTTGAAAATCTTGGAGTCCAAAACCTGCCTCTGCATCAACTAGTAGCAAGCAAATGTCAGCTCTGCTGATCGCCTCAATGGTGCGCATATTGGCATAATACTCTACATCATCGTTTACCCTGGCTTTTTTGCGTAATCCAGCAGTATCGATAATATTAAAGGGATGTCCCTGGTAGTTAAAGGGTACATCAATTGCATCTCGAGTGGTTCCTGCAATTGGAGAAACAACTAATCGTTCTTCGCCTACAAGATGATTAACCAGTGTGCTTTTACCAGCATTGGGCCTCCCTAGTATAGCAAGCTGTACCCCGGAAGATGCTTCATCCCGGCTTTGCCGAGGTATAGAAGAAACAATGCTTTCAAGCACTTCAGAAACTCCCATACCAGAGAGCGCAGACACTGCAATAGGCTCACCCAGACCCAGGGACCAGAATTCAGGAATGGTAAATGATGTTTCTACCTTTTCAGCCTTATTTGCCAATAAGAAAACTTTTTTACCGGATTTTATAACAATTTGGGCAAAATCGAGATCCCATTGGGTTAAGGGTGAACGAGCATCGACCATAAAAAGTACCACTTCGCTCATTTGGATGGCACGCAAGATTTGTTCGTTAACCTTTTTACTGATAATTTCATCACCGCGAGGAATAAAACCACCTGTATCCATAAGCTGAAAGGGCACATGGTTCCAAAGAGTGACCCTGATTAAAAGATCTCGGGTAACACCTTCCCTATCGGCTACAACTGCAATTTTACTGCCAATAATTCGATTAAATAAACTGGATTTGCCAACATTGGGCCGGCCGACGATACTTACAAGAGGATATGCCATAGACAACAAAGGTAATTAAAATATCCCCTATGCCTTCATTTGCCAAACTAGACCCCAAAGAATGTTAATAGTCGGGCCAGCAGAACTCCCTGTTTTTTCTCTCTAACACCCCTTACCCTCCGCTTAAGTCAGACTAGAAGAGGGCCATGTACTTAACTTGTGCATCTTATTCCCAGATGTCGGTAGAGTTAATCCCAACACATAAACTGGCTGTCTAAGGGTAAACTCAGTTTTTGAATCCTGTTTCATAACTTTTAAAAGAAGCTTTTAGTTAGGGTCTGCTGTATAAAGCCCAAAATGAGAAGCGCTTGAAGGGACTTCAAGCGCATTGGAAGGTAAACCCAGCTCGCGCAAGCGCGAGTGACCTCAATCAATCTGATTGAGTCTTCACTATTTTGTGGTTAGATTGCGGCCTCTGCAAAAGGAAGGTGTTTTGTATTTAGATTTGATAGTTTTAAGGATGAGTACTTAGAATAAAGGTTTTCGCAATCGATTCTTATTTGCACCTAGATTGATTTGCTACGACTTTTCAAAAAAACACCTAATTCTTCAACCGAGATTTTATGTGCCAATAAATTCAAGACTAAATCAGCGAGTTCAACATCAAAAAACTCTTCAATTTCATAACCGTTAATATAGAGAAAAGTCAAACCTGAGGCTAAGGCTGTTCTTTTGTTCCCATCGATAAACGGATGATTAAAAGCAATCGAGTTTATATAAGTCGCGGCCATTTGAAATTATCCATTAGGAATTCACCACCAAATGAAGCTTGCGGTGCACCTACTGCGGATTCTAGGGCAGCCAAATCTCGTACACCCTCTGATCCACCAGCTTCTACTATTTCCATATCATGGATGTCCAAAACCTCTACAACAGTTAAAAAGCGAGGTTCATTATTCATTGAGCAAGTTTATCTAACGACTTACGATGTTTCTGAGCAACTTTTTTATAGGCTGCTTTTGCAGAAAGAGGTCTTAAAAATAGGCCATTTTTCTCATGAGTGACTTCAAAAGCCGAGTTTTCTTCGATCTGTAGAAGATCAAGGATCGGTTTGTCTATCACGATACCACGGCTGTTACCGATTCTTTGTAAGTGCTTAATCACCGCATACCTCCATAGTACGGACTATGTTCTTACATAGAATTTAGCATAAACAATTAGAAATGACAACCGACTGATAAATAGAAGCCACAAACAACCATTCAAATAAGGAAAATTATTTCAAAACTTGAGTCAAACTAACGCACAAAATGAGTTGCGACTGAAGACACTTCAGTCGCCCCGAAGAACATTCCCTTTTGCGCGAAGCGCAAGTCAATAACTCTGAAAGAGTCAACTCTATTTTGTGGTTAGGCTGTTACCATACATGATTAAGTCCCATAGACCATAAATAGTCTATATCAGTTGATATATTTGTACCGTTGTTGTCTGTATAATATTCTTTAAAAAGAGAAAATTGACCATAAAGCATATATTTTGATGATAAACCATAGTGAAAGCCTATGGGAATTTTTGGGGTGACCAAATGGTTGGATCTTTTAGTATTATCATATTTGAAATTTTCTTTAATTGAAGAAAGCGTAAAACCTGTAT
>Ga0116204_1001979_pt1 | contig 11339 bp, 10 predicted proteins | sample LakKivwa52mmetaG_FD_94481 | JGI IMG/M metagenome (GOLD analysis project Ga0116204, IMG submission 94481) | Anoxic lake water microbial communities from Lake Kivu, Rwanda to study Microbial Dark Matter (Phase II) - Lake Kivu water 52m metaG | ecosystem: Environmental > Aquatic > Freshwater > Lake... | reverse complement strand
TTGCCTGGAATACTTTAATGATGTTTTCATTTTTTGTCATTGTTTTATTCTCTTTTCTTAAGGGTTTAATTTTTTATGCCCTTAATTGAGGGGTATTTTATCGTGACAGTATCAAGCCCATTTTACACTTGTTTTCAATAGGTATTATATACACTCGTTATTCATAACCAATTTTATGATTGATAACGAGGTTTAACCATTTATTGATAAACCGTTATTTTATGGGTTATCACTATTCAATTATCAAAGACTTGCTACAACCTCTTTCATTGCTTCCATTCTATCAAATCACCTGAAGTAATGCAACCATTTTATAGATTATGTGAGATTGTGTGAAAAATCACATAATTTCATTTTATGCTTGACTTTATTTATTGAATGTGCATACCCATTTTTAATGGTCTTTTATATAGTGGTCTATGTCTTTATATGTATATTATAATAAAAACGCCTATAAACGCTTATAAACGGCCTTAAAATCGATTTTATAACGTCATCGGGCTTCCTTTATGTGAGCGTGTAACGTCTCTTATTCTTTTATGGTCTTTTCTTTTATGGTCTTTTTCTTTTTTATAATCATTCTATATATATATATTGTTTTTTTTATCCTGTTTTCAATAATTATGTTGTTATTTTCTCATTTAATAGAACACATACACATAGTTTATTATTTACATATTATAAAGCAGTATAGTATATATAAACATTCTATATTATAAGTCTTTTATATCTATTGTCTATATATTATATATAAGAAAAAAAGACCATGCTTTTGGGTATAGTAAAAACGTGATTTCACGTGTAACACATTTTTATTGATTGAGCCTTATTACATATCACAAAAAGATAAAAAGCCTTTAAAAACGATTTTAGAGGGGTTTTATGCGTGCTATGTATTGCATAGTATTGAAACGGCTTCTTTTTTGATGGTTTCATGCTCGTTTATAGTGTATGTCATACAGTATCATTCATTACATGGTATCATTCAGTGCATAGTGTTATTGATTGCAAGGTATCACATCGTAGCGTGTATCATTCAATATATATGAAAGTCTTTCATGCAATAGTTTTATTTATATTCATTATAAGATGGCACTTTCAAGGCGTGAGCGCTAACGCTTGGCAGTCCTTGAGGCCGAGTGCTTGGCAGTCTTTGGTGTCGAGTGCCAGACGTATCCCGGCAGGGTCTGGAGGCGTTGCTGGCAAGGGGACGGGTGGGGGATAACTTCCCACGCATACACACACACACGAGGCTTTCGGTTTGCAATAAATATCTAACACTTTGCTACACGCATTGGTAAGTCCTACAAGGCATTTTTATTTAGAAAACGAACGTGGTGTCGTGTTTGGGTATAAAACGTGTCGTAGGCTTTGATTTGCGTTAGAGGTGTGACTACAAAATTGCGACGTTTCCGACGTTTTTTTGCAATCTAAAAGGTAGATAGCAATTTGCACCGAATAATTTTGAAATAAAACATCGAGTGGTGCGAAAACATATAAGTCCATAATGCTTGACAAACCGTAGCGAATGTGGTAGAATGAAATTGATGTAAAAGTTAGAATAAAATTGAGGTGATTGTTGTGCGTAGTTTACAAAAGCGTTTACAAAATAGTTCTAAAGTTGTTTACGATTTTTGTTGTGGCGTGTGTGGTGGCAATCATTTTAGATATGAGCAAGAAGTTAGGTTAGGAACCTTCCCATTTTATGGTTATACGTGTCTTGGTTGTGGTGAACTTTTGTTCATGGATAAAAGTGCTTGTTATGATATTCTAAATGATTTCCCCTACAAAAAAGCAGTAAATAGGACAAGCGAAAACATTTTAGGACATAAGTTACACATAAAACTTGACAAGCCTAAAAATGTGTGGTAGTATATAGATACGACATATCGAGTTTTTCTTTTTTTTCGGTTTTTTTCTTTTTGAAATGTTTGATTAAGTTCTAAAACTTAAAGAGGTAATCGATAAATGCGATACGATAAAAACAAGATAGAACAGAAGAAATTAAAAAAGTTATATAGGTCGTCAAACAGATATTATAGTGGGGTTTCATTTCAAGGTGGAAGATATAAACGTGAGCATGACAAACCAGATGACTTTGCAACCTACATGAAAAAATATAACAATAGACGTTTGCGACAATTTCATGGCGAATTAAATGACGGTAATCATTATCGTAAAGTTAATGAACATTGGTGGATTATATTATGACAACGAGTGTAGGCTCGTTAAAAAGTCGTCATTCATTTGGCGATTTTTTCATTATAGAACATAAAACTTGACAAAATAAATTGAACATGATACAATTAAGGTGTAGATGGGGAGGAATACCTCCTAACCTCCCTTTTTACACCATAAAACCCCCCTTTCTCACAAAGTAAATAACGTTTAATCGAGCCCATAAGGCTTTTTTTTATTTATGGTGGTTTAATTTTACTAAACTTTACGCTATAATATAATTTGGAAGCATTTTACACGTTTTCTAACACTTTTTAAGGCTTTTTTTACACGTTTTCCAACTTTTCAACATATTTTCACATAAAACTTGACAAATAAAAGACTTTATGCTATAATCAAGGTAACGTTAGAGGGGGTAAGTTCATGGAAGTTAATAAGCAACGTAACGTTGAACCTTTAGAAGAACTTGATAATGACACTTACTTTCAAGCACTAAAGGAAAAGAAATTGGATACATACGAAAATGAGATAGCACTTGTTGGAGAAACGTTGATGATACCAAAAGAAATCATCGAATTACCTATCCAAGCACAAACCGTGTTATCTTTTTACAATGATAAGGATTACATCAACAAGGAAACAGGCAACAAAACCTATAATAATATCGTCGAAAGTTATATTGCAAGTATCGAGGAAAGTTCTTGGGTTGAGGACATATTCCAAAAGTTTCCTGTGTATGATAAAGATGGTAATGAAACGGGCTATCGAACGATGGTTGCACCAGAAAAGAAAAAAGAATACACCATTTTGAAGTCCAAAGCAATTAGTTATTGGAATAAAAACGAACTTAACCAAGTAGTTGATATTTACAAACAACTCATGCTTGGTGGTCGCAAACGTGAAGATATGCTTAAAGACGCTATTGTTGATGACGCATTGTTCCACCCTGACGAAAATTATCGTTTGAAATCAAGAGGTCAAGCAATTAAAGTTATGGGAATGGATAAAAACGTTGTTATGCAAGGCATGGACGTTTGGCTAAAAGGTGGAGGCAAAGAGTTTGGCTCACACATGGCTAAAGCGTTTGGTATTGCAAGTGCCGATTTAAGCAAATATATCGAAGGTGAGCAAGATGAATAGTTTGCCACTTGATAAAGAATTAAGTAAGATTTACAAAGATACCGTAGATAAAGACCACAAAGGAATAGTGGACCGAATACTTTCACTTAAAGAAGGTGAGGAAATGAGCGATACCGTTCGTCCTCGACCGACTTATAGTGATGGTTCGATAGACCACATGATGTTTCCAATACAGCCTAAAGCAAAAGAACTTACCGAACGTATGCTAAAAGGTCATGGCTATATTTACTTTTTAGAAGGTGGTGCACGTGGTGGTAAGGACGTGTTTGCCTTGCTTGCGTGGACGATTTATTTAATGACTACACCACACAAGACGCACCTTGCGTTAGGAAAGTCTTTAGAACACGCCTTGCTTACAATTTTACATAGTGGTGGTTTCGGTTTGTATTACACCATTCCAAACGGAATATTTGTAAGAAATAGTGACAGTGGTGCTCAACGTGGCATTTACAAGTTCAAAGATATGTTTGGTGTTGAAAAAGAGATATTGTTTTATGGAAATGACAAAAAAGCCGATGGTGAAAAGTATCAAGGTTTCACGATTGGTTCGACTTACATAAACGAAGCATTGACACAACACATTGATGGTATCAACCAAGCAAGACAACGTATGGCTTCCACGCATAACCACGTGATGATAATGACGGCTAACCCAAAAGGTCAAGCACACCCATTTTATACTAATTTTGAAAAAGACAAGTTGATGGACGAAGAAGAAGTTCAGTTGATGGAATACATTCGTGACCGTTATAAAATGGACTTTGAAGTCCGTGAAAATGCAATACTTAAAGAAGCCGAAGTTGATAAGTTTCAATTTGTCAAACGTTTTTGCGAGATGAAATCGGTTCCAAGTGCCAAGTATTTGAAGCAAGAGGACGCAATGTCTTTGCGACTTGGTTTGCGTGATATTGATTTTCACTACGATAAAATGATTGCAGACATTCCTATCCAAAATTTTTACACTAAACTTGATAAAGACCACGTATTATACGGTCGTAGTATGCGTAAGGTGATACATTACGATAGGGGTGGTAAGAACCCTAATAACGTAATCAATGCTTACGACTATAATTATTATCATTTTACCGTAGATGATAATTTAGGGCTAACGGAAATGCAAAGAAACGAATACAAGAAAGAGTTTAAGAAAGGCTCGGCATTGTATTTGCAAAAAACGATGGGCGTTCGCAAGACTGCCGAAAAGGCTGTTTATAAAGAGTTTAGTTATAAAAATGTTTTAGATGAAATAGATATTTCAATTTTTGACAATTCTCAACAAACCATTCGTGTCTTGGGCATAGACCCTGGGTTTAACCACGAAACAGGTATGTTAGATTGCGAAATAGATTTACGAAGTGGAACAGTTTTTGTCCTTCAAGAACGATTGATTGACTACAAGAACCAAGACGCAACGATTGAAGATATTGAACGTGAGTTTTGGCAAATGATTAGAAGCCGAAAGAACCGTAGATACGATATGTTAATTATCGACCCTTCACACGTTGCGACAATCAACCACTTTATGAACAGGGGAATTGAGGTTACGCCTGCTAACAACTCAAGTTTGCAAGTTAGAAACAAAGAGAAAACAACAGCGAACCTAAACCAACAGCGTGACCTCATGGGTATTGACTTGCTTAAATATGGTTTTGACATCAAAAAAATTATGATACACCCAGATTGTATCAACTTGATAAACCAAATTGAGAGCAACGAGTTTGAATACAATGAAGATACGGGCAAGATTAAGATTAAAAAGATAAACGACGACGTGTTAGACGTGTTGCGATACATTGTAAATACGGCGTTAGGTGGAACACAATATTGGCAAAATGAAGGTGGTGAAACAGATGGCGAAGAAACCAATCCCTTATCGTTCATTCAAGGAAATGCAGGAACGCAAAAAGAAGAATGGAACTTGGATAGAGCACTCGACCAAGCCCAAAGAGAACTTAATGCAATCGGAGGCGACGCAATTTTCGGACAAGACGATGACCGAAGCCGATGGATTTCCGAATACGATGGGTTATTCGACAATACAAAGTGGAGGTTTTGATAGACTTTCACTTATTCAAGAAGCACTTGCTTACGTTTTCTTGAGTGATGAAGAACAAAAACAACTATCTGAAAACAAAGATAAGGCAATAAAAGCAGGTTCATTCTTCGACGCTGTTAATAACCCTTTGCAATCATTTGGTAGTGGAACAGGTGACCTAACCTACAACGGTTTAGGTGTAAAAAGTAATAGAACAATTTCGTGGCAAATACCAAAACTTGATAGTATCATGCGTGATGTTCCATATTTTGACAAAGCGTCAAGTTGGAAGGCAACACGAGCGTTAATCAACGGTATAGACCTAAACTCAATAGATAAAAAGACCGAAGATTTAACAGTCGTAAAGCGTGACTTAAACGGTTTATTTGGTGCGTTGCACTCTATTGTAAAATGGGGAGATTACTACGGTGGTTCAGCAGGTCTTATTGTGTGTAGTGATACGCATGATGAAAAAGACTACATGGCACCACTTATAATCAGCAAAATGTCAAAAGGAACTTTCAAAGGTATTAAACCCCTATCTCGATTATACCAAATCCAACCCGATTTGTCAAGTGGTTTGGTAACGAAAGTTGGCGAAGAATACGGCATTTATAGTGCTGACGAAATTGGGCAACCACTTTATTACCGTGTCAATTTGAGTGGTGATATGGAAGCAAAAGAAAAATACTTCCGTGTTCACCGTTCGAGATTATTGCTTTATAGTTCTATTGAATTGACTTGGGTTGAAAAACGTATTGAAATGTATTTTGGACCAAGTTTATTGGAACGTGCGTATAGCGACTTTGCGAGATATGAGAGTATGCTTGCACAAGTAAATAAGTTAGCACAACGTTCTAATATTCCTGTATTAAATATTTCAAACTTACCACAAGCAAGTTTGAACGGACAACGCTTTGCCGAGTTCGTGACTTCAAGAATTAAAGGTATCAATTTTAGTGCGTCGGCGGGGAACCTAATCGTTCTCGGTGATAAAGACAAAGAAGTCTTTGATTACAAGACGGCAGACTTTCAACAGATACCAGAGATTTTATCGCATTACCAAAGAAACCTTGCTGGAACTTTGGAAGCACCGACAAGCGAACTTTTTAACACGGAGGTTGAAGATGACGCAAATCGGCATTTACCAAAGGTCAAGGAAATACAGGAACGTATCATTCGTGTATGGTTCAATAAGTTAATTCCGATTATATACAAAAATCGGTTTAACAAAAACATGAAAGATTACGGTTTCAAGTTTAAGTCGTTAGAAATGCCTACCGACAAAGAAAAAGCCGAAATGCTTAAATTGGTTGTGGAAATGATTGACACGCTTTACAACGACAACGTTGTAGATGTCGAAAGTATCCACCACATGATTATTGCTTCACAGGACAACGTAAGTGATATGTTTAACGAAATCACCGAAGTTTACCGTAATTATGTGAAATCAAAGAGTGATAGTGGTGAACCAATGAATAAGAAATCGGTAGATATTGAAATCGCAATAGCATTGAACCATTTACAGGGTCAGGGCGATGGTGGGAATAATAACCAATCGCATAAAGTCGAAAGTGCACAGGCTGGAAAAGACAAAGGTGGCGACCCTGCTTCAACGAAGAAACCGACTGTAAAAGTCCCGATTGTAAGAGGTAAGGAATAATGAGGTGAGTAAATGGACGAATTATTAAAAGTGTTCATTGATGGCAAAGGCACCTTTTACCAAAGGGTTCAACTGTCCGACAATATTGAGAAAGAAGCCGAAACAGGCTATCTATATTGCAAAAATGCAATTCTCGGACACGTTGGTGAACAAGCGTATAACGGTTTTGAAATCGGTCTAACCGACCAAAAAGTCGTTTATATTAAGCGTGAACCACAAGATGTATTTGACGAAGCGAGTTTACAAAGTATCAAAGGAAAACCCGTCACGTTAGGACACCCTGACGTTATGGTTAATTCCAAGAACTTCAAAGACCACGTAGTTGGGTTCATTGATGAGGTTTGGCGTGATGGAGATAACCTTGTTGGTGTCATTGTCATTCAAGATGAGCAAGCGATTGAAAAAGTAGAAAAGGGCGAATTAAAAGATTTATCATTAGGCTATACAGCACGTTTGATTAAAGACGAGGACGGCAAGTTCAAGCAAACCGAAATTGTTGTTAATCATCTTGCTATCGTAGCCGAAGGTCGTGCAAAGAACGCACGTATCATGGACGAAAAAACCGTTGATGATAAAAAAGTTCCAAAAGAAGAAACAACCGAGCAAATCTCGGAGGTTGATAAGAAAGAGGTTGAGAAACGCATGAAAACATTTATTGATTTTATGAATGAGTTCAAGCAAATCAACGCTATGCCAAAGTCCGAGTTTCGTGATAAGGCATTTGAAGCACTTAACATTGAATGTAAAGAAACACTCAAAGTTGAACTTCCTGCGTTAGATGTGGTTGAAATCAAAGATAGTGCGATTGAAAAATCCGTAGGCTTCAAGGATAGCACAGAACAAGAAGAAGTCAAGAAAGAAAAAGTTATTCAAATCCACGCAAAGGACGAAGATAGATATTTCCAAAATCTATATCGTTCAATGGATAAGGTTGAAAACGCAAGAAAATACGCAAGCATGACATACCATGATGTCATCGATATGTTAGAAGGGAAAAGATAAATATGGCAAAGTTTAATTATGCAAGTGGTCTCCCACGTGTATTAAAGCAGAAAGGTTATCTCCCAGGTCAAATCACAAGAGCATTTGGCCCAAGATACATTTCCGCAGGTTTCCTTGACAGTGCTACCGATAGCACAGTTGAGTTTGGTGAGTTCGTTGAAATCAACGCAGGCGACACATACGCACGTGAAGTGCTTCCTGTTACATCGGCAACTGCTACTGGTGAACTTGGTGTTGTTGTTCGTGATGTTGTTGGTGCAGGTTCTGGCGACGGCATTGTTACAGGTCCAAAAGAACACGTTGCAATTTCATTGTTTTTAGGAACACCCGGTCAAAAAGGTGCAATCGTTGCTATTCTTGGTAACGGTGCTACATCACCTGCCGTTGGTGGTGCAGTTTATGTTGGAACAGGTGCTTCCACTAATACGGTTGCAGGTCTTGCTTACACAACTAACGTGAACTCCGAATGTATTACTGCTACAAATTGGTCGTTTGCAAGCACCAAGTTTGCACCACTCGTTGATGAAACTACTACACGTGTTGTTTACGCCGTAGAAGTTCAGTATGCGGGTTAAGAGAGGTAGATGAAGATGAGATATATTGATAACAAATATGTAGATTTTAGAGATGTTGAAACCATCGCAAGAGGTCAAAACAAATCTATTCGTCAGGCTTTCATTGAAATGGAAGCAAACAAAGAAATCCTTAATCGTGGTAAATCAGACCTTATTAAGGACTATACAAAGAATACGCAATTCTTCCATGACAGCAAGTTCTTTGCTGATAGCGAAGCGTTGCAATTCCCTATTGACGCTTTCCAAATCCTTGACCTTACTATCAACCTTCCGTTGAACAAGTATTGGGCACAGGAACTTGTTCCAATTAGATACGGTGGTGGTGCTGTTGAAAGTTTCGCTTTCTTCCGTAACAATATCGCTTTAGCAAACGGTCGTCTTGCTGGTGGTAACACCAACGAAGTTCCACTTGTTAGCGTATCGGCTGAAAAGAAAGTCGTTCCAATCTATGCAATCAAGTTAGGTATCTTACTTGGTAACGTTGATTTAATGAAGGCACAGACTATCAATTTTGATATTCTTGAAAGACACGAAAGTGCTTTGAGAACTTCTTATTGGAGAGAAATCGAATACTTGGCGTTTGAAGGTAACGTTGGCATTGGCGACATCACCACTTCAACATCAAACTTCTTCCCAGGTCTTTTGAATATCCCTGTTTCAGGTGCTGGTATTTACTACAACGCATTGACTACTGAACAGTGGTCTGCACACGACGTTTCCGAATGGACTAACACACTTGTTGGTGCTGTTGCTTCCATGAAACGTAACGTTCGTTTTGACCGTGATTATTTCCCAAACACCATCGCAATCGGACCAGACGTTTGGACGCTCTTGCAAGCACCTGCTACACTTGGTAGTGGTGCCGTTGGCATTGCACAATCCATTATGGAATATGTTCAAAAAGAAATCAACAAGCGTTTGCAAGTTGAAGTTACTTTCGTAGAACTCCCATATCTCCAGACAGGTGCTGTCGCTACTCACGGTTTCCCAATTCTTGCCGACGGTGCTAACAACACAGGTCGTATCGTAATCTATCGCAAGGACGAAAAAGTATTCAAGTTGCCAATCACAATGGCACTTACAGGTGGTGCAATGGCTTATTCACCAACCGAAGATGGATACCGTAAGACTTTCGTTGGTTTCGCAGGTCCATTGGCTATTGTCTATCCAGAAAGTATTGGATATATTGACAACAAGTCAGCCTAACATTTAACATTCAATGAGGCGTAGCGATACGCCTCCTCTTGATATAAGTATGAATACATTTGTATTATATTTATAGATAGAGCATTTTAGAAAGAGGTGCGTTATATGAGTTTTATTCCTATGGAAAGCAACCCCTACGTCACTTGGGGCAATTCCATGAACGAAATGTTTTTGGACTTACTAAACCCATTTGGATATTTTCAGAACCTCGCTGTTCAAGTCGTTTCACCACTAATTCCAAGTTATAGCGAACCACTATCCGACCAACCAGATTATGAATTGTCGGACTTTTTGGTATGGGGTAAACCCTTTGAAGAATACCTAAACGACGGTGAGGATAGTTTTTTATACCCTTTATACTACGCATTAACCGAACTTGCAAAGATTAGAGTTCGTTGGGAATTGGTTGGGCACGAACGCATTTGGAAACAATTAGTTTCGCTTTACGCTTGTCATTATCTTGAATTGCATTTACAAATCTTAAAAGATGAAGCAAACCGTTTAAGTCTTAACCCATACGAAAAAGATAAAGATTATAAGTATGTTATGGAAGTCGGTGGCGAAGTCCAAGATGATTTCAAAATGACACACTTCGGAAGAATGTTTTGGTTCATTTATAAGCCCTACGGTCAATTCTCACATTGGGGTATCAATTATTAAAGAAAGGTGGTGTTTGGAATGGCAATTTTAGCAAGTGATTTTCTAACAAGACCATACAATGATGAAACATTGGAATATGATTACGACACTCACCAATATTACATGACATTGGACGCTTCGTTCAACAACACAGGAATTGACTTGGTTGAATTGTGGCAAGGCGAAGAAAATGCACAATTTTATTTGAAGTTGATTTCAAACGTTCTATACACCGTCATTCTACGTTTCAAGGACGAAAAATATCGTGAAAAGACACTATACTACCTTTCACATTCCAAAAAGGCTCGCAAAGCCTTAATTAAGTTGATTGTGGATACGGTTCACTACAACCATAGTGGTGGTGGCTTTATGACGGCATATCAAACAGGTATTAACTTACACGAAATGAAGTCGTTGCGTATCGAACCCGAACAATTTGTTTCACCAATCGCAAATGAAATTATGAAAAATAATGGTTTAGAAACAAGATACTTTAGACAAGACTTCATCGTTGAATACGATACGATGGGAGTTGAGTGGTAATGCCAAACATTACTTATGTAAATCAAGGTCAATCAATTCTACTTCAAGCATTTAAGGGAGCCTATTATGCACCAAAGAAGGAACTTGATTTGAAGCGTGATTTCCCAAAGTTTCAAGAAAAAAACATAGCACAATTAAAGGCTATGGTTCAAACCGATTTTATTGATAATTTCAAAAATGACAATGGTGACAAGGTGACAATGTATGATGACAAAGGTGTCGCCTTTTACTTCCGTGACGGTAAGTCCGACGTTTACACCAAAGGTGGTTATGACTTTCAAGTCTTTGAATACCTTGATAAACAATTAGGTCAATCACAAAAATGGCGTATTGAAACGAGTGCAACGCACATTGATTT
>Ga0116204_1001978_pt1 | contig 11341 bp, 9 predicted proteins | sample LakKivwa52mmetaG_FD_94481 | JGI IMG/M metagenome (GOLD analysis project Ga0116204, IMG submission 94481) | Anoxic lake water microbial communities from Lake Kivu, Rwanda to study Microbial Dark Matter (Phase II) - Lake Kivu water 52m metaG | ecosystem: Environmental > Aquatic > Freshwater > Lake ... | reverse complement strand
GCAGGGGTTTGTCCAAAAAACTCGAGGCCACGGCCGCGGCCGCGGCCAGGTCCATGGCCGGCTCGTCGACCTTGACCCCGCCGGCCACGTTCATGAAAATATCATGGCCCATCAGGTGCATTCCAAGCTTTTTTTCCAGCACCGCCATCAGCAGCGCCACCCGGTTGTGGTCGATGCCCAGGACGGTGCGCCGCGGGGTGCCGAAACTCGTGCTGGTGGCCAGGGCCTGAATCTCCACGAGAATCGGCCGGGTCCCCTCCATGCTGGCCGTCACCACCGAGCCCGGGGCCTGGAGGGGGCGCTCGCTCAAGAACACGGCCGAGGGGTTGACCACCTCGCAAAGGCCCTGCTCCTTCATCTCGAACACTCCGATTTCGTTGGTGGAACCGAAGCGGTTCTTCACGGCCCGCAATATCCGGAACAGATGGTTGCGGTCCCCCTCAAAGTAGAGCACCGTGTCCACGATGTGCTCCAGCAGCCGGGGCCCGGCAATGGCCCCGTCCTTGGTGACATGCCCGACCAAAAAAACCGGCAACCCGGTGCGCTTGGCCATGAGCATCAACTGGACCGTGGATTCGCGGATCTGACTGACGCTGCCCGGCGCCGAGGTCAGCTCGGGATTGAACATCGTCTGGATCGAATCGATGACCATCACATCGGGTTTGACCTGTGCGGCCATGGCCAAAATGGCCTGCACATCGATTTCCGCGGCCACGAGCAGGTTGGGACACACCGTGTTGAGCCGCTGGCTGCGCAACCGGAGTTGGCGCACCGATTCTTCCCCGGTGACGTAGAGGACCTTGCGCTGCTGGCGGGCCAGCCCGTAAAGGCTCTGGAGCATCAGGGTGGATTTGCCGATGCCCGGATCACCGCCGATGAGCACCAGGGTCCCGGGCACCAGTCCCCCGCCCAGAACCCGGTCGAACTCGCCGATACCGGTTGTCAGACGAAACTCCGGGGTCAAGGCCACCGAATCGATGGCCACCGGCGCCGCGTCCGACCGTTGTGGCAAGACCCGGCCCCTGGGGCCGGTGGCAAGGGCTTCTTCGGCAAAACTGTCCCACTGGCCGCAATCCGGGCACCGGCCCAGCCACTTGGGGGCCTGATAGCCGCAGTGCTGGCAGGAAAACACCGTTTTGATCGTGGCTTTGGCCATGGCCCGGTTGGTCCTCTGCTGTCTTATTCCGATAGGCGCTTATCGGCGAAATTCTATTCAAAACGTCAACAATTTTAGCTCACGTTCCAACGTCCTCAATCGCAACCGTCAGGGGGATCACATGCAAGGATCTGGACACTTCTCTTGTCTGGCCGATGGTCCACTGAGTGCAGCGCCACCGCCCATCGAGACGGTTCTGGATTCCGGCCATCACCTGTTTGAGACCGATCACCGGATGGCGCTTGAAAACATCGGGCAACCCATGGGTGAGGTTGCACCGGAGGCATTTGCCGGGGCGTTGGCCCAATTGGAATTCAAAAAACAATTGGTTGGTCTCTGCTTTTTTAAAAACCAGGGCGATATCGTAGGCCCCCTCGTTGGCATCACCGAGCAGGGCCTCGAAAAAGCGGTCAGCCCTGGATCGGGGAAAGAGCCGGTCGAGCGCCTCGGTGTCGAAAAGCGTTTCAAAAGCCAAAGCTGTCATCTGTTGTCGTTTTCCCATTGCAATTGCCTGCCCGGCATCGCGGTCGATTGAACGGCGACCACTATAGCGGCTTTTCCATCAAAGAAAAAGGCCCTGTCAGCCCGTGATCGGCCGGTCCAGATCGATCACCCGGTCCATGGCCTCCAAGCCGAAGCGCTGGTGGGTGATCAGGATCAGGGTGCGGTCCCGGCAGCGGTCCATCACCGCCGCCATCACCGCGGCGGCCGTGGCCCGGTCCAAGGATGCGAAGGGCTCGTCCAGGATCACGATCGGTGCGTCTTTGAGCAGGACCCGGGCCAGGGCCAGTCGCCGGGCCTGGCCCCCGGAAAGGGTCCGCCCTCCCTCACCGATCCAGGTGTCAAGCCCTTCGGGCAGGGAGTCAACCAGTTCCTTGAGGCGCACGGCCTCCAGCACTTCGGCCAGGTCCCCGTCCTTGGCCTCGGGCTTGGCCAGCAGAAGGTTGTCGCGGATCGTGGCCCCGAACAGATGTCCCTGCTGCTCCAACACCCCCATGAGGCATCGCAGGTCGCTTTCGGCAAAGGCCCGGATGGCCGTACCGCCGATGCGGATGTCCCCGGCCTGGGGATCGGCAAAGCGCATCAGCAGATGGACCAGGGTCGACTTGCCGCAACCACTGGGCCCGATGATCGCCACCTTTTGCCCCTGGGCCACACGAAGGCAAAAGCCGTTGAACACGGTCCCCGGTCCCCCCTCATAGGCAAAACCGAGACCGTTCCATTCCAGGTCGAAACGCTCCGGAACCGGGGCCCCGGCCAACGGAAAGCAAACCGCCGGTGGCGTGCCGGCCAGATCCAGGATCCGCTTGCCGGCCTCCCGGGTGGACCCCAAGGCCATGGCGGCGTCGGCCAAGGGATAAAAGGCCTCGAACCCGGCCCATACCGCCAGGGCCACCAGGGCCAGGGCCGCGGCGCCAAGGGATGAATCGGCGACAAGGCCGGCACCGATATACAGCACGGTGGTCAGGCCACAACCGGCCCAGAGCAGAATCAGGGACTGCCCCGCGGCGGCACAGCGGCGCAGCCGACGCTGTCCGTTGATCATGTCGTCCTGAAGCCTGGCAACGCGCGCCAAAAAAACCGGCCGGCCGTCAAAGACCAGGACCTCGGCCATGCCCTCAAGCCCATCGACCACAGCGGTGCGCAAACGGGCCCCGGCGCGGACCAGGCCCTGACCCTCGCGCCAGCCCAGCGCACCGGCGGCAATGGCGCCGGCACCGGCCAGGGCATAACACCCCAGGGCCGCCAGGGCGAGGCGGCTGTCCAGCAGCAAAAGCAGTACGCCCATGGTGCCTGCTGCGGCAACGGCGATCACCCCCGGGGAAACGACCCTTATATAAAGGTTGTCCAGCGCATCGATATCGGCGCCGATGCGCCCCAGAAGGTCACCGCTGCGGTAGCGGCCCAGCACGCCGGGGGCCAGGGGCTCGATCCGGCGGTAAAACCAGGTGCGCAGGCTTGCCAAAATGGCGAAGGTGGCGTCGTGACAGGCCAGGCGTTCACCATATCGGGCCGCGGTGCGGCCAAAGGCCAGAACCCTCACCCCGATGCTGGGCAAAAAAAAGTTGAACAAGTGGGCCGTGGCCGGATCGAGGCCAGCCAGGGCCGCCCGGGTCAAAAACCAGGCCGCCAGGGCCATCAGGCCCGTGCCGGCGGCCAGGGCCAAAAACCCCAGCCCGGTGCCCACGGCCATTTGCCGGGCATGGGGTTTTAGCAAGCGAATGAAAAACAACATATCAGGCCGTTTTTCCGCATGTTTCAGGTTTCATCCCTCAATCCCAACCCGGTGTCATTTTCCCGCCTTCGGTCCTGGTCCGCAACGATCCTGCCCGCTTCCATCACCACGACGCGATCCACCCATGGCGCGGCTCCGGGCCGGTGGGTGGCCATCACCAGGGTGCGGCCCTTGGCGACCGTGGCAACGCTGGCCATGACCAGGGCTTCGGTTGCCGGATCAAGACCGGCCGTGGGTTCGTCCAACAACAACAAGTCGGCATCCTTGAGCAGTGCCCGGGCCAGGGCCACCCGCTGGACCTGGCCTTTGGACAGCCCGATCCCCTGCTCGCCGACAACCGTTTCCAGTTGCCGGGGAAACGCGGCGGCAAAGGCCATCACCCCGGCCTTATCGGCCGCCGCCCCCACCTGCTCGTCGGTGGCCGTGGGCCGGGCCAGCCGGATGTTGTCTGCGATGGTCCCGGGAAACAGGACCGGGTTTTGACCGATCCATGCAATGCGGTCCCGCCAGGCACCGGGGTCGATTTGCTCAAGGGCAACGGCGCCGATCAGGACCCGGCCCCGGTCCGGCCGGCAAAAACCCATGATCAGGTTGAACATGCTGGACTTGCCCGCACCGCTGGGACCCACCAGGGCCACGGCGGCACCCGCATCAATGTCCAGGGTTACCCCGTCAAGGGCCGACCGCCGGCCCTGGTCAAAGGTCAGGGTCACGTCCTGGAGCCGGACAGCGACAGGGCCTGGCCCGATGGACTGGCCAACCATGGGGACCACCGGCAACGGCGCAGCCGCGCCCAGCAGGGTTTGAATTTCGCGGACCGCAGCAATGGCCTGGGCCCGGGCATGGTAGTGGGTCCCCAGTTCCCGCAAGGGTTGAAAAAAATCCGGCCCGAGGATCAGGATGAAAAAACCGCCGGCCAGGGTCAGGGGATGACCCCATGTCCCAAAATCCACATGGCCCAAAAACCCCATGGCCAGAACCACGGCCACCAGGGCAATGCCCAAGGAGCTGAAAAACTCCAGCACGGCCGCAGACAAAAAGGCGATGCGCAGCACCGCCATGGTGGTTGAACGGAACTGCTGCGACACGGTGGCCACGGTTGCGGCCCGGTCCCGGCTGCGGTCAAAGGCCTTCAGGGTGGCAAGGCCCCGCAGGGTGTCCAAAAAGTGGGCGCTCATGCGGGCCAGGGTCTGGAAGTGCCGCTGGCTCACGCTCTCGGCGCCCATGCCCACCAGCACCATAAACAGCGGAATCAAAGGGGCGGCGATCAGCAAGACGGCTCCGGCCGCCCAACTCAAAGGAAAAACAAACGCGAGGATCGCCACCGGCACGAGAACGGCCAGGGCCAACTGGGGCAGGTAAAAGCTGAAAAACGCGTGCAGGGCCTCGACCTGGTCCGTCACGGCCGAAGCCAAGGCCCCGGCCTGACGGCCCGCCACCCAAACCGGACCCAGGGCAAAAAGATGGGCCAACAGGTCTTGTCGTACGGCACGTTTCACCGCGGCCCCGGCGTTAAACGCAGCGGCATCGCGGGCAAGCGCCAGGGCGGCCCGCACCAGGCAGACCACCGCCAAGCCGCCAAACCAGATTACCAAGGCGTTGCGCGGGCGACCTTGCACGGCCACGGCATCAATGATGCCGGCCACCAGCGCGGCCTGGCCGATGAGCAAGACCCCGCCGGCCAGGCCCAGGCCAACGCAAAGCCCGATCCACGGGCCCGCTGCCCTGCCCCGGCGCAACAGCCAAGCCAGGGCCGCCCGGTCCGAAAGGCCGGGGGATGGTGTCACGGACTCACGCCTTTATTGGTCCCTTAACAGCAAATTGGACTTTGTTTCGAATGTCGTGGTTTGGATTTCGGATTGGGTACCGGCTTGTCCGGGCTGGGTTAAGCAGATACGCAGCGGCGGTTTTCATCCTTCAGCCCTCATCCTTCATCCTTCCCATGAAGGTGGCGCGGCAAAGTAATAACGAAACGGGCCCCATGGCCGGGTTTGGATTCCACGGTAACGCTGCCCCCGTGCTGGCGGATGACCTTGCGGGTGACAAAAAGCCCGATGCCCGTGCCCTTGCTGCCCTTGGACGAATAAAAAAGCTGGAAGCTCCGGGCTACCTGGTCTTCGGTCATTCCCGGACCGTTGTCGGTGATCTGGAAAACGACCTGATCGTCGTCGGCATGGGCGTCAAACCGGATCCAGTGGGCAATGCCCGGCCGGTGGTCTTCGATGCACGCTTCCATGGCATTTTCCAGGATGTTGACCAATGCCGGGCGCAAGGTATCCCCATCGACCCGGAATTGACCGAGACCTTTTGGCAAATTCATTTCAAAGGCGATATCGGCCGCCCGGATGCGGCCCGCGACGGTCTCGGCCAGGTCCCTGGCAAAGCGCCACGCCTCCATGGTCTCCAGCTTCAAGTCCCTTTCCTTGGAGTAGTAGAGGATATCCAGCACGAGTTTGCGGATCCGGTCCACCATCAGCTTGGTGACATCGATGCCTTCCTCGATACGGGCCGGCTTGTTGCGGTAAAATCCGGTTTCGATGAGGTAGAGGCTGGCGTCCAGGCCGGTCAGGCAGCTCTTGAGGCTGTGGGAGATGGTGCCGATCATCAGGCCCAAGGCCGACAGGTTGCCCTGCATGCGCCGCAGTTCGCTGATGTCCATGAAATAGCCCAGGGTCGCCCGCCGCCCGCCGTGGGCCACCGATGTCACGGTCTCAAGGACCCAGTGGGTCTGTCCCTTTTTGTCCCGCACGCAGAACACATAGGGCATGTCGCTGTCGCCCCTGAGCATGGCCACGGCATTGTGGCGCACATGGTCACGGTAATCTTCGTGGACCAGGGCCAGGGGATCGGTACCCAGCAGTTCTTCCTCGCTGTAACCGGTGATGCGGCCGAACTCCGGGTTCACGTAACGGAATTTTCCATCCTGGACGATATAGCTTCCGATCAGGGCTTTTTGCCGGCTGTGGATCAACTGGGTATCGGCCACCCGCATTTCCGTGTTGTCGCGGATAAAGCCCTCCAGGGCCAGGGGGCGGCCATCCCTGCCATCGCGCAAGATGATCCAGCGGTCCTGGAGCCAGCGCACCATCCCGTCGGCATAGACCACGCGGTATTGCACCTCCCCTTTTTCCAAACCGGCCTCGATCGATTGACTGATGGCCTGGAGCATGGTGGTGCGATCATCGGGATGGATGGTCGGCATCACCTTGCCGGCGGAGATGCGCCGGCCGATTTTTTCCGGCAGGCGGAAGATTTCCCGGAAGGCTTTGTTGAAAAAAAGAAAGCGCCGGGATCCGAGGTCATAGTGGTAGATGGCATCCTGGGACCGATCGGCCAGGCGCCGGATGTCTTTGAAAATGGCGTTGCGTGCCGGTCTGGCCGGCCCGCGGCCGGTTTTGATTTTCCCCGCCACCACGGCCTCCTCAGGTTCGGACCCGGACAAGCCGGAACCAAACTGTTTTTTCGGGGTCGGTATCGACATAAAAACCGGATAAAAAAACCGACCCCGATACCGATACCGACCCCGACCCAGATGGGCTTGGAGGAAATGGTTGACATTTTGCATTCAATTTCATTGGTAACGGACTAAAGGCTTTGGCGATAAAAGTCAAGAATCGTCCTCATCAGCATCCCTTTTAAATTCCAAGGAATAGACAAGCGCCATTGACAGGTCCGGATCGGCTTGATACCTCAGCGTCAAAGGCGAGCGGAGGCCAGACAATGGATGCCAACAAAGCGGCCAGTTGTCACTTGTCACAGGGCGACAAGGCCCTATCCACGACCGCTGCTGCGGACGATACCGCCTTCATGCGCATGGCCCTGGACCTGGCCAAAACGGCGCTGGCAAGGGGGGATTTTCCCGTGGGTTGCATCCTTGCGGCCCAGGGCCGGGTCCTGGGGTCCGGATCGCGCCGGGCCAGCGGCGGCACCGATGCCAACGAACTGGATCATGCGGAAATGGTGGCCCTGCGCGATTATTACCGCCACCCCCACCGAAAGCCAAGCGGGCTATCCGCCTTCTGTACGATGGAGCCCTGCCTGATGTGTTTTGCGGCCCTGGTTCTGGCCGGCGTCGACCGCATCGTCTATGCCTACGAAGATGTAATGGGCGGCGCCGCTGGCCGGGACCGCAGGGGCTTGGCCCCCTTGTACCGCGACCATCCCCTGACCGTGGTGGCCGGGGTCCTGCGACCTGAGAGCCTGTCCCTGTTCAAGGCGTTTTTCGCAGATCCGGCCAACGGTTACTGGCGCGACAGCCTGCTGGCCCGCTACACGCTGGACCAGAGCCCTTGATGATGAGATTTGGGGTCCGTGACCGTGCCGGCCGATTTTTTGGAATTTACGGTTGCATTCCTAATGGTTGTGGTATAGAGAAATCCGTTGTGGCTGGCGACCCTGGCAATGGTGGGGTTTGGCCACATGGTCCCGATGGCTGGCAATAAAGCGTTTACCGAGGAGGTGGAGGATAGTCAGTCCGAAAAAACCCATAAGGCCGGAAAGAACCGATCGCACCCGAATCAATGAGGAAATTCGAGCCGTTGAAATCAGGGTCATCGACCCCGAGGGCAATCAGTTGGGCATATTGACCCCGCGCCGTGCTCTGGAAACCGCCATTGAGATGGGACTGGATCTGGTGGAAATTTCGCCCTCGGCCAATCCGCCGGTATGCAAAATAATGGATTATGGCCGCTTCAAGTACGAACAGACCAAAAAGAAGCAGGAGGCGAAAAAAAAGCAGACCACGATCCAGATCAAGGAGATCAAGGTCAGGCCCAAGACCAGTGACCATGATCTGCAGACCAAGATCGGACACATTAAAAAGTTTCTTGGCAAAAAAGACAAGGTCAAGGTGACCGTTCTTTTCCGGGGGCGTGAAATCACCCTTCATCAGCAGGCCCGGGAGGTGCTCCAGAAAATCACGGCGGAGACCGCCGACATGGCCGTGGTGGAGCAGGAGGCCCGGTTCGAAGGCCGGACCATGGTCATGCTCATGACGCCCAAGTAGCGGGGAATCGCTGCCCAAGGACAACGGCCCACGAAGGCGATCCGCGTGGGACAATTGAGAATCGGACAATGGCGCCGGCAGTCGGCCTGTGACCGGCGCCATCGTTGTTTCATTTTTTGTGATCAACCACCCGAAGACAAGGAGCAGGGGAAATGCCCAAGATCAAGACCAACCGTTCGGCAGCCAAACGCTTCACCAAAACCGGAAGCGGCAAGATGACATACAGCAAATCCCATCACCGCCATATTCTCACGACCAAGTCGCGCAAGCGCAAGCGCCAGATGAAAAACAAAGCGGTGGTGGCCGGCAGTGACATGAAAGAAATTCGTCGGCTCTTGCCCTACAGCTAGAACCGATCCACAGGAGAGACCACCATGCGTGTCAAAACAGGATTCAAATCAAGAAGGCGTCACCAGAAAGTGCTCAAACTGGCCAAGGGGTTTCGCGGCGGCCGTTCCAAACTGTTCCGCACCGCGGCCAATTCCGTGGACAAGGCCCTCAACTATGCCTACCGGGACCGCCGGGCCCGCAAACGCGACATGCGCCGGCTGTGGATCGCCCGCATCAATGCGGCCGCCCGTATGAACGAGCTGAGCTACAGCAAGTTCATTCATGGTTTGAAAACCGCAGCCATCGACCTGGACCGCAAGATCCTGGCCGAGTTGGCCGTTTCCGATCCCGGCGGGTTCTCCCGATTGGCCCAGATGGCGGTTCAGGCCTAAACCCCATGGAATCCGTGTCGATAGAGGCGATCGGCGCACAGGCAGTCCGGGAACTGGCCGCAGCCAAAGACAAGGATGCCGTGGAAGCCGTCCAAACGGCCTATCTGGGCCGCAGGGGCAAGGTCACCGTTTTTTTGCGCAACATCGGCGATCTGCCCGCGGCCCAACGGGCCGATGCCGGCCGCATGGCCAACCAGGTCAAGCGCCGCATCGAACAGGGCCTGGAAAAGGCCCGGCAGGACCTGCAAGGCCGGACCAGCCAGGGGGACAAACCCATCGACGTCTCCTTGCCCGGACGAATCCCCTGCCCGGGCCGCTTGCACCCGCTCACCCAGACCATGGACGAGATCTGCGCCATCTTCACCCGGCTGGGCTTTGCCGTGGCCGAAGGCCCCGAAGTGGAAATGGACTATTACAACTTCGAGGCCCTCAACATCCCGGCCAACCACCCGGCCAGGGACATGCAGGACACCTTCTATGTGTCCGACGCGGTGCTGCTGCGCACCCATACCTCACCGGTGCAGATCCGCACCATGGAAAAACAACCGCCGCCGGTGCGGGTCATCGCCCCGGGCAAGGTGTACCGATGCGATTCGGACTTGACCCACACCCCGATGTTTCACCAGGTCGAAGGTTTGCTGGTGGATGAACAGGTGAGCTTCGGGGACTTGAAGGGAATCCTCACCGCCTTTGTCCACCAGATCTTCGACCGGCATACGGGCCTGCGGTTTCGGCCCAGTTTTTTCCCATTCACCGAACCCAGCGCCGAAGTGGACATCGTCTGTGTGATGTGCCGCGGCAAGGGATGCCGGGTCTGCTCGTCAACGGGCTGGCTGGAAGTGCTTGGCTCGGGAATGGTCCATCCGGCCCTTTTTGAAAACGTGGGCTACCCGCCGGGCCGCTACACCGGCTTTGCCTTTGGCATGGGGGTCGAGCGTATCGCCATGCTCAAATTCGGCATCGACGACATCCGCAAATTCTTCGACAACGATATGCGCTTTCTCCAGCAGTTCTAGCGCGTCCCCTGTCTTTCGAGATTAAAGCCATGAAAATCAGTCTGAACTGGCTCAAGACCTACGTTGCCATTGGCAAGGACGTCGGCCAACTGGCCGATGCCCTGACCATGGCCGGCCTGGAGGTCGAATCGGTCACCGACCGCTATGCCTATTTAAATTCCGTGCTGGTCGGTGCCGTCACCGAGGTTGCCCCCCATCCCAACGCCGACCGCCTGAAGTGCTGCCGGGTGGACCTGGGCAGCCGGACCCTGAGCATCGTCTGCGGCGCCCCCAATGTGGCTGCCGGCCAGCGCGTGCCCGTGGCCCTGCCCGGAACGGTCTTTCCCAACGGCCTGGAACTCAAAGAGGGCCTGATCCGCGGGGCGGCCTCCCAGGGGATGCTTTGCAGCCAGGCCGAACTGGCCTTGGGTCCGGATGCCGGCGGCATTATGGTGCTGGACCCGGCCACCGCTGTCGGTGAACCGCTGGCCGCGGCGTTGAACCTCTCCGACTTCGCCCTGGAAGTCAACGTCACGCCCAACCGGCCCGACTGCCTGAGTTTTCTGGGAATCGCCCGGGAGGTGGCCGCCATCGAAGGCACGAGGGTCATCTACCCAAACACGGCCAACGGCGATCGGTGCGGTCCGGTGGGCAAAAAAACCTCGGTGACCATCCAGGCCCCGGCCCACTGCCCCCGCTATGTGGCCCAGATGGTGGAAGGCATCACCGTCGGCCCCTCTCCGTTTTGGCTCCAGGAACGGCTGCTGTCCGTGGGGCAGCGGCCGATCAACAACATCGTGGACATCACCAATTTTGTCATGTTGGAGACGGGCCAACCCCTGCACGCCTTTGATTTTGACAACCTGGCCCAAGGCCGCATCGTGGTGCGCACTGCGGCCGATGGCGAAAGATTCACCACCCTGGACGGCAAGGACCGCGCCCTGACCGCCGACACCCTGATGATCTGCGACGGGGCCAAGCCCGTGGCCGTGGCCGGGGTCATGGGGGGCCGCAACTCGGAGATCGGCCCCGCCACCACCACCGTTTTGATCGAAAGCGCCTGGTTTGACCCGGTGAGCGTCCGGCGCACGGCCAAGCGCCTGGGGCTGACCACCGAAGCCTCCCACCGCTTCGAAAGGGGCACCGACCCCGAAGGCACGGTGCGGGCCGCCAACCGGGCCGCGGCACTGATGGCCGAACTGGGGGGCGGCCCGCACCGTGCCTTCG